>Ga0105055_10008578_pt1 | contig 13272 bp, 7 predicted proteins | sample BON03_FD_78090 | JGI IMG/M metagenome (GOLD analysis project Ga0105055, IMG submission 78090) | Freshwater microbial communities from Lake Bonney liftoff mats and glacier meltwater in Antarctica - BON-03 | ecosystem: Environmental > Aquatic > Freshwater > Ice > Glacier meltwater | place: Lake...
AAGAATACATCTCTCTCTCTCTCTCACACGAGTACGCAGGAATTTCTAGATCTGTCCTTGTGGACCGTACGTGCGACCCCTCTTCAAAAGCCTTTTTTTTGTATTCCGCCGTATTTCGGACAATGGCGACTATGCGACGTGCTCGCGCTCGTGTAGAGCTGGATACTGTGAGCGAAGGAGAGAATGCGGCAATATTTAGACCCCCTGCTCGCAAACCTCACACGAGCGCTTCGACTCCAAGCGAAGGTTGGGATGACCCGGGTGACAAGCTTAACATTCTTATTCCGCCGATTCCGCTCGCGCGACTGCCTGACTCGTTTGCTAACATTCCTCCATCAGGGCAGGCAGATGAAAGACGGCTTCCCAGAGCTGAAGGAAAACTCGTGGATCTCTTGCAGAGAAACACACGCATGGCTCAAGAATTAAACAAACTTCGAGATGACAATACTCAGTTGCACAAAGAAATTAGGCGTTTACGTCAGTTGCAGCTTGCTTTGCCTCTTGTGGCAAGCAAACACTCTGAAGCTCAAACATCGCCTTTTGCTATGGCTACGCGTTCCCCATCTCAACCCCGCGCTCCGGGCTCGCAAATGAGCAGGCTGGGAGGATCTAAACTTATCAGCGGTGATGACTTGTCGCTAGGCTTTACCCGGGAACATGCTTTGCAATACCCCTCTCCAGATAGGGTAGCGACTCAGCTGTTTGTTGAAAGAATTGTTGACAGTGCAACTAGTGCAACTCCGACAGTGTCGACCCCAAACACGCAGCCCACCAGTGGTAGCAGTATCAGCAGAGGGAGTAGGAGTAGTAGCGGCAGAAGTCGCCATAGTCGTAGCACAGGCAGTTCTGGAACTATCAAGGCGAGTCTTTACAGCAGTCAGCAACAAAGCTCCAGCTCTAGTGTCAGCGGCAAGTGGAGGAGATGCACTAGCCCTATAGAATCGCCAAGAGCCGGCTTCCCTCTTGCGCCAATGTTGGCTTCTCCACCAGCACAGCAATTGCAACAAGTGCTGCGCATCTCATCACCGGAAGAACCTCGTATGCATCATGCACAATTACTAACAAATGTGGTCTATGGAGCAGCGATTGGGCACAATAGCATGACACACGACGGCTTGGCGAACGTGAACGTGTCCGCCGTGTCAGCTTCCTCTGCCGACATGTCAGTCTCTACACTGTTAGAGGAAGTAGCAACGCTGGAAGATAGCATGGATACGAGCAGTCAGTGGATGGATATGAGCATATCCTTATCAGAAAGTTTTCTGCAAGGAACAGCGGGATTGGGTGGCGAATCTCTTGAAGCCAATGCAAGCGGCGCACTTACCCTTGAGGATGCTCCAGAAAACACCATAGCGTTCGAGCCAGAAGACGCGATGCCAAGAGGTGCCTACTACGCCAAGACCTATGAAATTGAGCTGAGCCCAGTGCCTGCGGCAAGACAACACAGACAAACAGATACTCCGCAGCCACAGCCGCTTCATTCACGGACTGGGGTGGGCACCCGACTGGACACACTACTCGAGTTGAACTTCTCTCCCAATACGCGACAACGTGCGCAAATGTCTGTTATGCTGCAAGAGAGGTGGCTGCGCCAACAGGAGAAAGAGAAGGAAAAGAAAACGCACATCAAAAGGCATGCAGCTGCTCAGGCGCAAAGCCCTATGCGTCCTCCAAGCCATCCAGGTACTATTCCCCGCACCCAGGTAGAGGCTGCAGCGCCCGTCTCGGCGCGCCCGAGTCGCGGCGCCTTGCAGATGGCGGCCCGCATGGACAGCTTGCAAGCGCTGCTAAACCCTACCTCGAATCCGAGCCACGGGGCTCTATAAATTAGAAAATTCGATCGAATTCTGCACTTAACCTACATACAAACAAACAACCACTCCCACGATCCAACTTCACGTCATCCCGTGGCACCACACACCCACATCACATATACACCACTCCGATATCCCTCGTAAAGAAATCCGACAGTTGATTTAAGAGTAGTATCCCCCGCTCTTGGCTCTCCTCGAGTACTGCTGAGCCTCTGCAGCCAGCTGCAGGCTGCGAGTCGCGGCCTCCGTCAGCTGACTCACGAAGTCTTCACATGGCAGACTGGCGACGTCGACTAAGCCCAGAGCTGTGCCCAGGTACACTGCTACTAAATGCTTGCACATAGGCTCGTGCTCTGCATCCGCGTTCTTGGCCAACTCCGTGTATCTGGGACAATCACATCCTCCCAGAGTACATGTGTAGGGCTCTCTGTCGCCTGAGGAAGGGACGCGCCAGAAGCAGCGCCTACGGTGCCTAGCCTCCACGACTGTACCGTCTGCCGCACGCGACTCGAAGCAGCAAATGCGTGAGTCGCTGTCCAGAACCTCCAGCGCACTCTCCATCACCTTGATTTGATCCCACATGTAGAACCTTGCGATCTTGAGCACATCGTCTGTATTTGGGTACGATCTGCTCGAATCCAGAAGACCACTGAGCCAGGCCACCTGGATGTCGGTAAACATGTCACTATGAGACCACTCTAGGGTGCTAATCTTGCGGTGAAAACTCAACGCTGGAGTCGGTCTTCTGAAAGTTTCCCATGGACCAAAGCAAAGTACCCAACAACGGAAGGTTTTACGTGAGAATACCTTTGTGTATTTCATTTCCCATACGGCCAAATAGCATTAAACTCTCCTTTATCGCTGTGCATTCGATTTGCTGCACCAGACGATATCCTAGCGCTACTTGACACGTCAAGAGCTCTTGAGACTCAAACAACAACCTCCCTTTCACTTTTGTTAGACAAAATGGATGACCATGAATTGGAAATTGTCCCCTTGCCACCATCAGGTGGTAAAATAGGTCCAGATAACAACGCACCTATGATTGCTGTTGGATTCGTGGAAACAACAACCGATGCTGCTCGTGCAAGTCGTAGTGGCAATGACGCCACCGAAGCACACTCTGGTACAGAAGTTGATAGCGGCTTTCTATTGGAGCCAGACTGCGACTCTGCACCTGAGGCAGAAGCAGCAGCTCCGCCTCCTCTTAGTCCCAGCTCCAGCTTCAACCTACTACCCGACACGTCATTCGGTGCAAGCAATGCCGGCAGCAAAGGGAATGCTGGTGCTGAAGCCTATCAGGCTGCCTACGGGGACGACGACATTGACGCACAAATCAAGCAAATAGTGCAGTCGTCGTCCGCCCAACTCAAGAAGAAGGGCTTGGGCTTTGCACTGTCAGATCCACCTTCTTCAACTCTTAGCAATCCAACGCCAGATGCATCAGCAGTTACAGATAGCTGCGCGGAAATTGCAGAAGGCACCGCTGGTGCGCCAATAGAAGAGCCAGTGGTCAAGAAGAAGAAAAAGAAGAAAGGGGTTGGGTTCGCCAGCTTTGCTGTAGACGATGTCGCTGCTGCCGATGGAGGTACGGGCCTGGCAGATGCCCCGCCAAAAACGGCTACTTTCGCAGGATCCGACGCATTACCAGCAGATTCGCAGGCACAGCCTCCCGCTACCGGCAAGCCTAAGAAGAAAAAAGGAATTGGTTTTGCTGGCTTTTCTGTGGATACCACTACTAGCTTCGAAACTGGTAACGAGGGTGCCGCACGAATTGCAGCAACGCCTGCAGCTGCTACTTCTCCGCGCGGATTGCATGCAAATGAGAATGACCCGCTAGAAGAATCAACGGAACTGGGCAAGGCAGAAGCATCGCCAAGCGATTCGCTTAAGGCTTCTAGGAGCACGGCTCGTTTCTTTGATGAAGATACCAACACTGGCATTGGTACTGGAACTAACACTCACTCCTCTTCCTCTGACGCGGTATTATTTGAAGAAACAGACCACCTCAAGTTCGCAACCACTTTCGACGCTGAAGATAACGAAAAGGATGCTGGACATTTCAGCAGGCCGAGCAGCGCGGGCAGTACCCGCAGTCGTGGCGGAGGCAGTGCAGGAGACGCGGGTGACAGGGAGAGCGGAACAGGGGTAAATCACACCGATATTCAGGATGTCACTTACATGGCTTCTGCTGCGCAGTTCCGACGCATTGAGCGCGCAAATAGGCATTACAGTATCGCGTGCGATGTGTGGTGCGGCATCGAAGAGACGCGCAATTTGAGGAAGGGCCTCGCGACGCTGGCTGCTGCTACGTGTTTCGTGCCGTTAACTGTTGCTGTAGTTTGTTACAGCAGCTGGACATTGAATGATGTGGACTCTAAAACTAACAAAGCATTATACACTTTGAGCACTGCGATAGCCTTTGCGGTACAGGGCGTTGTGCTGGTGGAATCGTTTTCCTCCGTCGTGTGCGAGATTGAGTTCGGCGTCGTGGTAGCAGAGGAACTGCCTATTCTGTATGCTAAAGTCATTGGTAGTACAACTGCATGTATAATCATTACGCAACAATGCATGTATGCAGTATATGACGTGTACTTCACCGGAGGTCTGTTAGGACTCAGCAACCCGGACCATCGGGCTTGGCTAGGGCAGCTTCTGGGCGGCTTCATCGGCAGCCTGCTACCTATTGCATTGACTTTTTTCCGGCACGCGCCTGCGATGGTGAACTCTGAAATGACCTGGGTGTTCGTGTTTTGGGCAGCGGGGTGCTGCCTTTGTCTGCTCGTGGTGCCTGCAGTGTACGGGATGTTCGCTGTGCTACTGGCAACGTATGGGCACGCAGGCAACGGTGCAGTCGGTGCATTGCTTGCTTTCATTTTCCCTTTCTTCACACCTTTTGTCAAGATGATTGCACATGAATATGCCCATTGGGGTGAAGGCAGGCAGCGGCTCTATGATGGGGCTGTGCTAGATGTGTTAGCGGACAGTATCCATGCCGCAGTGTTGTGCCTGCTGGTTGTAGCAGTGAACTTCACATCTGTCGACTTAGTGCTACTTCTGTTAGCGCAAGCAACAATCTACACCTGGCGTGTTCTGAATCTTCTATCTGCATCTGCTTCTGGCTTTTCCATTTGCAAATATGTCGTCCCGTGGATGGCGGACAAACGGGTGGGGATCAAAGAGTCGCCGTCGTCTTCGCCCACCAGGTACCACGCGGCCGGCTCCACCTCGTCAACGGCGTCCGTCTCCGCGTCAGACGTGCAGCGCGGAATCAGTGCAGATGCCTTGGAGAGCTATCCCTTTGTGAAGCAGTGCGCTAAGCTCCGGGATATCACCTCCTTGTTGTGCTCGCTGGCGCTGGGAACGTCAGTGTCCCTGTCGTTTGTCTTGTTTACTTTGATTGTGAGCGCTTCTCAGAACGACTCCGCCTTCGCCGGGCCAGGCCTGTGGGCGCTGGGCTGGCAAGATGTAGGAGTCTCTTCCATGTCAGGCACTTTCCAGCGTTTGATCGTATTATTTTGCTTCCAGTGCTTGGCGTTCTTGCTAGTTTTGTGTTGGATGCAGAGCAACGGACACGCTCTGGGAGTGATGCTCTACCAGCTGGAGTTTACCTTCAGCCAGCTTCCGGCAGCTGCAGCAACTTATGCTGTCGTCGCTATACTCGGCGCTGTTTTGCATGGAAATGGTATGAACGCCTAGGTGCAGCGTGAGAGGAGCGCGTGAGTAGGAGAAGGAGTAGTTGTGTAGCAGGCTGTGGTATCTGATTTGTTGAGATCAGTAACTGTTTACAAAATGTATAATTGGAAACCCGTGTACATATACAAACAACCCTGTGCGCCTTCACTGCATCTTGCACTCTTTCCTTTAAGCTGCGCTGCTACTGTTGGCAGATTCCCACTCCTTGCCTTCGTCGTCTCGAGCTCCGCGTCGGCCATCCGGGGAGGTCATGCCCGTGGAATGCATGGAAAAGCCCGAGAACAGGTCAGGAATTCCGTCAGCTTCGTCCCCGATAAGCTCACTCTCAAGCCTTCTCCAGCTGTCAAATTTTGAATTCAGAATGCACTTTCCGTTTGTGAAACTTCCCATGTAGCGTTCAGGTTTTCCATGCGCCTTAGCCCCATCCGTTGACACTAACTCGACAAACACATCTCCACTCACTGCGCCATCGGAGAAGTTTCCTCGCAACACGTCACCTTTCTCATCGGCCAACATACATGCCTCTCCTTCTGGCACTTCTCCGGTGAATCCGCCTCTGAACGCTACGCTGCTTTCCGCGTGCTCATCATCATCAGGGTGTACAGCTGTCACTGGGAATGACAAGCACACTTCTCCACGTGGACGCCAGTCTTCCCCACTGAATTGGCCAGCATAGTAAACTCCATTAGCGAAGGTGAGCTCGCCAGGCCCGTCGGCTTTTCCGCAATTGAAGGTTCCAAAAAAGCTGTCTCCTGAAGGCCATGTTAGCACGCCGAAGCCATGTTTCAAGCCATTCTTGTACTCTCCTTCATAAGTACACCCATCAGCATAGGACATGAATCCTTGACCATCTCTCTTCCCATGGGACCAATTTCCTGCAAAGCGCGAGCCTCTGAATAGCTTTTGACCCTCTTTTTCTGCTTCTTGTGTGACAAAATCGGGAACGACAAGACAAACAGCCATACCGTGCATCCTTCCATCCAAGAAAGATCCATCAAGAATCGTTGTGAATCCGGGACGAGTTATGGTCATTCTTCCATGGCCTGACGGGATGTCTCCTTCAAGTTGGCCTATGTAAACAGCATCCGCAGCACGGATTACTCCTTGCGGGCTCTTGACTTCAACTACCCTCTCCATGAGCTACTTCTACGAATTCAAGGGCTCTTGACGGATCAGAGAAGCTCCCACGATCGATCCTTTGACAATGACGCTGGCTTCTAAGATGATGAGGGACAGCGCGGGTAGAAATCGAGGTGTTTTTGAAAACCTCCTCGAAATCTCCGGTCCTTCTCATAACTCACAAATGGGAACTTTGAAGGATCCGAGATCTTTGCTTTCTAAAGCAGAACGACCGCTGCGCGCAGCCCAATAAAGCATTGACGAAATCATTTTTCATGATCTCTGCACAAGCGGTATCCATCGAAAGGACATGGAATGGCGGCAGTGAGGCGCAGGCGTGGGATCTGACCTCACAGAAATGGGTGAATTGCATCGTGAAAAACCTTTCCAAAGATGGCACCTTGAAAGGGCACTACCCATGCACATTAGAAGAAGGGATAGGTAGTAAATTCGTCATCCTGAAAAACTTGCGCGAACGACCGCCATCGAATTTTTTCAGATCCCCTCAAGCTGTGAAAAGCACGGCAATGCCGAAGGCTCCGACTACTATTAGTACAGACAGCGCTGCATCCTCAGAAGAAAAAACAGCTGAGCCAAAGGCAGGCTCGCCTAGTCATCCTAGCCCCACGAACTCTGCATTGAAGGATATGCTGAAAGTGCGCTCCACGAAGATCGTAGAATGCACTTTGCATTGGAAAAAGGAGTCTGGCTCCCTGATAGCCCATGCAGCGGGAGCTGCGCGGGATGCCAGCGAGCAAGTAATATCAGGGGCGGAAACGTCAGTAAGCACTTTCAAACCCGTGGCCAAGCGGCCTCCGAAGAAAGCTGCCAGCGAGAAGTCCGTGCCTCGGTTTGCCAAGCCGCCGCTCGCTACCGACGGCCGGACACCGCAGCAGCACAGTAGCGGTGCTAGTGACTTGAGCAGCAGCAGCACCAGTGTCAGTGCCAGTGCCAGTGCCAGGAACTTCTATAATATCATGCAAAGCAGCATCCACGACAGCAGTACCGGCAGCAACAACGATGATGTCGACAGTAGCAACAATCAACATCCTAATAGCGGCAACGGCAGCGGCAGCGGCAGCGGCAGCGGCAGCGGCAGCGGCAGCAGTGGTGAAATCAGCTCTCGGCAGCAAAACGGCAATATTAACAGCAACTGCGATGACAAAGATGGCAGTGCGACCAAAAAGCGAAAGCCTGTGACACAAGAAGAGCCTGCTACGCGCAAACAACCCTTCAGACCCCTTCGAGGCTATGGGGAGCACGTCGATGAGAAACCCAGACAGAAATCCGATGCCACAAAATGGTCCGGCAATCCTAAGGCGCAAGCATATGATCGCGGCAAGTGGTGGGATGTTAAGGTCTCCGTCAAGAAAGGGCAACACCAGAAAGAACCAAAAGCTGAATATAATGTTGTATTCGACGTGACCGACTGTGAAGCCGACGTCCCTGTGAGGTACCTGCGTGACCGGCCAGTTCTGACCCCAGAGCAGCAGGCAGTGCATGATAAGAAGAAAACGGAAGAAAGGCAAAAGATTCTAGCTCAAGAACGCCGCCAGGTGAAGGTTGTGAAGTACAAGGTGGGGCAGCAACATCTTCAGGCCAAGTGGAACAACCGGTGGTACGACTGCGATCTTGAGAGTATAGACGGCACCAAGTACACGGTGCTATTCTATGTGGATGGGAAGAGAGGTGTAGTCAGAGCGACGCGACTGCGTGTGCGCAAGAATGAAGAGCACGTAAGGTCTGCTGACTCGGACAGTGAGACTGAATCTGACGACGATCGTGGTGATGGTGATGAGAGGAGCGTGGCTGCTCACTCTACGCAATCGACGAACAATTCCGACTCCAATGCCAGTGCGTCGACTATTTCTTCTGCGCGATCAAAAAATTGCATCGGAGAAGGTACGAATATGCAAGTGCACCGCGCATCAGCTCCGCCTGAGCTGACAGCAGCTCATCTGATGGCCATGCAACCGGTCTTCATCGATCGGGTGAGAATTCCTTCCCCGCTACCTCTCCGGCCGGTCGGACCAGAATCAATGGAATCCTTTCGCATGCGGATAGGTTTTTCTCGAATCAACTCTATTGAAGAGGGACTAGGAATACTAATCGAGCACGGCATGACTGCTAGCAGCGCAGCACGGACGATGGTCTTGTTTAACGCAGTTCAGCATGTTGAAGATGCTTATCGGCTGGCGCTTTCGTGTGGGGCGCGGGAGTAAGTACCTGGTTTTCAAAGCTTTTTGGCGCAACGAAGTGCAATATTGTGTACGATGTTTGGCATTCCCGCCGCTTTTGTTTAGTGGCATACATACGCCGCGTGTTTTTGTATTAGTTACTATTTCGAATTAACGTATTTAATTGAATGTGTATATAAAGAGAAGAGAATCACTGCTCTGGTGTTCAATATGCTCTAAGTCATCATCATCGGTATGGCACAGCAGTCTTCTGACCCCTACCACATATCCGCATCAGTGAACCAGTCCCGCGGCGACGCCTTCACTGGAGTGACAGTCGGCGAGATAGAGGTGAGTGGCGACACAGGCTGAGAAGGCGCGGGGTAACGTGACTTGCTATTTACTCGCGTGTAGTGCTGGAAACCTGGGTTTTCTTCGAGATCAGTTGTGCAGAGTGGCGGGCTGACTCGGCTGAGATCTCGTGCAGTTCGCACTGCCTCTTCAATCTTGCCCTCCAATTCGCGTATAGTCGTCTCGCTCCGTTTGCGCTCTGCCTCCAATCTTTTGCCGGAGTTGAGTTCATTTAACGCTTGTAACTGAGGTGACATTTTTTCTTGAAGTGCAGCCTCCAAAGACAGCTGCTGCTCCTCGATGCACTCGGAAATCAAGCGATCCAGCTCACTTTGCAAGCCAGGCAGTAGCCGTGTGCTTTCTGCCAGACTGTTTGGACTAGCAGCAAGCGCGTGAACTCGTAAGCTCATCTCTTTCTCCTTCTGCTGCATCACGTTGTGCTTCTGTATAGCGTCATGCACTTCTACTTCCTTGGCCGCTATGAGTATATGAATATCATCTGCGTAGCCTTGCATTCGTGCTTCCATATGAGCCCTTAGCGCCTCCTCTGTTTCAGCGGCTGCGATTAGTTCCTTGTCGGCTGCTCGCTGCTGCAGATTTCTCGCTTGTGATGCCTCCTGCATCTCCACGCGCAAAAGACTTAGCTTGTCGGTTTGCTGACTGGCAGCATCGCTCTGGTGCTGCAGCTCCTCCAACAAGTCCTTTACCTGCTGTGCGGTTTGCAGTGCAGCTGCACGCTGCGAGTCTTTCTGCACTTGCAAAGCCTGGTACAATTTGCTCTGTTGCGTTTGCCGCTCGTCATGCTGCAACACGGTCTCTGTCATGAGCAGTTGCTGTTTTGCTATTGTCTCCACAAGTGATAACGTAGTCTCTTGTTCTGCATGAACTCTCGCATGTGCTATCTGCTGCTGTTTATGCATAATTTGACAATCTTTTTGTGCACATTCTTCTCGCGCCTTCATGTCCGCTATGCTTTTGAGCAACCTCTCTTGTCTCACTTCCAACTCAGCTGTACGCTTTCTTGTGTCAAGGCAGCGAGTATTCTGATCCACAGCTCTTCTGCTCTCGGTCTCAGTAATCTGGAGGTGTGCATGCTTGCTTGTGTGTGCCCGCTCCAACTCAACATCCAATGCTACGCTTTCTTCCTTCGCGCTCTCCAAACTGGCTCGTGTAGAAGCAATTTCGTCCGTCTTCTTGCGTTCTTCACTGCGGTTCCACTGCACCATCTCGTCACACTCGCGCTTTTTGCTTTCCATAGCACTCTTTGCGTCTTCAATAGATGCTTGCAGTGCGGAGACATTAAGGGCTGTTTTGTCGTACGCTGAGGTCAATGCAAGCTTTTCAGTGATGATTCTATCAAGATCCAAAGACTGCTGGTCAACAAGAGCGCGCAGCCGATCGCGCTCACGACTCTTGCATTCTGCAATCCGCATGCGACGCTCATGGGCTTGTTGAAGTCGTAAAATCTCTTCACGTAGAAGCACAAGCGGATCTCGGCACATGCGTTCAAAACTGTCCGCAATGCACGCGATATCTGACTCCATGTCTTTTGCCAGGCTGCGCGCATTTTCATCGGCGATTTGAACACGCTGGAAGTCGCTGTTGAGTGGCTCCAATTGGTCTTTTCCCAGATTTTCTATATGCTTTTCTAAAGTTTTGAGAGCATCTCCAGTTTGATCGTTACTGGTAGCCAGTCTGGCATTGCGGTGGCGCTCAACGAGAGTGAGTCTCCAGACGTAGTTGAGCTGAGCTCCTGCTTTATTTATCGTATGCGCTAGCTCTTGGCTAGCTTGCTCTCTCTCGCGGAAGATGCGCGCAATCTTATTGACTTGGGCATCCACTTGGAGCATCTCCTAAAGAGTCCAGAACGTAGGTGGAAAATGGTTAGCAGAGGAAAAGCCATCAGTCACTTGATCGTAATCCCGAAATGATACTTACCGAGGTTCTCTTCTGCGTTACTACATTACGAGTTGGAGCTTGAGGAACTTTAGTTCTTGCACGAATCTGCTGCGTGGGTGCAGCTATGGACATGACCTGCTCCATGTCGAAATGTCTCTTTAATCGTTTTTTCGTCAGGGGGACAACACACGCCGGTTCACGGGAGTCGTGGTGCAAAGAAGGCGGAGAATTTCAACATATTTGACGTAAGTAACAAGAAATAATAAACATAAAATAAGCAATTATCAGATGCGCAGAAGCAACTTTGATAGCGCTTTGCAGACGCTGCTGTACCCAGGCTCGGCTAGTCTTGGATATTCAGCTTTGCCTAGGGTCGAACGCCTCCCGCATGACCTTGACGTTCCCGACACTCTTGTTGTGTAGACTCTTGACGAGGTCTCGCAATGGCATGGTACCTAAAGAACTTTTCCCCAGCTGTAGCTTGCTCGCATCTGCCTTCGTCTCAGTGCTCATAACAGACTGAGCCTGCACGTACATGGCCTGCAGACTCTGCGGGACAACTGCTCCCCAACTCTCACTGATGCGAGCTAGCAATTGTGGACGCTCTTCACTTGTACAAGCATGGCGAGCCTGACAAGGTGGCACTACACTGGCACTGAAAGTAGTCGCATTAGTTTGGCTGTCAACGGTACGAAAAAACGAGCCATCTGGGTCAGACGTCAGAGTTGGCGTTTGTTCGGTGAGGAGAGGGGTCCACATATCTGAGTGTTCACTGTCGGTTTCTATTCCGAATCCAGTACTTGAACTTCGTTTGTGGTTGCTATTTCCAGCCTCGTCTTGATCTGTGCCTTCTTCCGACTTCATGTCATTCTCTGCGCGCATCAGCTCCACCTCCTCATGAAGCATTCTGACGAGACTCGCGGCCTTGTCATCTCTCGGCCGGTCAATCTGTGGAGCATGCACAGAGAAGAAAACTTTCTCCTTGTAGATCAGTTCAGCAATACGTAAAGATGAGCCGTATTTGGAGATGAGAGAAGTGGACTCGTCGTGCAGAGAGTACCAGAAAGGATGAACCAGAAAAGCTCGTCCTCGCACTTGGCAAGATGAGAGATGAACGTGTTAGTAAAAGAGAGTTGCACACGCGACATAATTTTTGCATTTACCCGTGCACATCATTTATACTCACCTGTAATGTTTTCATCGCCGCACAAATAGAATCGCACAACAGAATCTACGAACTCAGCACCTCGGAACTTGGCTTCACTGCACGCTTTGCAAAGAGAAGTGCAACAGAAGAACCCTTTCGGTCCATCCAACAATGTGAAGCAGTCAGTGCAGCAAAAGCCATACTTGCGAATGATGTGTAACATGAAGTCACGCTCATCCTTGTAAAGTACAGGCTTCTCTTCCTCGACGCTAGAGCTAGAGATTTTAATACCTTCGGCTGTGACTGCTGCAGCGTCTGTAAGACAATCTCCACCAATCAACTTACTCGCCATCAACTCGTTAGTCATTCCTAAAGCTCTTCGCATAATTATCCAACCAGTCATGTCGAACGTTGCGAGTGGATGAATTGACAGGAACTCTACCGCATTCTGGGGGTCAAGATACTGTAGCAAAATGTTGAGGATCTCCCGAATCAGGAGGACATGTAGATACGAGATATTCGGGCGACCATTGCTCTCATTCTTGTGAGCGCAGCAACCATCATCACAATATCTTAAATTTTCTGGCTCTTCTTCCTTGAATTCACCATCTCTCAGCTCCTCTCGGAACTTGACTTCAACTACCCTCTCCATGAGCTACTTCTACGAATTCAAGGGCTATTGACGGATCAGAGAAGCTCCCACGATCGATCCTTTGACAATGACGCTGGCTTCTAAGATGATGAGGGACGGCGCGGGTAGAAATCGAGGTGTTTTTGAAAACCTCCTCGAAATCTCCGGTCCTTCTCATAACTCACAAATGGGAACTTTGAGAGGCGGAATCGTTTGAGTTAAAACAAGCCGAATTCACCACACTTGTAAAGATAAACCTTTCCACTCCTATTCAAACTCCACTATCCATTCCTAAAGTTTTGATAATTAATCATGAAATCCCCTGTAAAGAAAAGCTCGCGGCGAAGCGTGGACAAATACTCTTCAAAGTTATGTGCTGTGATTATCGATGATGTTATCCAAGGGCAAATGGACAATGTAACAAAGAATGTAAATACT
>Ga0105055_10008583_pt1 | contig 13267 bp, 17 predicted proteins | sample BON03_FD_78090 | JGI IMG/M metagenome (GOLD analysis project Ga0105055, IMG submission 78090) | Freshwater microbial communities from Lake Bonney liftoff mats and glacier meltwater in Antarctica - BON-03 | ecosystem: Environmental > Aquatic > Freshwater > Ice > Glacier meltwater | place: Lake...
AAGCACCGCGGGTACCAGTAACCCAACTTACAACACTACCGGTACCACTGCTACTAGCACCCCAGTCCTGGGGCAACGCTCCAGCAGAGGCTCGACATCTGCCGCCAACACCCCAGGCACCATCACGGAAAGGGCGTTGATGCGTGTGCCCACAGCCAATGCGGCGGGCGTCACCTTCACCTTGGACGCCTCAAAAAGGAGGAGGAAGAGGCGGAGGAAGAGGAAGTGGTTGGCGTGGAGCCCGAGCGGAGCCAGTGGCAGGTGACGGCCATCGTGTGTGACAAGAAGGACGGTTGTGTGATTGGGTCGAAGGAAGGCCAGTTTAAGGGCCGTGAGTTTACTGGGCAGTTTAGGTTGGCGGAGAAGGTGCACGAGCAGAAGCAGCTGTCGGAGACGAAGCCGGGGCAGGTGTTCAAGGTGAAGGTGACGCCCGCCAGCTCGGCTGTGGGTCATTAGAAAAATAACCTTGTCCTTTTATATAGGAACATCAAAGAGGACATCGTGAGGGGAGCAGTGGAGGAGGCCAACAACAAGATTTCACGGGGAGAGTAAAACGAGGACAAGACGATAGACACATCGACGATCGGGTTTTTACGGTTGAAGTATGAGGGGGAGCTAATGATTGAGGGTCAGAGCCTGGGGCTCAAGGTTGGAGTGGCTGGGACGATTGAGGGGAAGGGTGTCGTCCTGCAGTGGCAATGTCTGTCCGTATGGTGGAGGGCAGTGAAGGAAATGAGGGAGGCACTGGAAAGGGTGGATGGATGTGAGGTTGCTTTGGCGGCTCCAGTGATGGCAGGGAGGGGAAGGGCTGAAGCGCGATTGATTACTATGGGTGAAGGATGGATGGTTGTATATGGCGAATGATTTCCTTCCTTGATGGCTTGGAAGTCGTAGAAAGGGAAGATGATGATGACTGCGGCGGCGGTGGCTGTGCAGGCGGGAGGGGAGGACGAAGAAGAGGACGACGAGGACGAGTGGGAGGAGGAGGGGGAGGGAGGCGGGGGGAGCAGCGACAGCGAGAGCAGCGGGGAGTGGGAGACTTATCATGTCCTTTTTCCTGCCCTCCCTCCCACCGCCGCCGCCGGCCTCCTCCCCTCCTCTGGAGGTGGTGGAGGGCTTGCCGCCTCCTCCCTCGCGCAGCAGCAGGGCGTGGATGACGACACCGGGAGCGAGAGCAGCTGGGAGCCCTTGCGCCGTTAGGGGAGGGAGGGAAGGTGGGAGGGAGGGAGGGAGGGAGTGAATCAATTTGATTGGTGGATGTGGGAGTGGTTGATGATTTGATTGTTGGAAGCACGGAGAGTGGGAGGGAGGGAGGGAGGGAGGGAGGGAGGGAGGCAGAGAGAGAGAAAGAGTGTTTTTTTGTTTTTGCATGCCTTGATAGGTCGAGTTGAAAGAGAGATCATGGAAGTTGGGAAGCAATCTTTGTTGTTGAAGTGATTATCATACGCAATAGTAGCGAGGAAGAAACGAAGAGAGAGAGAGTGAGAAAGAGAGAGAGGCAGCAAAGACTGAGGAGGCAGAAGAAGAAGAGAAAGAGGAAGGACAGCTGATGGGAGAGAGAAAATACATACGTGTGACGGGAAACGCGACGAAGCAGAACGAGATAGATGAAAGAGAGAAAAGGAGCAAGCAGAAACAATGGAAGAAGACCGGAGCAGCCAGAAAGGGCGGGAGGGAGAACGAAAGAGAGAGAAGTGGTGAATGCACCAGGGGCGGAAGCGAGACCCAAGTGCTAAGACAGAGGCGGGACCACACCAGAAAGGAAAGGACAACAAAGAAGCAAGAAAGAAGAAGAAGACGAGACACATGCTCCACACACATGCTCGGGGCGGGAGGGAGGAGGGGGGCGGGAAGGAGGAGGGGGAGGCAGTGATGGTCTTCCGAGTGAAGGGGCGGGAGGAGGGGCCCAGACTGCAGGCCCCGCTGGTCCCTCCCCCTTCCCCACTTATCGTGAGTGCGGGAGCGACACGGGACCTCCCCGCCAGCCGGTCTGCCGCGAACAATCCAACGCGACGAGCACTTAACCAGCGGGCCGGCACAAATAACAAGGCGAAGCAGCGTGGCGCTATCAAGTCCAAGACAGCAAAGGAGAAAGAGGAGAAGACCAAGAACGAAAAACGCCGTCCTGCGAGCATGCAACGGGCCTCTCTGACTTCCCGATTTGAGACGAGAAGACGCCGAGACGGAGGAGACGAGGAAGCGGCTTCTTACAGTCAAGATCAAGACATAAAGCAACTCGTAGGCATCCATGGGGTGGAGCCAGTGGGGGTGTGGAAATTATTAATTGGAAAGGCGTCCTGAGGTACCCGACCTTCCATCGACGGCACGCCTGCTGGAGGGATGCGGCGGTCCAGCAGAATACGTGAGCAGCAGGAGGCGGCGGCGGCGGCAAAGGAGGAGGGGGGAGAGGGAGGCGACGGGGGCTCGTGGCGAGATGGATGAGTTGGGTTGGAAAAACTGAATGAGCGAAGTTGTGTGAAAAGTTCTCGTCACCTACATCCGCATTCTTGCTTCTTACTTGTTTTGTTTGCTTACGAAAAAGTGCATACTTAGCTGGCCCAACGCCCCTCCCAAAACAACGGCTCGGCTCTCGAATCATCAAACGTCATCGCGTGACCTCAATTGCGTGACCTCGCTTCTTAGCCAGCCTGCCTTTGGTTACTCCCCCCTAGCTACAGTCACACCCCGACAACATCGCCACCCATGCATAACCTCCGTACTAATCTCTTCTTTGTATTCATCATGCTGCGCAGGCCCTAGTCGTCGTCCTTGATCTCCAGCCAAGACAAGCCACACGCCGTCTTCTTGTTCGGCACCTCGCATCGCTCCCACCAAGCGCAGTCAAACCCAACGCCACTGCGCCACCGCCACCACAACACAAGCATGTCCGTCCCTAACATGGGCACCGCCCTCTCCCAGGAAGAGTTTCAGCAGTTGCAGGACGTGGTTGTGATTAGCGGGTAAGAAAGTGGGGACGTGCGTCTGATCAGCGGGCTTGGTCCTCTTTGTCGCGGGCGCGGGAAGAAGACATGACCACCCACCCTACTCCTGTACACTGAACACTCCCTTATTCTCTTTTCAAGTTCTTGTTTTGGGTCGTGCCCTCCTTGAAACGGGGCTGGCCCGTGCTTGCTCCGCCTTTCTCTCTCTTTCCGCCTCGCCCTCCCTCGCCCTCCCTCATTCCTCTCACCCGACCGCACCGCACACCCCACCACACCACAGCGACGACACCTCCAAGCCACAGCTCGCTCTCTCCTTCTTCAAAGAACGGGAACAAGGCAAAGGCAACCGCAAAGCCCACCTTTCCGCCTCTCAACTCTCCCATTTGGTTGCTCTTACGCCTTCCTTCGAGACCAAGAAGTCGCTCGTCCTCCTCCTTGCTCCCTATGTCTGCCCTGACGCCTCCAACTACAAGGCCATCGTCGACCTCTTCCCTAGCGCACCAGACGTAAGTTTGGAGCTTTGCTCGTTATTGGGTGTGCCTTTGTGCTATTCTTATCCTCGTGCACGTCCCTTCTTCAAATGCACACCCTCTTACCTTCTCACTCCCCACCACCCACTACTCACACAGCGCGCCGAAATTGCCAGCCTGCTCATGGCCAACAACCACGCCAAACTTTCAGGCGAGCCCTCCGCCTCCACCATCCGCACCGACCTCAACTCCCTAAACCTCGCCGCTGCTGCTGCTTCTGCCGCCGCTCACAGCAGTGCCAAGAGCAACAGCAGCAACAACAACGTCTTCCCCATGCCACAACCACGTCGACGGGAGGATCTGCAGCAACAGCAGCAGCAACAGCAGCAGCAGCAGATCACACCCTTGAGTGTGTCTTCAGGCATGATGCAATCACCAGTGGTAATGGGCTCGCCAATGGATTTGAGCAGCAGCAGCGACGATGAAAGCAGCAGCGGGAGCCGTGGAGGGGGAGGGAGCGATGATGGCAGCAGCTGCAATGAGGGTGAGAGCCGGGGAGGGAGCACGCTCAATTCGCAAGAAGATTTGGATGAGCTAGGAGGAGGAGGAGGGGGAGGAAGGGAGGGAGGAGGGGGTTCGCCCTTGTTTGGCGCTAGTAGCACGGCGTCAGTCGCGCCGAGTGTGTTGAGCTTTGCGACGAGCGGTGGGGGAGGGGGAGGGGGGAGTAGCCTGGCGGGAGGGCCGACCCCGAGCGTGGTGGACAGTCTGGTCGCACCAGTGGGCTCGATTGCCACCACCTTGTCTAGCTATGACTCCACAGGGTCGTTGTCGACGATTGAAAGCAGTGCGTCGGCGGAAGTTTCGCAACGGCGGCCTTACCAGCATCGGTCTTCGTTGCTCAAGCCCGTGTCGGAGCCAGCGGGGGGAGGTGGTGGAGGGGGAGGGGGAGGAGGGGGGGACGAGGAGAGTTAGCGTGCCTTTATGACGAACGTTGTGTGCGCTGACTGCCCGCAGGCAGTGCCGTCGGGGAGTGGAGCGAGAGTGTAGATATTGGGAGGGGTCAGAGGAGAAAGTTCTCGGGAACAAAAAGCAAAATCACCAGTAAATTAAACAAAACAGATTACAGACAATTGAAAGGCTTGGCTCTTGTTGATCGTATTGTTTTCAGCGGCCTTTGTTATCGAGTTGCTTTTAACGCTCTCGTTTTGTGGGTGCCATGTGCGGAAGCCAAGCACCCCCCCATCATCGTCTCGCCCAAGGCACGCTTCCTCGTCCTTCTTTCCACTCCACTCACGCCCCGCACACGCCATACAAACCCACAGCAGCCGCACCACGACCAGCACTATGCCGGACAGCAACGCCAGGGAGGTGGTGGATGTCATGTCCAAGGCGCAATGGGACGCCTTTCTCAAAGGTAAAGTGCTGCTGATGATGATGCTTGGCCTCCCATGGAACACAAATCGTAGCGCGCGCCTGCACAAGCAGCGCAGCTGCAGCGCTCTACCAAAGCCCCACGGCCACGGCTACACACACGTGCTACATCGTCGCGAGTTTCGCCACCTCTTCCCTTGTTTGTGGTTGTCCTCCCTGCAGGAGCAGCATGACCAGCACTAGCAGCAGCAGAACGCGTTGGCTATCACTGAAGACATCCACGATAGCGTGACTCCATGTGACGCAGGAGTCCCGCCATTGCGAGGTAATCTCGTCGACATTGAGCAATGCGTTCTGCTGCTGCTGGTGTGGTTGTTGCTGCGGCTGTCCCCCTTCATCCTTTATGAGTGAAGTGCACAATAAAAGCTTCAACCTAACGCATTTCCCTTCACACCCACCCCACCCCAACCACCCACAAGACGGCAGCCCTGCCGTCGCCTTCTTCTGGGCCGACTGGCACGAACCCTCCAAGCCCCAAGGGCAAATGGACTCGGTCTTTACGCACCTCGCCGCCCTCCATCCCGCCCTGCGCTTCCTCCGCGTCGAAGCCGAAGCAGTGCCCGACGTCTCCGTCCTCTTCAGCATCGCCGTTGTCCCCACCTTCGTCTTCATCCGCGAAGGCAAGGTCACAGACAAGCAAGAAGGGGCACACCCAGCCGAGCTGGCCAAAAAAATCCAAGCCCTCACCGCAGCGGCTGCTTCCTTGCCTCCCCCCACTTCTGCCGGTGTCGACGCTCCCCATCAGCACCAGCACCAGCACCAGCAGCAAGCCAGCAGCACGGACGGCAGCCTCAACGACCGTCTCAAGCGCTTAGTGACACAAACCCCCGTGGTTGTGTTTATGAAGGGCTCTCCCTCCAACCCTCGTTGTGGCTTCTCCCGATCCCTAGTCGAGCTGCTGAAAACCGAAAAAATCGCGTTTGCCTCTTTTGACATTTTGGAGGACGATGAGGTGAGGCAGGGACTGAAGGCGTACTCGGACTGGAAGACCTATCCCCAGCTATATGTCAATGGCGAGCTGGTCGGCGGGCTTGACATAGTGAAGGAGATGGTCGTTGAAGGAGGAAACTCCGGTCGCCTCAAGGAGGAACTCGGAATCAAGGACGTCCCTCCTCCCCCCGCTTCCTCCGCCCCTTCCTCCTCCTCCCCGTCCCTCGTAACACGCCTCACCACTTTGATTAACAAGGCACCGGTCATGCTCTTTATGAAAGGAGACCCGGCGGGACCTAAATGTGGGTTCAGCAATCAAATCATTTCTATCTTGCAAAAAGCAGGCGTGGCTTTTGATACCTTCGATATTCTCACCGACGAGGAAGTGAGGCAGGGATTAAAGACGCTCTCGCAGTGGCCGACCTATCCCCAGTTATATGTTAAGGGCGAGTTGATTGGTGGGTTGGATATTGTGCAGGAACTGCAGGCGGCTGGTGAATTGGAGAGTGCGTTGAAGGGGTAAAGGGAGAGATGGAGGGAGGGAAGGAGGGTTAGGTTTTAGAAAGGAGAAAGAAGAAAAACAACTTGTCGGCGTCATCACTGGCACTTTTACTTTTTATTTCTTTTATCATCACAAATTGAGTTTCTGGTATGTTTCCTCCCTTGTCAACGCCCGCACCTCTCCCGGCCCCAAGCCCGCGACATCAAGCCTCTCCACCTGCCATCGAACCAAACGCAAACAAGGAAACCCCACCGCTGCCACCATGCGTCGGACCTGTCGATTTTTGCCTTCCGTCATACTCAACTGAACCCAGGAAGTAGGAATTAAGTTTCTCACTCGGATGGGCGGCTCTCGTGGGCCTATGCTTGCAGGTGCCTCTTCTCCTTCCGCGAGGGTAATGTGCTCTGCGAGGGGACAGGGTCGGGAACGATGGGTCTTGCCTTGGCCTAGGTTGAGTTCGAGCCCTCCTTTTCTTAGCTTGCTCAACGCTTCCTCCGTCACTTCTCCTTCGACTTGAACGAGATACTTCCGTTCGTGTTCGTGCGCAGGGTCCAGCATGCGGTTATTCACCGCCTTGTCATTGGTCAGCAACAACAGCCCTTCGGAATCGTAATCCAATCGACCCACAGGATAGACATCCCGGGGTGTAGTGGGCGGTAGAACGTCCGCCAGTGTCCGCTTTCCCTCATGCGCCGAGAATTGACACAGCACGTTGAAGGGTTTAAAGAGCAGCAGATAATCGTACACGGCGCGGCCAGCCCCACGGGCGCCTGGGGGAGGGCGAGGTCGGCGGGACGTTGGGGGGGTGGAGGGTGGTGGGGAGGGGCTTTGTTTGCCTCCGCTATTGCTGCTGCGGGAGGAAAAGGGGGCGACAGACACGCACGCAGGAGCCTGTCTGGACGCAGTAAGGCGTGTCGTTCGATGCAGTGACTGCAGCATTGTGAGGGTGGGCTGGGCGGAGGAGAGAGATGGCTCGACGAAGCCGTTTCGAGCGAGCGCCGGCGAGCGTGGTGGCTTTGGGCAGGTCCTGCACCCTGTGTAGGTGGACGGTGTGGTGGATGTGTGCGTGAGGTGTATGTACGCGCTTGTAAGATCATGGTCAAGGACAAGAAGAAATCGCACATGCTCATGATCTTACCTCCCCACCCTCGCTCTCCGCCTTCGCACAGGAAGGCATGCCGCAGGACGACGATGACGACGACGACCATGGCCTCCTTCCAGGCAGCAGCAGCAGCAGCACCATCCCCACCAACACTACAACCCCCAACAGCGACCTCTCCCTCGTCTTTGCCGCTCTCAAACAGAAATGCGGCAGCGGGTCGATCCCCTTGGCTGCCTTCATGATGCTGAATCGATGGGGTCTGGCCTTGGGCCAACCAAGGGGCATACCTGAAGCCAGCATGGCCCGCAAGGCGACGCTCCTGTCGCAGCAAATGTCACCCTCCCCAAGCCTCCGTGCCGAGACTGAGACGGAACTGCTGGGCTGTCACGATGCTCGGAGCGGCGGAGGCGCGACGCCCTTCATGTACGACATTCCATGGCTTCCTCTCCCCTCCCAACCACCGCCGACGCCAGTTGCCGGACCTTCAGTAGAAGATCCAACACAACCACCACAACCACGCTCGCACACAAAGCATTTTTCTGATTCCCGGCGCTACGTTGATTCCCGAGCCTTTTACGCGCGGCAGAATGCAGATGCCTTCGAAGCCATTGTGCCCTACGGCGTCACCACCAACACCTTTATTGTTGATGCCTATGTCCGCTGCATTCTAGCTTATCTGGCGGACGTCCGACACCACTACAACGACGGAGGGAGTGGAGACAATACCTGCAGCAGTACCAGCGGCAGCAGCCAGACAAACGGCAGCGATGGCCTTGATCCCGTTCATTCAACCAGCCAAAACACCACCGCCAACGGCAGCAGTCGACCAAAAGCAAGAGTGTACATCATCGAGCTCGCCGCGGGCCATTGCCTCTTCGGCTATTTGCTGGCCAAGCGTCTCTTGCAAGCACAGGAGGAGGGCACGCTCTCCTCCTCCTCCTGCTGGTCCATCTGTGTTTTGATGACAGACTTTAACCAGGCTTTGCTCGAGAGTCGAATGAATACTCCTTGGATGCAGCCTTTGGTAGCAGCGGGACTTGTGGAATTCGCGGTGATCGACGCTGCTTCCTCCTCTTCTCATGGCAGGGAGAAGGAGGAAGGGAGGGAGGAGGCACAGCCGTTGGTGCTGCTGGGAAAGGAGAAGCGAGTGTTGGCGCCGGGGAGTCTGCGGGGCCCTGTCTTTGTGACTGGTAATTATGCTTTGGACTCGTTTCCAGTCGATAAATTCGTGCAGAGTAAGACGCAGGGGTTGATGGAGGTAAGGGAGGAGGAGGAGACGGGCCGACTCACGCTTGTGCCGTCGTTGGCAGGAACAGAGGAGGGGGAGGGAGAGGGAGAGGAAGAGGTTTATCCTTACCAAAGTCTTCTCCAGGCGTTGGTCGGACGAGAAGAGGAGGGAGTGCTGCACGTTGTAAATGTGGGTTTTATTCGTCTCTTACAGCGGATTCGGGAATTGCTCCATACTGAGCATAAAGGTCATTTGGCTTTGCTTGTGGCCGACGGGACTTTTCAACATGATGACCCTACTTGGCGCGTGCAGGACGTGCCTGGAGAGAAGGAGGAGGAGCAAGATGAGGAAGAGCAGGAGGAGGAGGGCAAGCGACAGCTTCAGCAGCAGCAGCAGCAGCAGCAGCAGCAGCAGCAGCAGCAGCAGCAGCAGCAGCAGCAGCAGCAGCAGCAGCAGCAGCAGCAGCAGCAGCAGCTTATTGGGCAAAATCAGCAAAGTGACGATGTGAAAAAGGATCAGGAACAGCACATACAGAAGCAGCAGCATCAACAGGTCAAACCGAGCAATAAAAAACGAAAGCGGAAGCTGGCCATCTCCCTTCCTGATATGAGTCCTGGCCCCGGCAGTGGGTGTTATGCCCTAGCCATGGACCCTCAGGCCGTGGTCGCGGCGGCATTATGGGCGTTGAGCGGAGAGGAGAAGGAGGGCAAGGAGGGGAAGGAGGAGGGAGAGAGGTGGCTGACGGTCCGCAACACGGTAGTGGAGGGGAGCCTGACGGTGACGTTGCTGGCACGAACCGAAGAGAGAAAGGAGGAACAAGGAGGGAGGGAAGGCTCGTCGTTGCCGCGCACGAGAGAAGCATTTTGGAGGCATGTCTGCTTGCAGAACCCCACGGACTTTGAGCACTTGCAAGGTCTCGTTTTGGAGGAGCACGATGGAAATGGCAGAGACAGTAGCGGCACAAAGAGCCTCGTAGCATGCCTGGGCTTCGACGGGATGCTTGCCTTGCTGCGGTGGTCTGGGTATGACGGGGATTTGTTCTTGGCCCTTCGATGGCCCCTTCGGGATGCGCTGCTGCGTTGTCATCGTCCTGGTAACGGAGGTGCGAGCAAAGAGAAGGAAGACGTGGCTGCCGACGTTGTGGAGGTGGTGCTCCGATGCCTCTCGAATCGGATGGTGTTGAGCGCGCGGGCGTGGGCTCAGACGCGGTATTGGGGCGTGCAATTTCTATACGCTCTGGGCTGCTACCGCGCGGCGGTTGCTTTCTTTGTTTCTGATTGTGGTGATCCGGCCTCGATGTCGTCCACTTCTCTTACAGAATCCTGGAAAAAAGAGTACAACGACAAGTTTGGGAGCGCCGCCGAGGCCTTTTTGGTGTCGATGAGCCTAAAACACATTCAGACTGAAGACGCGGCAACGACCGCGCACCAGATTTTGATGGGAGTGATGGAGGGACAAAAGCTACGAGATGGGAAAGGGCGGCGACGGATTGAGAACTACATGAAAAAGCAGCAATCAAGTGATGAAGGTTACTTGTAAAGAAGAAAATTAATGTAAAAAGTACGGTTTGGTAAATCTATTGCCAACTGTTATTGTTTTGCTAAAAATCCCGCTGGCCCATGGGTGGGGAGGTCCAGGTGTCTGGTTTGTCTTTCTTGCGTTGAGCCAGACACTTTCTCTTGGTCCTTTTTGCTCACCAGGTCCTGTGACTGACCCAAACGAGCCGCTTGTCATGCCTTGTTTCAAACTCTCGAACGTGGCCAAATACGTGCATCAAAAGGCAATAGTTGGAGCATAGAAAGCCGTTGGGGCGGTTGCTGTTGCTGCTCATGACGCGTGACGCGCCGCGAGGAGCCTTTGTGTGGAAACAAGGCAGAAGGCGGAAAGCGGCACGTTTCCCTCGCAAAGCGTCTCCAATTTGACTTCACAGTCAACCACAACCAGCGATGCGGCATGCCATGGCCTCCCCAATGCTGTTGTGTACTTGACTTCGTGTTGTTTTGTGGCATTTCTGAGTGTTTTGGGGTCGAAAGGGAGCCCCACTTCTCGCCTTGGCCGGCTTGGACATCTGCACCAAGGAGCGCCCATGACAACGCGTTTTTCTGTTTGATTGCGACCAAGTTATTTTCTTCAGAGTCTTGTGTCTTTGTGTCCTTTCCTTGCTTGTCCACAAGTCAGTGTGCACCTCAGAGTCCCTTTGGAAGTGTGCGGTGCTGTGGTCGCTCCGCCCGCCCTCCTTTTGAGTTATGGCCTGGCGAGTCATCAGCGAACCAGAACAACACTCGAACACGGGCCAGAGGAACGCGCCTCGTGAGGACGGCCACCCTTGCCTCTTTTTACTTGGCCAGGAGACTGACACCCGACCGCAGCACATGCTCTCCCTCCCCGTTGAGGTCGCAACCAGGTCGACTGCATCCAACCACGTCCCTCTTCACTCCCACACAAAACCACGCCCCCCTTTTCCTTTACAAGCCCGCGGGGATGGACAAGGTTTTAACTGGGCAGTGGCATGTGTCCGTGGTACCGTGGACAAGCACAGGCCACGCGGGGGCGAGGGCAAAGGCAAGATAAAGCCCTGCTTGCGTCGTTCTTGTGATGCGACCCTGGCTTGCAGGCTTGGCACTGCCATGAAAAGGACGCCGCGCCCCTTTGACAACACAGAAAGAAAGTGATGCGGCGGGTGTGGACACCCACGGCTCCTTCGTCCCCTTCCCTTGACGCTGACACCGCCCTCCCCCGCACAAACACAGGCATCCACCACCCAGCAACCACCAAGCCCCCCCCAAGCCAAGCCCAGCGTCGTTGCCTCGGCAGCACCACGCAGTCCAACACAACCGACCAACCGACAAGCCAAGCCCACGCCCCGCGACACCTTACTTTGAATGAGTATGTCCCTCCACGCGGCCGAGTCTATGGAGACAGGCGGGGACCCCACCTACCCACACCAACAAGAGCTGGAACAACAGCAGCAGCAGCTCCACCACGGGCACTCAGACCACCCTCCCCCGCCCCTCCCACCCCCGCCCCATTTCCACCCCGACCCGCATCACCACCACCTGCACTCCCACGCCCCGCCTCCGCGTTTTGGCTTCACTCTCCCCCCTCCCCACCACCACCACTCCATGCACCTCCCCTCCCACCTCCAGCACCAACACGCCCTCATCCCCCCCGCCCCTCCCGGCGGTCCCGTGGGCTTGAAAAGCGAGATGGACGACGACAAGGACATGATGTTCGGGCAGGGGCAGGGCCGACACGGTGGTCACGGCCACCCCCACCCTAGTACCAGCCCCAGCGGCAGCAGCAGCAGCGGTGGAGGAGGAGGAGGAGGGCCGCAGAAGCGAGAGGACGGCAAGCTCTTTTTGGGGTGTAAGAAGGAAGGGTGCAATGGTATTTTGATGGTGGGGACGACGACGCGGCATGGCGCGGCTTATCAGTGCCCGAGGTGCTTGAATAAGCAGAAGTATTGCCAGGATTGTCAGCAGCTTTATATTAATTTTCGCCGGCATCGGACGTTGGGCCATGAGTTGTATGAGTTCCAGCGGAAGCGACAGGTGCGTGTGGGGGGAAGGGAGAGAGGGAGGGAGGGAGGAAGGGAGGGAGGGAGGGAGGGAGGGTGTGTCTGCCCGGGCAGCGTTGGCGGGGAGGTACGTATGTGAGTTTGTGTCTGTGCGTGTCGATTTTGTATTCTGTGTGCCGGGGTGGGATGGGGGAAAAAGGCGCCTGGGGTAGGCTTTCTTGCTGCTTTCATCCTAGTGACTACCGAGCAAGGAGAACTGGCCCACGCCTTGTGTTCGTATGTGTGTGTATTGTCCTCTTCCCTCTCGTCCTTATTTTGATATTCCTGTGAATGTATTATGTCGTCACTCTCTGTCGTCAAAAGGACGGAGGGGAGAAAGGAGAAACGAACAAAAGCGCGGTGACACGGCTATGGGCAAAGCAACAGCGGCAGAAGTAAAATTCTGCCCTGATGTTTGCTCACGATTGCATGGGTGGGAGGAAGAGGAGAAGGAGGGGAAGAACGAAAGGGTAATCTCGCAAGAGTATCCCTCCCTCCCTTCCTCCTCCTCCTCCTCCTCTTTCTCCCCTCTCCAGCAACCAGTCCGTCTTGTCCACACCCGCTTCAAAACCTCTCTTTCTCCTCTCCGTCTTTCTCATCTCTCTCCCCCTCCTTTCCCTTTCCTCTCCCTCTCCCTCTCCCTCTTTCTCTCCCTCTCCCCTCTCCCTGTCGTCTCGCTTCGGTGTGATCGTTTTTTTCCCTTCTATCTTATAGGTCCTCGTACGTAACACCCACGGTCTCTTTGTTCCTGTCGATCAGAGCAAAAAAGGCCCCGTCATTATCACCGGGCCCGGCAGCCTCAGCGGGAGCAGCAGCAGCAGCAGCGCCGGCAGTAGCAGTAGTAGCGTGACCAGCGCGGGGTCCACCTCTTCCCTTTTGGGTGGCGGGGGGCGACAGTCCCAGAAGCAGAAGCAAGCGGCTAAGGCTGCTGCTGCTGCTGCTGCTGGTGCTGCTGGGGCGGCGGCGGCGGCTGGTGGGGAGGTTGGAGGGCGCGGATGGAGGGCGGGAGGGAGGGCTCGGCGTCCCTCGGCGAAGGGGCGGGGGAAGGGTTATGATGAGATAAGTCTGGAGGAGGAGGAGGAGGAGGGGGAAGGGATGGAGGAGGA
>Ga0105055_10008584_pt1 | contig 13267 bp, 20 predicted proteins | sample BON03_FD_78090 | JGI IMG/M metagenome (GOLD analysis project Ga0105055, IMG submission 78090) | Freshwater microbial communities from Lake Bonney liftoff mats and glacier meltwater in Antarctica - BON-03 | ecosystem: Environmental > Aquatic > Freshwater > Ice > Glacier meltwater | place: Lake...
ACAACAACATGCAATCGAGGAAGCTGGGGCTAACACATTTAAAGGCACAGACACACACACACACAAACAAACAACAACAACAGTGGGTGAGTCAATTAGCATATAACGCGAGGAAACCACAACGACAGCAGCAGCAAGGCGAGTTGATGGCTAACACACCGAAAGAACGAAACCAGGCTAGGAAAGAAAGAAGAAAAGAAGAAGAAGAAAGATGGGGTAAAATGTCTTCTCGCGCGTCATCCCTGTATGATATCTTTCGTGTCTTCGTTTTTTCCCCCTCGTTTGGGCGTAATGCTTACTTGTCTATCATATGCATACATTGCTTTTTCTTCATTTCTTAAACTCTGTTTTTCATTTCATCCTCTCCGTTCTCCTCCACCACCACCACTGCTGCCTCCCCCTCGACTACCCCCACCCCCACCACCACTGCTGGCTGCAATCTGCGCCTTGAGCATCCTAATTTTGGCTTCCAATGCCGATTCCTTCCCCCCCTCCTCCCTTCCTCCCCTTCCTCCTCCTCCACCTCCTCCTTCCGCAGACTTGGGCCGTTTGGGTAGCGCAACTGATGCCACACCTGCTCCTGCTGCTCCTGACCCTGCTCTTCCCTTGTCCTTCCCCCCACCACCACCTCCACCTCCACCTTGCTGCAAGCTTTTGGTTCGTGCTTTGAACATCATTACTCTTCCATTCCCTAATTCTTCTGCAGCTCTCTGATACCGCACCGCAATCGCTCGCCCGTGCACACGCACTGCATCCAAGGCCTTAATCGCTGCCGTGGCGTCCTCCGTCCGCGCGTACGTCAGAAAGCCATACCCCTTGGGCTCGCCTTTCCTTGGGCCGTGCATATGCCAGCAGAAGGCTATGTCCACGATTTTTCCATAGGGGAGGAAGAGGTCCAGAATGTCTTTTTCTTGTACGCTTTTTGCAAGGGAGCCGACAAAGAGCTTGGGGCCGGCACGCCCTGTCAAGGGGTCATCATCGATGGTGTCGGGCGCCGCGGGCGTGGCTGTTGGGATTCGGGGGGAGGGAGGGGGTGGTGGTTTTGGGGTGTGTATGGTGAGTGGTGCCAGTATGTACGACGTTCAGACCGTATGGCGGGAAAGCTCAAGACGAGCCGGAGGTTAGGCCCGCAGGCTAGCCCATCCACAGGCCACCGCTCCATAGCAAATGATGCCGTGTTGCTGTATGGCTCCACCCACAGCGCTGCCTGCCCTCCCCTCTCCCCTCCCTCCGTCCGATCAATGGCTGGAACACCGCAGCCCCACTTCTTCAATCATGCCTCGCTTACCTTTTGAGCCCCCAGCACTTGCCACTGCGTCCTCCTCCCGGCCCCGCTTCATCAGCACAGCTGGAGGAGACCTGTGGAGAGGTGGATGCCGTGAGTTTGGGTCGTGGGGTGGAGGATTAGTTGTATTGTGGTCAATGCCGCGGGACGGGGGAAGACAAAAGAATGGCGTGACTGAAGCGCACAGACAAACACACACAACACCATCACAACAACTACACACACGACCACAGCAATGGCGGACCCTTTCGACGGACTCTTTGATGACCTGCCGGCGGCGGCCAAGAAGGAGCAGAAGCGTTCCGCTCCCACCACGGACGACGATGATGAGACGCAGCAGGAGACCAGCAGCCCCACCAGCACCAAGAAGCGAGCGCGGCAGGACGACAAACACGAGGATGACACAGCGCCAGCCGCAGCAGCTACCAAACGGACCACCTTGGACCTCCATGAAGCCCTGCAGAAAATTACCAAAGCACTGACCTCGGCCAAGCTGGAAAAGAGCCGGAAAGCGCTGGCGTTGCTGATCAAGCTAATGACGGCAGAGATCAATGCAGAGAATGCTGATCAATTTCACGCGGCCATCGCTTTCTTTATGACAGCCGACGGGACATGGGACCGGTTGCTGGGGCCCGCAGCGGAGGACAGAACGCAAACGACCCAGCTCCTTTTGCTGGTAAGGGAGCGCATTCTGCTGCTTGGCCCCGAAGAGCAGTATCGCGCAGCGACCTGGATCTTGTTGGGGTTACTGCGGGCGGAGTTGTTGACTGACGACACGTTTGAGTTTCGCCGGGCGGCGCGGAGCATCAAGGAGTATATCGTTGCATTGCAAGCTATGAATGAAGACGAAGAGACTTACGCAGACAAGGAAAGAAGGAAGGCCATTCTCGCTTGTCTCGCCACAGCCCTTCGTCAGAACCTCCACTCGTGGGCTAAGCCTTCGATCGAGGATTTGTTTAAGGCCGCGACGGAAAAGAGGTTGATTTTTCCGGAGGATGAGAGGGAGGAGTTGGATGAGATGAGTACTAAATTGAGGCAAGCGGCGAGAGGGTTGAGTGTTAATCCGACGGGGACGGTGATTAGTAGGAGTGTGCGGATGGTGAATAGTATCTCCACGCCGTTTAATACGAAGAAGGCGGATATATATAGGTAGATGAGGAGGTTGTGTGTAAGAGAGAGGGAGAGAGGACGGAGGGATGTTAAAAAGAAGGAAGAAACTTGTGTGTACTTAGAATCAGCGAGCGGAGTGTAGCGGGTGGTGTTGCTTCTGTCTCTTGTTCTTTCCATCTCTTCTTTTTCCCTTTCTACGTGCGTTCATCCTCGTCTATTTGTTTTTCACCTGACCTTTCCGCTATTTTGGTGTAGTTGTGTCTTGCATGTACGCGTTCAATCACTAAAGTCTAGATTAAAAAAACCCTCTCTACCTTCAAAGTCTTACTCTCACTACTCCATATACACACACTCACTCACTCACTCACTCCCTCCCTCCCACTTTAGACCATCTTCCCCGGCTGCAACCACTCATCAAATTCCTCCGCGGTCAAATGCCCTAGAGCCAAGGCCGCTTCCCTCAAGGTCGTCTTCTCATGGTGAGCTTTCATGGCAATTTTCGCCGCTTTATCATACCCGATATGGGGGTTGAGCGCCGTCACCGTCATTAAGGACTCGTGCACGTATTTGTTGAGCTTGTCCTCGTTCACCGTCAGCCCTGTTAAGGCGTACTCACGGAAGTTCCTGGGGTAGGTAGGTAGGTAAGGAGGGAGGTAGGGAGGGAGGTAGGGAGGGAGGGGTAAAATAGAGCCAATGTGAGGATTTAAAGCAGTGACGGTCATGAGGGACTCGTGCACGTATTTGTTGAGCTTGTCCTCGTTCACCGTCAGCCCTGTCAAGGCGTACTCACGGAAGTCTTTCTGGGGAAGGAACAAGGGAAGGGAGGGAGGGAACAATAATAAGTGAACGAGCATAAGAAACATTTGTCAGCGGCAAAGCACTTCTCGTCATAGGTCAGCCCCTCCCCTCCTCCCTCCCCTCCCTCCCTCCCTCCCTACCTGGCCGAGTCATGCATCAACCGACAAGACTGCAACAGATTATGGATAATCACCGGCTTGAACACATTCAACTCAAACGCCCCCTGAGAAGACGCAAAGCCAATCGCCGCATCATTCCCCATGACCTGGACACAGACCATCGTCATCGCTTCACACTGGGTCGGATTCACCTTGCCAGGCATTATGCTAGACCCCGGCTCATTCTCAGGTAGATTCAACTCCCCCAACCCACACCTCGGCCCAGAAGCAAGAAAACGCACGTCATTGGCGATCTTGAACAGGTCACCAGCTAGTGCCTTCAAAGCACCACTCATCAATGCCATAGGCCCATGAGAGGCCAACGCTTGGAATTTGTTAGGAGCGGTAATAAAGGGCTTGCCGGTCAAAGAAGCGATTTCCTTGGCGACAGCAACGGCGAAATCGGGGTGGGTGTTAAGGCCGGTACCGACGGCCGTGCCACCTTGGGCGAGGGGGTAGAGGTCTTGCAAGGCGTGCTTGATGGCCTTGATGTCCACTGGAGGGAGGGGAGGGAGGGAGGGAGGGAGTGAGGGAGGGAGGACGGGATGGAGAAGGGGATGAGTGCGGTTGTTCAGGCCGGTACCGACGGCTGTCCCGCCTTGTGCGAGGGGGTAGAGGTCTTGCAGGGCGTGCTTGATAGCCTTGATGTCCACTAGAGGGAGGGGAGGGAGGGAGGGAAGGAGGGAAGGAGGTGAGTGCCTTCACGCTAAGCTGATTTAAGGAATCACTCAACAAACCCCCTTCCCCTCCCCCCCTTCCCTTCCCCTCTTACCTTCCAACGCCGCCGCGTAGCCGCCAAACTCCTGCCCTAAGGTCATGGGCACCGCGTCCTGCAAGTGCGTCCGTCCAATCTTTACAATCCCCTTCCACCTCGCCGCCTGTTGATTTTTGTTTTGAAGTCAAGTCAAGAAGTGCGTTTGCGATTCTTGAGAAAGTGGACATTTCATTCAAAAGATTAAAAATACCTCCTTCTTTCCAGCCGCACGAAAAGCAACTCTCTCTAATCTAAGCAAGTCAACACCAACCTCTCTACACACCCACCCTCCCTCCCTTCCTCCCTCCCTCCCTCCCCATTTGCTTCTTACCTTCTCCTCCAAATTCGCCTGCAACCTCCCCAGCTCCGGCAAGAGAAAGTCGAAAATATACAACACAGCCGCCACATGCATGGCCGTGGGGAAAACATCATTACTGCTCTGCGACCTATTCACATGGTCATTGGAATGCACCGGGTCTTTACTCCCCATCTTCCCCCCGGCCATCTCAATCGCCCTGTTCGAAATGACTTCATTCGCGTTCATATTACTCTGAGTCCCGGATCCCGTCTGCCAGATTCGGAGAGGGAAATGATCGTCTAGTTTTCCTTCAATCACTTCATCGGCTGCCTTGTCAATCAACGCAGCGATATCAGGAGGGAGCAGGCCGAGGGAAGCATTAGTCTTGGCGGCCGCTTTTTTGATGATGCCCAGGGCCTGGAGGAAGAGGAAGGGGAGGGACATATATAGGTGAGTGGATATAGCATGCATATTCGAGAAGGACGCAAGGAGACACAAATACAATTTCAAAAGAATTGAGCTGTCATATACTGACGGAGGGAGGGAGGGAGGGAGGGAGGGAGGGAGGGTCTCGTCAAGCCTGCTTACCTGGATGACTTCCCGAGGCATGGTGTCATGCCCAATGTTGAAGTATTTGAGAGAGCGCTGCGTTTGTGCGCCCCAGTAGCGGTCGGCCGGGACCTGAATGGGGCCCATGCTGTAGGGTTTGGTGAGTGGTGAGATGAGTATCTGAGGCCAAATGGTGGACGGTTAAGACGTATGAGACACGAACATGATATGCCCAAGCACAATGCCAACCTTGTCCCCTGTACATTCCCACCTCTACAACATACAAAAATGTGTCAAAACTCTCAATACGTGGGCGGCCAAATGACAAAGACGCCGTCCTCCTTCCAGAAGCACACGTACCTGTCCTTTTCCTCGCGAGTCGCCATGATGGTGGTAGACGCGGCGGTCGAGTGAGCGCGGAGACGAAGAGAAGAAAGATGCGATGTGCTTTGCAGCTGCTGGTGGTGGAGCAAGGAGAAGGGACGGACGAGGCCGAGTGCTAGCAGTCCCTGTTGTTGAAGGAGAGTGGTGGGGCGTCGCAAGAAGGCGGCCGGGGGAGAAAAGCGTAAAGCGGAAGTGGTGGTGGAGAGCAAGAAGGACGGCGTCGGCAGCCAACGCATGTCGTGGCACTGAGGGAAGGAGGACGTATGTCTCACGCGTTGCAAGCAGCAGCTGCAGCAGGTGGTGAGGGTGCTAGAGTGTAGGGGGGGGAGGGCGTTTTTGATGATTGAGGGTGAAGCGCGGGCTTGGACACAGATTCTTCCAGGCACTCGACCATCGTCTCACACAGCACGCACACGTGGAGGAGGTGGTGGACTCGTCCTATGACTGGCACTGCCCGCACGCACAAGCGTCCCAACCCAGATGCGGCGGCCGGATTGGTGAATCGCTGCTGCTCGCCGATGACCGTTTCCGTTTTGTTTTTTCCCGAGGCTTGGGAGGGAGGGAGGATGTTTTGACAAAAGCAATTAGACGACTTTTGATGACTTTCGTTATGCTTCAGTTCTTTTTCTTTTCCCGTTCCTAGTCAGTCTTTTGTTTCTCGCCGCGTTCAAATAAAGACACTCACTTCCCTAACACAAATCTCTCGCATCCCCTCCCTCACTCCTCTATCACTACTACCTACTTTTATCCACTAAACACTCATAGTGTTGTACTCCCGCTGGTCCGCCGCACCAACCCCACCCCCACCCCCCGTCAACGACCGTTTCTCCTCCTTCCCTCCATTCCCCACCCCCTTCTGCAGCTGCTGCTCCGCCTCCTCCCTCTCCTCCCCCTCCTCCTCCTCATGCGTTGCCCCCGTCCCCCACTCCCGATAATGCGGCCCCTGGCCATGATGAAAAGGATGAAGAGGGTGATACGGATTCGTCTCCTCCCCATCCACCACATACTTCCTCAGCACCGCACCGTGCTTCTCGTCCTCCACCATCAAGCACACCGCCGCGATAATCCCAGCCACGGACACCAGAATAAAAAAATACTCCGTCATGACATAATCATGCGTCAACTCCAACAACGCCGCAATCGCCATCGGAAACACAGCCATCGACAAATTCTGAAACACCGTCAAGATTCCAAAGGCCGTCCCGCACCTTCTCGAGCTCTCACTTGCATGCACCGTCAGCGGCACACTCGGCCACAGCACCGCCGCAATGATTGAATACGCTAACCCCAAACCCCCCAGAGGCACCAAAGGCGAAGTCCCCCCCACCAAGAACACAAAATGCGTGGCCAATAGCAAAATAGGTCCTAATAAAATATACAACGTCCGATGCCCGTACCGATCAATCACAATCCCAATCACCGGAGTCAGAATCCCAGCAACCATAAACGGCACACTCTGCAGCGACCCAGCCGTCCGTCTGGCCTCATTAACCTCCGCGCAGTAATCCTCCCACTCCGGCAAGACCGGCCTAAAACTGCAATCGACCTTATCCGGGGCCTTCTCATGTATCGGCAAATAGTTCTTCAATAGATAAACTTGCGCCATGTTATTAAAAGGCATAATCGCCCCATATGACAGAGAACACACACAGGCCAACAACCAAAACATCGTGTCAAATCCCATCAAATGCCACAAATGATCCTCATCGATACTCTCCACCGCCGCGTCCAACTGCGCCAACCTATCCAACCTCGCCTGCAGCGCCTCATGATGCACCTGACTCCCATGCACGAACGTATTGGTCGTCGCCGTCCCTCCCTCCCTCCCTCCTCCCCCCCCACCAGCACCACCAGGAGGATGAGGAAGGGGAGGAGGAGGACCATAGTACGAGGGGTGGGGGGTTTCGAAGTAAGAACCTTTGCGTGCCCAGGGGGCGGCCAAATGTGTTTGTTCGTCAGCGGAGGGCAAGGTAGGGGAGGAGGAAGGGAGGGCGGGCGATTTCCCACTACCAGTACCAGCAGGAGTGGTAGTATGTGCAGTGGCGAATAAGATTTCATTATCCTCTGATTCGTCAGGCACGCAACTCGAGCGATGGTTTTTGTCGATACACGCCAGCAAAAAAGCAGTGCAGGTCGAGCCCAAGCATAAGAGAGCCCCAAACCAAAAGGCTGCCACCACCCCTACTTTCTGCGCTATGTACGGACTCCCCCAATCATTCAACACACTCCCAAGTCTCGAAATTGATAGGGTGAACCCAAGGGCAAACGCCACCTCTCTCGAATGGAACCATGCGGAGATAAACGCGCTTTGACCCACCACTAAACACTCCCCTCCCAAGCCAAAAATGAGTCGACCCAAAAGCATGATCGCCATCGAGTGAACCGTAATCCCTAGCGCAGTGATGATCTGCCCCGTCAAAACCAAGAGGGAATAAACGACAATACACGCGCGCATGCCCACGGTATCGACTAAATGCCCCCCCAGGAAGGGGAGGAGGATGTTGGGGATGCTGTAGACGGAGTAGAGGAGGTTGAAGTAGAGTTCGAAGGTGGCGGCTTGGGTGGTGAAGCCGTTGTTGTAGAACAGGAAGTGCTCTTGGATTTGAGCGTACAGGGAGGAGGGGGTGTCTGGAGGAGAAAGGGGAGGGAGGGAGGGAGGGTGAGGGGGATGGATAAGAGGAGGGGAGGCGAGAAGGTCGGGCACTTACCATAAACATAGTAGCTCCCTGTGGAAGCAAGCCGGCGGAAGAAGAGGCGCGTGTGTTTGAGTTTTGTATGAGAGATGTGTGAACGCCATGTTATCGAGAGAGAGTAGATGCGTACTTCTGTGCTGGTTTGTTACTTTTAGCACACAGAGGGCAAAACGTGACGTCCGTACATTCGGGGGGCCACAAGGGCAGGCCACAAGAGAAGCCAACAGAGAACTTACCAATCGTGAGGCACGAGGCCATGACCAGCACGAGCGCCCGCAGGTAAAAGGTAGGCTCCCGCCGCACCTCATTGATGGGCGGGGGTGTCCTGATGGTCAGGATCTGGTCCGTGTGCATGTCCATCATGGCAAGGAGATGCGAAAGAGGAGGGGAGGGAGGGGAGTGCTTCTTCCACAAGGCCAGCCGGCGTCTGCGCCTGCAGTAGCAGCGCCAGCGGCAAGAAGAGAAGGGGGAGAGAAGGGGGAAGAGGAAAACGAGGAGACGCGCCCTGTGGTTGTGGTTGTGGGTAAGTTGGGGGTTGTGTGGGTTCAGAAGTCGTGAGGTTCCTCCTGCTTGCCTCCCCGACCCCGCCTGGCCGTTTGCAGATGGTTTGCACCTCAGCCCAAGCTCTGTTTTACGACTGAATATGCCCGCTCTGGACCCCCCGCGCTCTCCCTTGTCCATGCCTCGCAGCCTCCGGGTGTCTAGCTTGGTCGTGGATACGGGTGTCGAGGGGCGAGAAGGGCTAGGGACGAGGCAAGATGCCCTCCCTCCCTCAACCCTCGACACACGATCAGATATCGCTCTCGCCATGACAGTCTTACCTCCGTCTCTTTCCAACCCCTACACTCATTCGACACAGGGCACTCCAGCAGCAGCAGTGGTAGCAGCAGCAGCGGCGGCAGCAGGAGAGGTGCTTGTTTGTTTGGGGGTTGACTCTCGGCGTGCTCAGACGACGAGGACGAGGACGACAAGCAAGAAGAAGGGAGACGGAGGAGCGAATCAGTTTGGACCCACCCCACCTACTAAGCACTAGCTAGCTAGCATGTCGGTGGCAACAGACGTGATGGAGGCCGGTGGACTTGGCACGTTCAATTTGGAGCATGGGTTTCCCGAGGCAGTGGTGCGAGGGTTTCGCTCGGGCTTCTTGACGGATTATGACTACCATCATTTGACCCAGGTACGTTCGTTGTATGTGTTGAAAAAGGCAGGGGGAAAGGAGGGAGGGAGGGAGGGAGGGAGGGAGGGATAAAGGCTGATGGGGGATGTATGGGATTGGGCGGAGGGAGGGTGGGAGGGAGGCGGCGTGGGTGTAGAGACCAGGCCAGACATTGCCTGATCCCTCGACCGCAAACACTCACCCTCCCTCCCTCCCTCCCTCCCTCCCGCAGTGCGAGACCCTGGAAGACATGAAGATGAACCTGCAAGAGACGGACTACGACCAGTTCATGTCCAACGAGCAACATATCACCCCGGTCTCCTTCCGTGACAAGGCTTTGCATAAGCTCGTCCTGGAGTTGGAGTTTTTGCGGGCGCATTCGGTGGAGCCCCTGGCGACGTTCATCGATTACATTTCGTACGAGTTTATGATTGATAACGTCATGTTGTTGTTGAAGGGGACGCTGTCGGGCCGAAGTGCCAATGAATTGATCAAGCAATGCCATCCTCTGGGGCTGTTCAAGGAGAGTACCATGCGATCGATTCCTACTTTTGAGGCTTCTCCTAAGGGGTACGCGGATCTGTATCAGACGGTCTTGATTGACACGCCGGTCGGGCCGTATTTTAGCCAGTACTTGCAGGATAATGCGGAGCAGATGAGTGATGCTTCCGAGATGAGGAATATTCTGGAGGAGGTGCAGATTGAGGTAAGGCAGGAGGGAGGGAGGGAGTGAGGGAAGGATGGATGGTGTGTCTGATAGTGTTGATTGACATTGTCTATCCAAAGCTTTGTTAACTCACTTGTATATCCCCCCTTTCCTTCCCTCCCTCTCTCCCTCTCCTAGGTGATCAAGAACTCTCTCCACAAGCTGTACCTGGAGGACTTCTACCGGGTCTGCCAAGCCATTGGTGGAGAGACCGCTGTGTTCATGGGGCACCTGATCAAGCTCCGCGCGGACCGCATGGCTATCAATATCACCGTCAACAGGTATGTGTGCTGCCTTCCTTTCCTCCCTCCCTCCCTCCCCCCCTTGCTTGTTGTCTGTGTCTGCCAAGCCATTGGTGGAGAGACCGCTAAATTTATGGGGCACCTGATCAAGCTGCGCGCGGACCGCATAGCCATCAATATCACCGTCAACAGGTACGTCCGCACTCCTCCATTCTTCTCTTTTGGTCTCGTCTCTTTTGCGCGACCTGGAGCTGCCAGCCCTCGGCCGCCGTTGTGCTACCACCTTATCTCACACCCTCCCTCCCTCCCTCCCTCCCTTCCCCAAGCATCGGCACCCCTCTCAACGAGCCCACCATGCGTTCTACCCGTCACAAGCTTTACCCTTCCGTGGGCTATCTCTACCCTGCTGGGACTGCGCGGTTGGCCGACATCACGGACGAAGGGCAGCTGGAGGGGGCCTTGAGCGCCGTGCCTGAGTACCAGAAGCTGTATGCTTCGATTGCCGGGATGAAGGTACGTCTACCCCTCCCTCCCTCCCTCCCTCCCTTCCTTCTTGCGTGGGTTCTCTGTACCCTGCTGGTACTGCCTGTCTGGCCGACGTCACGGACGAAGGACTTTTGAAGGGGGCCTTGAGCGCCGTGCCTGAGTACCAGAAGCTGTATGCTTCTATTGCAGGGAGCAAAGGTGCGTCTACCCCTCCCTCCTTCCCTCCCTTTCTCCCTCCTTTGGATGACTTGACGGATGAAGGGCAGTTGGAGGGGGCCTTGAGTAGAGGGGGCCTTGAGCGACGCCCCTAGTTGTTTCCCCCTCCTTCCCTCCCTCATCCCTCTTTTCTTCCGAAGCGGCGCGCAGGAATACTCATCTCACCCCCTCTTCCCTCCCTCCCTCCCTCGCTCCCTCCCTCGCTCCCTCAGGACAAGACGCTCGAAGACCTCTTCTATGAGAAAGACGTGCAGGCGTTCGAGATTGCGTTTGAGGGACAGATGCATTTTGCCCCCTTCTACGCCTTTGTCAAGCTTAGGGAGCAGGAGATCAGGTAGGAAAGGAGGGAGGGAGGGAGGGATGGAGGCAGCTGAAAGGAGGGGGTGACTTAAGAAATATTAGCGGCGCACTTTCGTGCGCTTGCTTCTCCATTCGCCGGTAACAAGCAATCAAGTCACCACCCCCCCCTCCCTCCCTCCCTCCTTCAGGAACCTGGTCTGGATCGCGGAGTGCGTCCATCAAGGGCAGAAGGACGAGATCAATAAGTTCAAGCCCACTCTTAGACAAACACAACCAACTTACCACCTCTCCCTCCCTCCCTCCCTCCCTCCCTCAGGAACCTGGTCTGGATCGCGGAGTGCATTCTCCAAGGGCAGAAGGACGAGATCAATAAGTTCGTGCCCATTTTCTCCGACTCCTCCCCCTGGCGACTGGCAGGGAAGATGAACCGCTAAGAGGGGAGGGAGGGAGGGAGGGAGGGAGGGAGGGAGGGAGGGGTTGTGTGTGTTTGTGTGTGAATGTGAAGGTTATCGTGTTTGGTTTTTTTCAAAATTTTAGATATTGAAAAGAGAGAGAAGAGGAAGAAGAAGAGGAGGAGGGCGTGGACGACGATGTGGTGGAGGAGAAATTGGAGGAAGAGGAGGAGGACAAGGGCAGTGGTGGATGTGTGAGTGATTGAGGAGGGAGAGGAGAGAGACGAAAGGAGAAGAAGAAAAAGCAATCCCTCCGAAAAAAGGAAGAGCATCAGCAATGATGATGACCGACCCACACTTTGCTGTCTACTCAAGCGCAAGCACACCTCCATTCCCCACACGCACAAGACACAACATACTTCCACCGACAAACATACAAGAAGCAGGCAAAAAAGAGTGATAATTATCTCTTTCAACTGCCGTTCGTCTATTTCTGACTAACGTCGTCGTCGTCTTTCTTTCGTCGCTCTCTTAATTGTCACCATCATCGATTACTTACCGTTGCCAAATGCGCATGCTAGTTAAATCAATGCAAAAAATCTAAAACTATGTACACTCCCTCCCTCCCTCCCTCCCTCCCTCCCTATAATCTCGCCTTCTTTTTCTCCTCCTTCACCGTCTGTCCCGCCCTCAGAGCTGTCACAAACACTCTTGCTCTCTCCGCTAGTTCCCCCTCCTTTAAGCCCGGTTTGAACAACGTCGAGCCAAGCGCAAACCCTACAGCACCAGCAGCAAGGTAAGCAGGCATATCCTCCGCTTGAACTCCTCCCGATACTAACAACCGAGCAGGAGGGGGTAGAACAGCCGCAATTGAGGCAACCAACCCCGGAGGCACTGCTTGGGAAGGGAAGAGTTTTAGGACGTGCGCACCGTGTTTGAGCGCCAGAAAAGCTTCGGAAGGGGTGAGAATCCCGGGTAGGACTAAGAGGCCATGCGCTTTGGCCCGCTCTAGAATGGCGGGATCAGTGTGAGGGCAGCTGATGAAGGAGGCACCAGCGGCGGCGGCCAGGTCGACTTGTTCGGGGGAGATGACCGTGGCGGCGCCCAGGGCGAAGGGGGGAAGTTTTTGGGTGGGGGAGGACGGGGGAGAGGAAGAGGTAAGAGCCCGGAGGCCTTCCAAGCCGGCGGGAGACTCGGCGGGGATGCTGATCATGGTCAGCCCTTCTTGCCGCAAGGTCATTACTACCTTTGGTAGGTCCGCGGCGGCCACGCCACGCAAGACGGCGACGAGCGGGCAGGCGTCAAGGCATGCCAGGGCTTGGGCTTCTTTCGGGCTCATGGAGGGGCGGGGGGGGATGGTGTTGATGGTGGTGTGGTGGTCGTAGTGGTGCTGCTGTTGGGTGGACAAAACCAGTTCTTGCGGGGAGAGCCAGGCGACATCATCGTCGACAAAGGGTTTGGCCGCGGCTCTTATTATCAGGCGCGGTTGTCTTGGGGCAAGGCGGGCGTGGGACATGGAGGGTGTTCCGCTGTTGCTTCGTTGAAGGAGGAAGGCATCACCACAATTTGCGAGTAGGAGGAGAGGAAGGAGCAGATATGGCCAGGCAGCTGAGCAGCGAGGCCCAGCCACGGCACGCATGGCCTGTATGGAGTGATGGGAGGGGGTGCGTGTGAGAAGGGCCAGGTACAAGTGTCAACGAGAAGGGAGGAAAGCTCAACTTCTCAGTTGTGGCGAAGCAT
>Ga0105055_10008586_pt1 | contig 13266 bp, 23 predicted proteins | sample BON03_FD_78090 | JGI IMG/M metagenome (GOLD analysis project Ga0105055, IMG submission 78090) | Freshwater microbial communities from Lake Bonney liftoff mats and glacier meltwater in Antarctica - BON-03 | ecosystem: Environmental > Aquatic > Freshwater > Ice > Glacier meltwater | place: Lake...
ACACAGACACAGACACAGACACAGACACAGACACAGACACAGACACAGACACAGACACAGACACGACACAGACACGCACATGCACGCAGACACAGACGTAGACTTAGATGCAGACACAGACACAGACACAGACACAAACACAGACACAGACATGAACACAGACACAGACACAGACACAGACACAGACACAGACAAGGATACACACATACACACCGGATCCCCGAATCTATCGATGTGTGCACTTGAATGTGTCATGGCACAAATATGAATGAGCCATGGCACAAATATGAATGAGTCATGATATGAATGTGTCATGGCCCAAATATATATGACAGATATGAATGAGTCATGGCCCAAATATATATGAGTCATACCACAAATATGAATGAGTTGCCGCAAATATGAATGAATCATGGCACAAATATATGTGTGTCATGCCACACATATGAATGAGTCATGGCGCATATATGAATGAGTCATGGCGCAAATATGAATGAGTCATGGCACAGATTTGCATGAGTCATGGCACAAATATGAATGAGTCATGGCATAGATATGAATGAATCATTTCACAAATATGAATGAGTCTCGATTCACAGACTCAGCATGACTCATTTTGAATTGCTACGTGACGATTCACATATGTGCATGGCACATAGGAGTCATGGCACACGTGGTGTGTTGCAGTGTGTTGCAGTGCACCTGGCTCAGACTTAAGGGACTCTGCCGCCCCACCTACAACAACAGCTATTGCTTTCCCCGAACCCCCTGTTGCAATGTGTTTCAGTGTGTTTCAGTGTATTACAGTGTGTTGCAGTGAGTTGCAGTGTGTTGCAGTGAGTTGGAACAACAGCTATTGCCTCAACTGTATGTACACGCAAGAACGCGGTATGATGTATTTTGTTGCAATGTGTTGCAGTGCATTCCTGTGTGTTGCAGTGTGTTGCAGTGTGTTGCAGTGTGTTGCAGTGCATTTCAGTGTGTTGCAGTGTGTTGCAACATAGCTATTGCCTCAACTGTAGATATACGCATGAACGCGGTATGACGTATTCTGTTGCAGTGTGTTGCAGTGTGTTGCAGTGTGTTGCAGTGCATTGCAGTAGGTTGCAACAACGGCGATTGCCTTACTAGACCTTCCAGTCTGCGGTGCAGTGTGTTGCAGTGTGTTGCTGCAGTGTGTTGCAGTGTGTTGTTGCAGTGTATTGCAAAATGAGAACATACTGCAACGCACTTGCCCAACCGAATGGTTTCAAATATAATTATTTCGACGCATCAAACAGTCTGTATGACAGCGGGAAAACTAAGCATACATATACACAAATAAAAAACAACTGCAACACAAAATGTGACACATACCGCAACACGCTGCAACACATTACAACACACTGCAACACACTACAATGCACTGCAAAAACAATACAACACACTGCAGCACACTTAACCCCCAAAAATGGGTTTCAAATGTCTTTTTTCGACGCATCTAATAGTCCTAGTGAAAGGAATATAACGATCAATTGCAACACATACTGCAACACATACTGCAACACACACCGCAACACATAACGCAACACACTGCAACACACTACACCGCGCTGCAACACACAATGCAACACAATTCAACCTAGCACCTCGAAAGAATAGTTTCAAACGTCATTTTGGATGCATCTAACAGTCTGAGTGAAAGATATTAACATTTTCCAATGAAAATATACTGCAACACATGTTGCAACACGCTGCAACACGCTGCAACACACTGCAACACACAATGCCACACAACGCAACAAACTGCAACACACTCATCCAGAAGAACAGTTTTAAATATCTTTTTCGGCGCATCTTACACACTCCGAGTGAAAAATATATAAACATCAGCTGCAACACATACTGCAACACACTGCAACACACTACAGCACATGACGCCATACACTGCAACATATGCAACACACTCAACCGAAAAAATATAAACATCAGCTGCAACACATACTGCAACACACTGCAACACACTGCAACACATGATGCCATACACTGCAACACATGCAACACACTCAACCGAAAAAATAGTTTCAAAAATGTCGTTTTCGACGCATCCAACCCTCCGGGTGAGGGTAATATAATGATCAACAGCAACACATACTGCAGCACATACCGCAACACACTGCAACACACTGCAACACGCACTGCAACACACAATGCCACACAATGCCACACAATGCCACACATGCAACCGGAAAAATAGTTTCAAATGTCTTTTTCGACGCATCTGACCCTCTCGGTGAAAGCAATATAAACATCAACAGCAGCACATACTGCAGCACCTACCGCAACACACTGCAAAACGTCACAACATGCTGCAACATACTGCAACACACTGCAACACCCGTCACACACTGCAACACACTGCGACACACTACAACACACAATGCAACACATGCAACACACTCACCCGAAAGAACAGTTTCAAACGTCTTTTTCGACGCATCTAAGAGTCCGAGTGAAAGGTATACCGCAACACACCGCAAAACACTGCAACACACACTGCAACAAACTGCAACACACAACGCCACATACAGCGCCACACACTGCAACACATGCAACACACTGACCCGAAAGAACAGTTTCAATTGTCTTTTTCGACGCGTCTAAGAGTCCGAGTGAAAGGTATACCGCAACACACCGCAACACACCGCAACACACCACAACACCCTGCTACACACTGCAACAAACTGCAACACACTCACCCGAAAGAACAGTTTTAAACGTCTTTTTCGACGCGTCTAAGAGTCCGAGTGCCAGGTATAATTCTCGAAGAAAAGGTATGCAAAAATTCACTGCACAATATTAAATACCATACAATATCAGATATATGATATGACATATTCAACAAATCAAGACGAAAATAAGAATTTTTGCATTTCTTTTCTTTTCTGCGAGAAGCAGGGTCCTACACTTGTGCTCATATGATGATTGTTCAATTTCACTTGACAAGTCAACTCGACGAATTATAACTTGCCGAGTGATTTGAAGAGGGGCAGGGTCACTAGTCAACTTGTTAAGTCAACTTGTCAAGCTTACTAGTTTGTCAAGTGGAACTTGTTACCGCAAAGTGGGACTTGTCAAGTTCCACTTGCACTCAAACGCACGAGTAGGACCCTGGCGAGAAGTAGACACAGGTACTTCTTGCACAAAAGGCATGCAAAAAGTCAGAAAAGGAATGCAAAAAGTCAGAAAAGGAATGCAAAAATGCAGAAAAGGAATGCAAAATTTCAGAAAAGGAATGCGAAAATTCAGAAAAGGAATGCGAAAATGCAGAAAATGCAGAGAAGGAATGCAAAAATGCAGAAAAGGAATGCAAAAATTCACTGCACAGTACTTCATGTTACACAATATCAGATGTGTTATGTAATGTATTCAACACATCAAGTGGAAATTTTTTTTTTTCCGCAGAAAAAGGATGTAAGAACTTAGTGCACACAAAATGTGGGGGGAGAATTCAAAACGAGGGGCTGGTGAGGGGGGAGGAGGAGAGTCCAGAGAGGGGAAGAAAGAAATAATAGGAAGGCAACACATGAGGATTTGGATGTTGTGTTGCAGTGTGTTGCAGTGTGTTGCAGTGTGTTGCAGTGTGTTGCAGTGTGTTGCAGTGTGTTGCAGCGTTGCAGTGCCAAGTATGTGATGCATTGTGTTGCGGTATGTTGCAGTGTGTTGCAGTGCATTCCAATGTGTTGCAGTGAAAGGAAGGCAACACCTGTTGTTGCAGTGTTGCAGTACCCAATGTGTGCTGCAGCGTATAGCAGCGTGTTGCAGCGTGTTGCAGCGTGTAGCAGTGTGTTGCAGCGTGTTGCAGTGTTCTTTTAGGTGACTCAAGACTGAGTGTGAATCGTTTTGCGTTGGTTGATTCAAATTCTGTCACGAGGGCGATATATGTGTTGCAGCAGTGTTGCAGTGTGTGTTGCGGTGTGTGTTGTGGTGAGTGTTGCAGTGTGTGTTGCGGGGTGTACTGCTTCGCTCTCACGATCTACAACTAAGTTCTAGAGGTGTGTGTTGTGTGTGTTGCTTGCAGTATCTACAGTGTGTTGCTGGGTGTTGGGTGTTGCAGTGTGCTGCAGTGTTTTGCCGTGTGCTGTTTGTTGTATGTGCTGCTTAGCGGGCAAGAGATTTCGTGGTGTGTGTTGCTGTGTGTGTATCAGTAGGTTGCAGCATGTTGTAGTGTGTTGCAGTGTGCTACGATGTGTTACCGTGTGAGTTGCAGCGTCTCTTGCGGTGTGTTGCAGTATGCGGCAGTGTGTTACAGTGTGTTGCAGTGCGTTGCAGTGTGTTGCAGTGTGTTGCAGTGTGTTGCAGTGTGTTGCAGTGTGTTGCAGTGTGTTGCAGTGTGTGTTACTTGGTGCCCCAGCACTAGCGTAACACATTCGTATTTTTGTATGACATGACTGTTCTATATGTGTGTGTGACATGACTCATTCATACGTGTATGTGGCATGACTCATCAGTGTGTGTGTGTGTGTGTGTGTGTGTGTGTGATGAGTATCTATCGCTTGTGTATGTGACATGACCCATTCATATGTTAGTGTGATATGACTCATTTTTTCGTGCGACATGACTCCCCTTCAAATTGTTTGCATTACAAATAACTTGTGTCGAATCAGTGTGTCGCAGTGGATGCTACAGTGTGTTGGAGTGTGTTGGAGTGTGTTGGAGTGTGTTGGAGTGTGTTGGAGTGTGTTGCATCGCATTACAGTGTGTTGCAGTGTGTTGTAGTGTGTTGCAACTCGTGTCGCATCAGTACGTTGCAAAAGACGTTGCTCGTAGTAGACTTTGCAGTGTATTGCAGTGTGTTGCAGTGTGTTACGGCGTGTTGCAGCGTGCTGCAGTTGCGTTGCAACTCGTGTCGAACCCGTGAGTTGCAGTAGAGGTTGCAGTGTGTTGTAGCGTGTTGCAGTGTGTTGCAGTGTGTTGCAGAGCGTTGCAATGCGCGTCAAATCCGTCGTGTTCCCCATATGAATAAGCCACACACCAAAAAAAAAAGTGAGACAGCACAGATTCACGGCCAAAAAAAAATCTTCACACAACAACACACCCCACCCTGCAACACCGACAGCAATACACAACAAACCCATTACATACAAAATATTACACGCCAAACAGTTGACCCAAAAAAAAAACCTGGTAGTGTTACGAGGTAGACGTCTATGCCCGGGAATAGTTGGCTGAAATCATGGGCTTCGGTCGCAAAACATGAAATGGCTGCATGCACATGTTGCAGTGAGTTGCAGTGTGTGTTGCAGTGTGTGTTGCAGTGTGTAAGTCATGGGCTTCAGTCGTGAATCATGAAATGGCTGCATGCACGTGTTGCAGTGACTTGCAGAATGTGTTGTGGTGTGGGTTGTAGCGTGTGTTGCAGTGTGTGAGTCATGGGCCTCAGTCGCGAAACATGAGATGGCTGCATGTACTTGTTGCAGTGTGTTGCAGTGTGTGTTGCAGTGTGTGTTGCAGTGTGTGTTGCAGTGTGTCAGTCATGGGCCTCAGTCGCGAAACATGAGATGGCTGCATTTACATGTTGCAGTGTATTGTAGTGTGTGTTGCAGTGTGCGTTGCAGGGTGTGTTGCGGTGTGTCTTGCGGTGAGCGTTGTTGCAGCGTGTTGTTGTGTGTGGTGCAGTGTGTGAGTCATGGGCCTCAGTTGCCAAAGATGCATGGCTGCATGCACGTGTTGCAGTGTGTGTTGCAGGATGTGTTGCAGGGTGTGTTGCAGGGCGTGTTGCAGGGCATGTTGCAGGGTGCGTTGCAGGGTGTGTTGTGGTGTGTGTCGCAGTGGGCATTGTTGCAGCAGGTTGCAGTGTGTGGTACAGTGTGTGCGTGGAGGGCCTCAGTCTCGAAGAATAATATGACTGCATGCACATGTCGCTGTGAGTTTCAGGGTGTGTTGTTGTGTGTGTCACAGTGCGCGTTGTTGCAGCGTGCTGTAGTGGGTGTTGCATTGTGTGAATCATGGGCCTCAGTCGCAAAAGATGATATGGCTGCATACATATGTCGCGGTGAGTTGCAGGATGTGTTGCAGGATGTTGCGGTGTGTATTACAGTGTGCATTGCAGTGTGTTTTGCAGCTTGTGTGGCAGCGTGTTGTAGTTTGTGATGCTGCGTGTATTTCAGTGAACGTCACGGGCCTCGGTCGCGAAACACGAGATGACGTGTGTTGCAGGGGGTGTTGCAGTGCGTGTTGCAGTGCGTGTTGCAACGTGTTGTAGGTTGTGACGCGGTCGTGAAACATGAGATGACGCATGTTGCAGTGCGTTTTGTAGTGTGTGATGCAGTACATGTTGCAGTATGTGTTGCAGTCTTTGTTGCAGTGCGTTTTGCAGTGTGTGTTGTAGTGCGTGTTGCAGTGTGTGTTGCACTGTGTGTTGCAATGTGTGTTGCAGCATGTGTTGCAGTGTGTGAAGCAGCGCGTATTGCAGTGTGTGTTGCAGTGTGTGTTGCAGTGTGTGCTGCAGAGTGCGTTGCAGCGTATTGTAGAGGGTGTAATGCAGTGCGTGTTGCAGTGTGTGTAGTGTGTTGAAGTGTGTGACGAAGTGTGTGTTGCAGTGAGCAGCTTGCAGAAGTTATGTATATGTTGCAGAGTGTGCTTCAGTGTGTGCTGTAGTGTTTTGGGAGGGTGTAATGCAGCTTCCATCGCAGCGCATGTTGCAGTGTGTTGCAGCATGTTGCAGCTTGTGAAGCAGTGTGTGTTGCAATAGTGTGATGCAGTGTAAGTTGCAATATAATTTAGACCACGCCCTTGAGTGAGTGCATACATATATATATGTATATATATATATAGTGCGAGGGCAGGAGACGTCAGGCGGGAGAGAAAGGAAAAAAGATGACGGGGGGGGGCTGGAAAATTATTTGTGAATTTTCTGTATCAAAATGCGCAAGATATTGCAACACACTGCAACACACAAAACGTAAATTGCGGAATTCCTGCAAGAATGACATTGTATACCAAAAAATGGGGTCGTGCTCTCAAATTAGATGACAACAACACACTGCAACAGACACTGCAATAGACACTGCAACAGACACTGCAACAGACACTGCAAAAACTGCAACGTGCACTGCAACACTCTGCAGCGTAGAATACAACACACTGCAACATACACATAGGTCGTGCTTCCAAATCTGATCATGACGACACACTGTTGCAACAGCGCTTTGCAACTCATTGCAACATGCACTGCAACATGCACTGCAACGTAGAGCACACCACACTGCAACATACACACGTCGTACTGCAAAATCTAATGATAACCACACACTGCAACAAACACTGCAACAAACACTGCAACAGACACCACAACACCCTGCAACACACTGCAACGTACAGTACACGACGCTGCAACATAGTTGCAACATACTGCAACAAAAGGGGTCATACCTCCTAATCCGATGATTCCATGGGGGTGATACCCAAAAATATATTTGTCGTTGGGGTCGAGTGCCACTGTGCGGTGTAGGCTGTGCATATTTGTATGTATGTCACGTATGTATATGTACATATATATACATATATGAGTACGTACACATGCAAGTATATGCAGATATGTATATGTATATATAAATAGACAGATATATATGTATATATTTGTCGTTGGAGTCGATTTTTGTTCATAATATCACAGTGGCACTCGACCCCGATATTCTCGACCCCGACACAGTGGTCACTCGACCCCGACACAGTGGCACTCGACCCCGATATTTGTTGTTGGAGTCGATATTTGGGGTCGAGTGCCACTGTGCTGTGAAGGCTGTGCACATTTGTATATATGTCATGTATGTACAAATATGTATGTACGCATGTATACATGTAAACTTGTATGTATATGCACATGTATCTTATATGTATATATGACTAGATATACATGAATATATTTGTCGTTGGGTCGAGTGTCGCTATGCGGTGCAGGCTGCGCATATGTGTATATATGTCACTTATATACATGTATATACATACATATATATGTCAATTATATACATATATATATATACATATATGCATAAGTATATACACCAAAATATGTACATGTGTATACATGTGTATACATGTGTATGAATATATACAGACGTGCAAAATATATGAATACATATATAGGTACACATATATATGTATATATATATACACATACATACATATTCACATTGATGTACATATTCATATATACATTTTGCATGTCGACACATACTCAGATATATCTATTCACAGTATGTATACATATATGTATATATTTATGTACATTTTTATACACATGTACATGTATATGTTTAAATTTATACGTATATATATATGTATGTAAACATGTACTCTTATGAATGAATCTATTGTCGTATTCGACGGCAGTTGCTCGTTGCAGGATTCGCATATTTGTACATATGTCACGTTTGTACGTATATGTATGCATATATATATATATATACATATATATGTATACATATATATATGTATCAATACACACATATATGAATATACATATATGTGTATAAATACATATACATATATATATACATACACATATATACGTATACATATATATATTTATATATATACATACATATATGTATTTACACATATAGATAGATGTATCTAAATACATATACAAACATAAATATGTATTTACGTGCACATATCAATATATCATATGTATGTACATATATATACACATATATATATGTATATACATACATACACATTTACACATAAACGTATATATTCACATATTTTGTATACACATATACATGCACATACATATACATTTACATCCATATATATATATCTATGTGTGGATATGTTTACATACACATATATATATGTATATATTTTTACGTATACATGTACGTACACAGATATGTATTTGCATTTACATTTATATATATGTATACATATATATTTACATATATAAACAAATATATATATATCATGGGAATCTTGAGCCAATTGTACGATGCACGAACATGTGTAGATTTACACACCTGATCGGGAAAAAATCCTTAAAGTTGCGCCACCAGTTGAGGTTGCGGAACCAGTAGCTCTTTTTGCGGCCCGTTTGTTGCGCCTGTGTTTTGCGGTGTGTTGCAGAGTGTTGCAGCGTGTTACAGTGGTGCAATATTTTGCAGTTTGATGTCAGATGAGAATGTGGAACTAGTAGCTCTTTTTACAGCCCGTTTGGTGCCGTCTGTAGGTTGCATAGTGTTGCATATTGTTGCACAGTTTTGCAGCGTGTTGCAGTGTTGCAGTATGTTGCACCGTGACGCCAGATGAGGGTACGGAACCAGTAGCTCTTTCGGCGGTCCGTTTGATGGGCCTGCGTGTTGCGGTGTGATGCAGTGTGTTGCAGTGTGTTGCATTGTGTTGCAGTATGTTGCGGTATGTTGCAGATTGTTGTCACTTGTGTGTATCTTTCTATACATGTATCTAAGAATATATGTGTGTGTACATATATTATACATATATATATATCTATACATGTGTGTGTGTGTATATATATATATATATACATATATACATATATACATTTTTTTTTGTTACACATATATACATTTATGTATATATAGATACATTTATGTATATATACATATCTATATAGGTACCCTCACATACGCACCTTGGCGATGGCGGCAATGTACAAATACGAGGACTGATATATATATATTCTTATATATATATATATATATATACATATATATTTACATATATATTTACTTACATACTTATATAGGTACCCTAAAATAAGCACCTTGGCGACGGAGGCAATGTATAAGAGGACCTGCATACATATATACTGACAAATGTATATTCATATTTATATATGTATATAAATATATACATATATATGTATACATATATATGTATATAGACACATATTTTCATATAAGTACAGGCACCCTAAAATACGCCTCTTGACTTACATACATGTGTACTGATATATATAAATACACATATACTTAAATATTTATATACATACATAGGTACCCAAAAACACACACCTTCAATGGCGGCAATGTATGAGCAGTACTGTGCACTAAAAAGCACCAGTATTTGCTTTTGAAGCATCTACATATATACATATATGTATATAATATTTACATATACATGTATATAAAGTACGAAAGGTACTGCGCAATCAAGGGCTCCAGCGGCCGTTTTTTGAATATTTACATATATGTGTATGTATATAATACATATGCATTCAAATAGGTACCTTGTCGAGCGCAGCAATGTAAAAGAGGAATAGTGCAATGAAGGGCGCGAGTGGTTGCTTTGTGAGCATGTACATATATATATGTATGTATATAGTACAAATGTGTTGAAACAGATACCTTGTCGAGGGCGGCAATGTAAAAGAGGAATAGTGCAATGAAGGGCGCGAGTGGCCACTTTGTGAGCATGTACATATATATGTATGTATCCAAGATATATACATTCAAATAATTACCTTGTCGAGGGCATATTGTATAAAATGTATAATGCAATGAAGGGCGCGAGTAGTTGCTTTGTGAGCATGTACATATATATATGTATGTATATAGTACAAATGCGTTGAAACAGGTACCTTGTCGAGGGCGGCAATGTAAAAGAGGTATAGTGCAATGAAGGGCACAGGTGCGCGCTCTCTCAGCATTTTTGCGTGTGTGTGTAAGTGAGTGTGTGCATAACTTTACACACGTGTATACATATACATATAGATAAACATATAAATATGTAGATGTGCATCTAAATAGGTACTATTCGAGGGCGGCAATGTGAACGAATTGTAGCGTAGTGAAGGGCGAGGGTGCCCGTTTTGTGATTATGTTTGTGTGTGTGTGTACTTGAGGGTGTGGTGTGTATACACATGTGTATACATATCCATACAAATTAAATTATATACATATAAATATACAGTTCAATTAGCACCTTGTCGAGGGCAGCAATGTACAAGAGGTACATGGGGTGGCGTTGGTTAGTAGGATCGATTAAATTATAGGTCTCTTTTGCAAAAGAGCCTTATAAAAGAGACAATATTCTGCCAAAGAGACCTATAATTCAATCGATCCTACTGACCGTAGCTACTCCGTAGTGCAATAAAGAACGTTAGTGGCCTCTTTGTGAGCATGTTTTTGTGTATGCGTGTGAGAGTGTATTTATACATGCACACATATACTGACACATAAACACACACATGTATATATACATTTATTTATATATATATATATATATATATATACATATGTATATATAAATGTATATATATATATGTATGTATAGATATACATCTCAATGGGTACCGTGTCGAGGGCGGCAACATGTACGAGGTATAGTGCAACAATAGGCGCGAGCGCCCCGCGTTCTCGGAATGTATGTATATGTATGTATCCGATACATACTCGGCATGTATGTATATGTATGTATCCAATACATATGCATTAAAGTAGTCCCCTTGTCGAGGGCGGCAACGCATACGAGGTACAGAACATGCATGGGCGCGAGTGGCCGCTTTGTGAGCATACACATATATACGTATGCATCCACGACTGCATTAACATAATTACCTCGTCGAGGGCGGCAACATATACGAGGTATAGTGCATGGAAGGGCGCGAGTGGCCGCTTTGTGAGCACATACATATATGTATGTATGCATCCAAGACAAATGCATTGACATCATCCCTTTGTCGAGGGGGGCAATGTATAAGAGGTACAGTGCATGGAAGGGCGCGAGAGGCCTCTTTGTGAGTATATACGTGTAAATACATGTATCCAATACATATTTTGAAATAATAACCGTGTCGTGGGCAGCAACGTATACGAGGTATGGTGCATGGAAAAGCGCGAGCAGCCGCTTTGCGAGCATATACTTACCAATGTATGTATCCAATATATGTGCGTTGAAATAATCCCCCTGTTGAGGGCACCCCCCTGTCGAGGGCGGCAACGTATACGAGGCACAGTGCATGGAAGGGCGCGAGTGGCCACTTTGTGAGCATGTACATATATATGTATGTATCCAAGATATATGCATTCAAATAATTACCTTGTCGAGGGCATATTGTATAAAATGTATAATGCAATGAAGGGCGCGAGTAGTTGCTTTGTGAGCATGTACATATATACATGTATATATATAGTACAAATGCGTTGAAACAGGTACCTTGTCGAGCGCAGCAATGTATAAGAGGAATAGAGCAATGAAGGGCGCGAGTGGCCGCTTTGTGAGCACGTACATATATATATGTATGCATATAGTACAAATGCGTCGAAACAGGTACCTTGTCGAGGGCAGCAATGTAAAAGAGGTATAGTGCAATGAAGGGCGCGAGTGGCCGCTTTGTGAGCATGTAGGCCGCGCCTCCGAAGCAGAGGCTTGTTAACGGCAAGCAGCCCACGAATGACACTACTGCTGCTGTCTGTTGCAGTGTGTTGCAGGGAGTTGTAGTGAGTTGCAGTAAATCGTTCGAGGCGGACAGCCCACAAATGACACCACTGCTGCTGTGTGTTGCAGTGTATTGCAGTGTGTTGCAGTGAGGTGTGTTGCAGTGAGGTATAGTGATTTGTATGTATTTTTTCCAAGGCTGGTTAGTAGCAGGTAGCCCACGAAAGAGACTGCTACTGCTGTCTGCTGCAGTGTGTTGCAGTGTGTTGCAGTGTGTTGCAGTGTGTTGCAGTGTGTTGCAGTGTGTTGCAGTGTGTTGCCGTGAAGTACAGAGGCTTGCTAGCAGCACGCAGCCCACGAACGACACTACTGCTGAGGTGTGATGCAGTGTGTTGCAGTGTGTTGCAATGTGTTGCAGTGTGTTGCAGTGTGTTGCAGTGTGTTGCAGTGTGTTGCAGTGTGTTGCAGTGTGTTGTTAGAGAGACGGCCCTCAAATGACAACACTGCAGTTGTAAGTTGAAGAGTGATGGAGTGAGTTGTAGTTATTTGTAGTTTATTGCAGCGAGTTTCCAGAGGCAAGCAGCCTATGAATGACTCAACTAATGCAGTGTGTTGCAGTGTGTTGCAGTGTGTTGCAGTGTGTTGTAGTGTGTTGCAGTGAGCTGTAGTGAGCTGCAGTGTGTTGCAGTGTGCTGCAGTGTGCTGCAGTGTGCTGCAGTGTGTTGCAGTCGGTTGCAGTGTGTTGCAGTGTGTTGCAGTGTGTTGCAGTCCGTTGTTGCAGTCTGTTGCAGTGAATTGCAGTGTGTCGCAGTTTTTTGTTAGAAATGCAGCGAATGAATGCCACCCCTGCTACTGTCTGTTGCAGTGACTTGCAGTGTATTGCAG
>Ga0105055_10008587_pt1 | contig 13265 bp, 8 predicted proteins | sample BON03_FD_78090 | JGI IMG/M metagenome (GOLD analysis project Ga0105055, IMG submission 78090) | Freshwater microbial communities from Lake Bonney liftoff mats and glacier meltwater in Antarctica - BON-03 | ecosystem: Environmental > Aquatic > Freshwater > Ice > Glacier meltwater | place: Lake...
CAAACTGTTACAGAGACTCGAACTTCGGCAGCAGAGCAAGAAGAAAAACTGATCCTAATATCATATATATATATAATTTCTTGTAATTTTAAAGTACAAGCGCAAAAACTACAGTCATGATGACGGAGACGAAGTAATTAGAAGCTCCACTTGTTGGCGCAGTTGTGCCTACTGGTGAACTGGTTGAGGAGCCCAAATTTAATGGTGCACAAGCAACACGATATCCATTGGAATCATGCAACACGACAACATGGCCTCCAACATCTTGATCGATGATCTCGTCCAACTCGAATGTGGTTCGAGATTTGTTGGCACCTCCTTGTTCGGTGATTGCCACTGTGTACATTTGATTGGTCCAGGGATCCGATCCATTAACATATTTCAAATGGCCTCCTGCTGCTTCACATGTAGTACCTTCGTGAACATGCCATCCTCCAGAGACTCCGTCGGATCCTTGTAAATTCTGAGCCCAGCCTTCCAGTGTTAACTGACCATTTGTCTTGTAAGCCTTCACGTATCCAAATGCCTCAGTTACTCTACTCAATACAGCACATGCAATACGAGCTTTGCCAGAAGCTGCAGAAGAATGTATCACAACAGCATGGTCCACGTTTTCAGCGAAAGGATAATAGACAGATGTATTGGAATTCAAATCCAGGTTGCCTGTTGCTCTTCCATTTGCATCGCTAGTCCACATTACATTGTTCCACAAATCTTCAGATCCTTTGTAGTAATGACCCCCCGCATCTTCCATACAATTCATTCCTACGTGAATGTGAATACCACCGGTGGTCGAAGGTTCGAGTCCATCCAAATCCCAAGATAAAACGTTGTTGGTTGACAGGGACACTGATTCACCGGCAGCTAAAGACCCTTTATAGTCGAAGTACTTGTCAAATTTCCCACCAGCTGGCATTTCATCTGTGATGCCTAGGAAAGGTGCGAATGCTCCACTGAAGAACTCATCAGGACTCAATTCTCGAATCACGCCACAAGCTATCTTTGCATCAGCTGAATGAACAACAATGGTTCGTCCAGCTAGTTGTGTGGATGCATCTGCATCTAAAGTCGTGTTTACATCGACCTCAGACACCCCTTCAGGGTTACTGGTGTACTTCGTGACTAGCCATGGATCGCCACCAACCCCTTCCCAATAATGCCCGAGAGCAGATGAATCGCAGGACGAGGATTCGTGGATATGAATACCAGCTGTCTGGCTGGCAGGAAGACCGGCCAGCTTGCCTTTCAAGTTCACAGTGTTACCAATAACTATGATCGCCAGGGGTGCAGCCAGTTGCACCGAGTATGAACCCGTGTATCCAGGGTAAGCACTAATGCTGTCCAGCACCATAGTAAATGCAGCATCTGAAGAGGCAACGGCCATCAATACGATCGCTGTGTACAACGCAGTCATATTTTGATTTTGTTTTGTGTGTTGAAACTCAAAAATGGAAAACTGGATTTTCAGAAATATCACTATAGTAAAACATAGATACCACATAAGATCCTTGCAATGAGTCCGACTTCTTATAAATTCTACTCATGTAGACTTTTGGCGCAAGCCATTATTTATAACAAGAGATGAAATGAATGAAAAGTATTGAAACCCGTGTAATGCACCAATTATCATCCGCATGTAGACGATGCGGTCCCCGCACTATGGGAAACGATGCGGAAAAAATTCAAATTTCAATTTGTAGTCAAAAAATTAAATTGAATGGTGAAGGAGGAGGAAGTTGGTATAAGGGCGTTCACAACCGGTAGCAAACCGAGTCTTCAAGGTGTGTTAAAACATAGATACAAGGACTTTATTGTGCGAGAGATCGTCTCTTCTGGTCCTCTTTTCTTGACAGATTGCAGTTACGAAGCACCGAAAGTTGTTACCCCTGATGTGTCTGTTTTCGAAACGGAATTGAAAGGAATAATTGGGCTACCCGTTTTTGAAAAACTGCAATTGTTGTCTGCCAACGATGGGAGTTTAATCTTGGAGCCTATTGCTGATAAGGACATGAGAACGAAGATTCACAACTGCGTTCGAGAGGTGTGGAACGGTGGATTGATGACAGACGTAGTACAGGTGGACCCAGAATCTAAAGAAGTAGTAACGCATGTTAACGGGACTGGTGTATGTTGCGTTCGTGTCACCCGTGGAAATAAACGAGGCGGCGATCGAAACCAAAACAAAGACAACAAGAAGAAACGAGGGGTTACAGTTGACGTTCGAAGTCGGAAGCAACATCTTCAAGATTGGTCTGTGGATACGCCTCCATATTTGATATTTGTGCTTTGCAAACAGAATGCAGAAATGCAGCAAGTACTCGGGCTTCTCGCTACAATATTGCACATGAACCAAGAAGGTTTCGTGGTTTCGGGCACGAAGGACAAACGCGGAGTGTCTACTCAGGAAGTGTCAGTTCATAAAGTGTCACCCGATCGACTGTTACAAGCAGTTGCGCAACTAAACAAACAGTATTCCAAATTTCAAGTTGGTGTTGGAAACTTTCGCTTCGCTACGCATCCATTGTTTCTAGGGTCTCATAAGGGAAATCATTTTCAAATAACGATTCGAAATGTTTTAGTGAAATTAAATAATGATAGAATGGCAGCTCCAGGACGCGAAGAAGGTGCCCGAACCGAGGCCATGTCTATTGTGGAGAAGCGCATAGGTGATTGGTCAGAATTAGGGTTTTTGAATTACTTCGGAATGCAAAGGTTCGGCTCGGGTGGTACTCATACACTTGGAGCTGCGGTTCTTCGAAACGATTATCGAGCATTTATCAAAATGCTCCTCAGTGATGAAAATGACCCAGTCTTGGTGGAGTTTTTGAAAACTGGATCTCCTTGCAGAGACTTGCAGAGCTGGAGAGTTGCCGAGTCTGCGGTAACCCGTAGCTTGAAACAGTATGCGAAGAAATTAAAGGAGGAGAGAAACGTGGCTACGATCTCGATTGATGAATACAAGATAGAGCACTACATATCCGCCTTCAGTGCAATTCCATACCGACTGCGCACTCTTTATGTTCATGCATACCAATCGTTTTTGTTTAACTCAATGGTGTCGAAGCGTGTAGAATTGTACGGGTCCAAGAAAGTAGTTGCTGGAGATCTAGTCAAAGCTGGTGAGAACCCTGTTATTGTTGTTGGCGAGTCCGACGTGGATATGTATTCAGTGTTCGATGTAGTGGTTCCTCTCCCTGGCTCTTCTATTAGCACATTTCCCGAACATTCTGCAGGTAAAGACTATCTCATGGGCATTTTGAAATCGGATGGAATTGAAAACTCGGATTTGACGAGTTCAACAGCGAATAAAATGATTCCCGGAGGGGAGTATCGCAAGATGCTGTCGAAGCCATCTAATGTATCTCACCGATTCGTTGAATATTCGGATGAGGATACGGACACCGACTTTGTTCCGAGTGATTTTGATGTATTGCAAAGTTTACCGCCTCCACCACTAACGTTTGCAGGTCCTAGGAGCGCACTAGTAATTCAATTCGATCTTGAAATGTCTTGCTATGCTACTATGGCATTTCGTGAGCTATTCAATGTATGTACATCAAAAGAAGATCTTATATTAATGCCATTATAAAAGAATCCAATTAACTAATTAATTCCTTTTTAAAATTTCATTGGAGCAACGGAACCTTGGCGTGACTTTGGGGATTCTTTAACAGCCGTATCTCCGGATTGCATCACATTGAGTTTAAAGTTGTAATAGAGCGGGAGCACTTTTTCTAGTATGTCCTCCCTTTTGACATATAAAGCAGCTCCAGTTGCTCCAAGTAGTAGAATAACAACGACAGCCACAACGGCAGAACCTCTTGACGTTGCATTTGTGGTTTCATCTGTTTTCCCATCAGGATCATTCTGAATCGTCTTTCCCAGCAGTGGAGCACAGGCAATTCTTTTCCCATTTGAGTCGTGAAGCACGACTGTCTTTCCTGCGACATCGTCCAAAGTCAAGTCAATCTCTTTATCGAAGAACAGAGTTGTTCTTGCTTTGACTTTGTCCCCTTGTTGGGTGACACTGATGTTATACAATGTGGTCAACCAAGGATCTGTCCCGTCCGCTAATTTCAAATGTCCTCCTGCATTTGCACATGTCGTACCTTCGTGGATATGCCAACCAGCTTGCATTCCATGGGATGTTTGAACATTCTGCGCCCAACCCTGAAGCTCCAATTTGCCTTGGGCATTGGTGAATGCTTTGACAGCTCCAAATGCTTCTTGGACGCGAGTGAGAACTGCGCAACCGACCTTGGTGTTGTTTCTGGAATGGATCACAACTACATGGTTCACGTTGTCTTCGAATGGCATGTACACATCAGGTTCAGATTTCATATCAAGCGAACCAACAGCTGCTCCACTTGCTGTACTAGTGTATTTAACATCTGTCCATAGATCCGAGGCCCCTTGCTGAACGTAGTGAGCACCAGATTCTTCTGCGCACGAAGTACCCACATGGATATGAACACCACCTGTAACATCGGCTTCAAGACCTTCGAGATTCCACGAGAATACATTGTCAGGAGACAAAGAAACTGTTCCACTCACTCCAGCGTCAAAAGACAAGTATGCTCCTATCTTTCCATCTGCAGTATCAGCCATTCCAGGATAAGGGGAAATTGTACCAGTGGAAATAAACTGAGTGTCTGCACTCTCTCCAATTACCCCGCAAGCTACTTTATCAGCACTAGTATGTATGACCACCACTCTTCCAAGAGTATCACTTAAGTCAAATCGAGGAATGGTGATATCTAAAGATACCTGTCCCAGCATATCAGGGGTGAATTTTGACACTAGCCAAGGATCACTTTGAGAACCTCGCCAGTAGTGACCACCTGCATTACTGCAATTACTTCCTTCGTGGATATGGATGCCACTCAAGTTGCCCGGAATCAGACCTGACAACTTACCAGTCAGCTTCACCAATCCGTCTGGACCACCCGTGAACGTTATCGTCTCGTCAACAAATACAGACACGCCTCCAGTGTATCCTGGGTATTTCGACACAGAAGTCACTTGAACTGATTGTGGAAGGACGGGTTTTTCAATCAGAGCACATGCAACACGTTTCCCATTGGAATCATGAATCACAACTGGCTTTCCTTGAACTTGATCCAGTGTAAACTTGGTAGTATTCGCGTGAAGATCTGCTCGGACAAAAACAGTTGCATCATTCACGACCTCGTACAACTTGTAAGTGGTTGAGATCCACGAATCAGTCCCATCTGCAGCAAGTAGATGTCCCTTTGCGTCCTCGCATGAATCTCCAGCATGAACATGAAACCCACCCACTTCTAGCGGGGCATACTGCAGCCCTTCCGCCCATCCCGTAAGCTCCACTAAACCATTGTTGGTCTCTGCTTTGATGTATCCAAATGGGGCTTGAACTCTTGCCAATGGGGCACAGGCTACTCTAGCGGTTGTCGAGTCGTGAATCACAATGGTTCTATCAACATTATCATCGAAAGGGTAGAAGAAGAGACTTGTGTCTAGAGTTATTGATTCAGCACTTTGTCCAACTGAGTCGGTAGTGTAAGTTGACGCTACCCACGGATCACTGTTGCCTTTTTTTCCATTTCCCGCATCGAAGAAATGCAAACCAGAATCCGCGTTGCAGCTTCTACCTTCGTGAATATGGATGGAGAAAGAAGCATCCGGTGCAAGTCCTTCTATGTTCCAGTTGAAAGTATTATCAGTAGCTAAAGACGCGTTGCCCTGAACCTTCAAAACGGTATCTGATTCAATGTATTTAACAAAGTTTCCCTTGGCAGAATCCGAATCAGAGATACCCGGGTACAATTTAAACTTGGCATTTACTGGCGAAGATGGTTCGTAAAGGTAACCACACGCGACTTTTACTCCAGCAACATGAGCTACAACCACTCGACCAGCAGCATTCGCCTGGGAGGAGGCTCCAAAGAACGGCAATTTCATGCTCAACTTTGCAACACCATCTACGACAGGATGAATCGAGGCCAGCCAAGGATCTGCAGCAAATATTTCATATGGCTCCCAAAAATGTCCCATAGCATTTTCACAACTGGATCCAGAATGAATATGGACGGATACCGAGGCAGCATCGTCTAAGCCAGAAATAGTTCCTTCCAAAGTGACTGAACGATCAAGGGGGTCCATGAAGAACATCAACGGTCGATCTACTTGAAGGGCTAAGTTTCCTGCATACCCTGGATATGCGTTCAACGACGCTACAGTCAAAGCTTGCATTCTCGATGATGGTGAACTACGACCTAACATGGCACATGCAATTCGTTTGCCGCTTGAGTCATGTAATACAACAGGTTTGGTTTGCAAACTGGTTAGAGCAAATCCACCAAATGTTGATTGCAATTTCGTTCTGCATTTCTCTTGAGTATTTTGGACAGTCACTGCAGAGGTGTATGTGGTGCCCAACCAAGGATCGATACCATCTGCGTTCAAAAGATGATTGCCTGAATTCCGACAAGAAGCCCCTTCGTGAATGTGAAAGCCAGCAGTCACTCCTTCTGAGCATTGTACATTTTGAGCCCATCCTTCCAACTCAATGGTGCCATCAACGTTTTGAAATAGTTTCACATTTCCAAATACATTGATTGGTCTCGAGAGCAAAGCGCAACTGATTCGTACGTTTTGTGAATCGTGTATTACCACAGCGTGATCGATGTTGTTCTCGAATACATGGTACACTCCCAAAGTTTCATTCAAATCAAGTGAACCAACAGCAGCACCTCCAGTCGTTGAAATATAGTTGATATCTAACCATGGATCCACTGTAGCCAAGAAGTAATGATCTCCGGCAGTTTGAGCACATGTCTTTCCAGTGTGAATGTGAATGCCACCAGTAATAGAAGGTTCAAGTCCTGCAAGATTCCACTGAAGTACATTCGATGTCGAGAGAGTCACGACCCCAGTTGCAACAATATCCCCAGTGTAATCAAAATATTTTTGAAATGTACCTTCTGCCGGTGTCGCCTCTGAGAGACCAGGGTAAGGTGATATCTCACCAGTAAGGTATTCTCGTGGAGAAACCTCAACTAGCTTGCCACATGCGATTTTCTCACTCAAAGAATGAACCACAATGACTCTTCCGTTCAACTGATTTACCGCTTCGATGTTTAGCTTCACGTTAAGTTGTATGTTTGCTTCCCCATTGGCATCACTGGTATACTTGATAGCAGTCCATGGATCAGTCTCAGTGCCTTCCCAATAATGCCCTAGTGAATCACAGGAAATAGCTTCGTGAATATGTATACCAGCAAGTGTATCTGGAGGAAGCCCCGAAAGATACCCGCTCATGAAAACAACATCTCCTTGCACAGCTACAGAAATAGGAACAGCAACTTTGACATTTAGCTCCCCTTGGTACCCAGGGTACTTGGACACCGATTCTAAAACCAAATTGAACGCGTTGACTTGTGCAACTATTGCAACAGCGAGAAAACCTCTCATATTTAATTTATGATTGTTTTTGAAAAACAGGTGTTTTTGGGCATGTGTTCAAATATTTAAAAAGTGTCCCGTGCCAAACAAGAACGAAAAAAAATCAGATTACACACCCACTTTAAAAAAACATGCTTTTTTTCTTCGTTTTTCTGAAAGGTGTGCACTACATCCATCAAATAGAATGGGGTTGATTAGCGATGAGGAACGTCAGAATATTCAGAGCACGATTGGGTCACGTCAGACAGTGATTGCATGCGCGGTAGTTAAGCTTCACTTGGCTTCTCCTGACCCGAAGGCTATGCAAAAGCTGAGCCCCAATTCTCCGAGCGTGCTGAGAAAATTTCCAAACTTATCAGAGGAGAGATGGACGCCTACTAGTATCATGGGCGCCTGTGCTTTTATCATTGATAGATCAAATGATTCGTTCTTGTTCCAGGTTATGAATTTGAAATCGTTTGAAACACTTTTCATGTATGAGCTATACGAAGACATCAAGTATGAAGTCCTAGGACCGCAATTTCATGCATTTGAAATGGACGACTGCGTGGCTGGATTATGTTTTTCAGATCCAGGAGAATCAAAAGTGTTTTTATCGAAAGTAATGGCCCTTCGACCAACCACTCAAGTTGACGCGGGAGCGAACTTGCTGAACGGAAACGGTAAGAAGAAGGGTTTTTTTGGAGGGTTTTTTGGTGGCAGTCGTGAATCTCGGGGCGATGACGATATAAAGATAGGGGCGATAACACAGGTGTCTCATAACCAGCATGTTGGTCTAAATCAAGATGGGACCTTTGATATGCAGAATCTGCCTGCACAATGGAAAGTGATGTTCAAACAAGCAGGTATCAAAAAACGAGATTTACAGAATCCAGAAACAGCAGGAATTATATTTAAAACTATTCAACAAGAAGAGTACAAGCAAGAAATAGTCCAGATATACGAACAAGACCCTGAATACCATGACTACGAATCGGAGGAAATGGAGGATTACGTCGCAGAAAACATATCTCAAGAGCAACTTGATGAGTATGAGCGATACCAGGAAGAACTTCGTCAATACTATGAAGAGCTTGAAGCATATGAAGCGGAGCAGCGTGCTTTAGAAGCATGGGAGAAGGAGCAAGCTGCATCCGTTGTTCAGTATGAAGAAGTGGATATCGAACCACCTCCTTTGCCGTCGCGCAAAGTGAAAACATCTTCCAAGGTCCCTCCACCACTTCCTGACCGAAAGGCCAAAGATCTTGATGACAAAAGTGAACAGGTAAGAAGACTGGAAAAAGAGGCCCAAGTTCAAGTAAAGGCGGCAGAAAAAGTTGCCAAAGAAGCAGAGAAACAACGAAGCATGGCCGCCAAGAACTTTCGTAAGTCGATGAAGCGAGTGGAGAAGAACCCAGAACAAGAGAAATATGAACGAGCTGCAGCTGAAGCCAAACGATTAGCCGACGAGGCTTCAAAAGCAGCCGAAGAAGCAGCCCGGGAGCGAGATTTGATCATGAAAGAAGTAGAAGAATTGCGACGACAGAATCAGCAGTTAAAAGAAGCTCCGCCTCCAGTACCCATTGCTATTCCTCCGCCTCCACCTCCACCTCTTCCCGCGATGCTTCGAGCACCTGCTCCTCCTAAATTGCCTCAACTTCCTAAAAAATCCATTTTGCCTCCTGGCACTGTGCCCAAAACAGGCATGTTGGCTGGCATTGGAGGAGTCAATCTTCGAAAAGCCCCACCGAAAGTACCCAAACCAGTTAGCAATACGGATGCTATGTTGAATACGATTCAGAATGGCGTCAAGTTGAAAGCACCCCCACCGAAGAAACGACCAACAAGCGCCTTGCCTGATTTGAAAGACATGAAACCAAAGGCACAGAATGCGCTGATGTCCAAGCTGATCCAAACAATGAATGAACGTCGAATTAATGTAGCGGATGATGACGACGATGATTCAGAAGGCGAGTGGAGCGATTAAACTTTTTTTAAAAAATAATCCATGAAGATTTGAAAAAATATTCGAAAATACTTTCGATATTTTTTCGGACCCAACAGCAATCAAATTGATGTTGCCAGGTCGTGTTCGTAGAGTGATTAACATGAAGCAGGACGTTTTAGTGGATCTCCTGTCTTGGAAATATGCCGAAGCTTCTTCGGAACCCAATGCCAGAAACCATTTCAAAACGATGATGAAGAATATACACAGTAAACTAGGTGCTTTGCACATGAACTCAGCTTATCGCCTGGATGCCATTTCCGAAGCGCAGTTCAATCCTGATACACCGATGGCGCCTATGGGTACACAATATGAAAACTTGGTTGGTGCCGATGACTCCATTATTCGGAATGAATTTAAATTCGGAGAAGGACTCGTGGAGCATTTGGTCGATGCTCGTTACTCATTGATCAGCGCTGAAGAATTTAGCTACTCGAATAGCAACTCGTATAGTTTCACCATTCCTACTCGAGTCGCATGGAAAGAGTTTGACAAGAGCTTTGCTTCTAGAATGTCGCGTAGTCTGTATGCCAACGATAAAGAATTCAGCCACTTACACATGCCTCTAGAGGCTGACCGGGTGCTGATATTTCACAGAGGCATAGGCATGAATCAATCTACTAGTTTAAGATACAGTGAAAAAGTAGATGAAGTGGTTCGCCGGTCTGCTCTTTGGATCCAACTGCACCTTTTGCGACTTGTGGAGAAGCAACGCAAACGCGCTATGGTGTACAGAACATACCAAACAAACAGAGCAGCTCCATTCATCCAGGCTATTTCATCACAAGTGGATCATATCAAAGAGAATTATCTTAAACTTGTTTCAGACTGGATACAATCCAAGATCGCTTTGAACCAGATCAAGTCGGAGGCGGAGGAGAAAATTGAAGTTGTCAAAGAACATATTGTACAAGAGGATAGATCACTAGAAGAAGCGATGTCATTGCGCGTTACATTGAAAGGAACTAAAATGTCGCTATGGAATTTGATTTTTCCCGTCACTCTTCAAGAGCCTACTTACAAGGATGTCTATTTAATGTATCGTAGAACGACTCCTAAACCTTGTAATGATTTGAATCATAAATCTGCCATGTCATTCCTTACTAGTGGCAAAGTGTCAGTGCAGCAGGTGAATCCGCTCAACATTTATGTCAAGCACTTCCGAAATGTTCCTCTTGCTGACATCGAGTTGTTGTTTCCAGAAACCCGCGTACATATATCCGTTGCAGATGAGGCGCGGTTTCTTGTGATGACTGGGATTGGAATGTTGGCATTGTATCCCGCACTCACACAACCCTTGCCTGATCTTTACCATTCTCCTACATGGATCGCAGCTGTTGTTGCCTCAAGCTCGTATTACCTCAGAACACTATCTCGCTTGTATTCCTCCTGGGTCTATTACAGCACATTGCCCAAATCTTTTCTAGTAGATAAGATCAATGCTACAGGTGCAGCTGCAGTGGCTTGGGTTGCGTTACAAGCGCAGGATCAAGTAATGAAAGAAGTCACTATCATTTACATGGCGATGCTCCCCATGAAGCAGCCTACTTCGTATCAAGATATACAAACTCGGAGTCGACATGTTTTACAGCAGGTATGCTCTTCCGCCGTGGTTGATTTTGAACCTGCAGTTGGCTTGAAATGGCTTGCGAGATTAGACATAGTACAACCGTATCGCGACGGGACTCCTGTAGACAACGTATCGAACTGGAGTGATATTTCAAAGTTCTCTTTCTTTATGAAAACCAATTAAAAAATGATCAAAAATTAGGGTTCTTCTTAATAATCTCTAGATCCCTTATATCGCGTTTCACAATATTCATTAGGCCTTCGATGCCTTCACGTTGCAGCTCCAGAAAGTTAAAAATAGCTTGTTGTTCTTGTTCTTGCATCGCCTGTGATGTTTTGTTTAATTCAGTACTCAAAGAATGCGATGCGGATTGATCTTCGAGTTCTAATTCTGTTGCAATCTGGGTTATATGCGATTTGGCTCCTCGTGGGTCATCAATCTTCTTTTGCAGAACTTGAAGTCTTTCCGCAAATTCAATTTCAGGCTTGGAACGAGCAGAATTAAGTTCCAAACATTGAAGTCGTTCTAATCGTCCTAGTACCTTGATTAATCGCTGTTTGAGTCGAGCATGGTCGTGACGGCATTGTTGAATTTGTTCTTTTAGGTCATCACCAATATTTAGATTCAGCCACGATTCGCCACCATTCGTGTTAAGCATATCCAGCTGACGACGGACATAAATAGCTTGCTGTTCTACGCGTTCATGCAGGGCTGAAATACCCACCATCGGTGTTGGAATCCAGTTGACAGGATCTGGATTGGCATCTTCGGCTCTCTGCCATTCTCGTTGATCGATCCACGGATTCGATTGCAATATCTCTTTGCGTCTAGCGGCCTTCACGTGGCTCAAATGACCCGGTAGATGTGCGCCGTGAATAAGAAGATCAGGAGCCACTCCAAGCACTTCGAACATCATGGATTGGAATTTGCAGCTTTGTCCAGGCTCGTATGAGTTATGTATCGCTGACAATTCCCTATACCACCATGGAACTTGCTGATTGTTTTGGTTGTTGTCGAAATAATTATATTGTTGAGGTGGAGCTCCTGCTGCTGCTGGTGTTCCAAACATTCTGACAAAAAAAAATGTCAGCACCACCGAGTAATGCCAATGAAGAATGTGTCGGTCCACAATCAGAAACTGCCGGTAAAGCTGCTTCATGCGCAGGTTGTCCCAATGCTAAGGTGTGTGCTTCTGGTGAACTGAATAAACCGAATCCGGAAGCGCTTGCAGTCCAAGAAACCATGAACAACATTGGACGCACCCTTTTGGTGTTGTCAGGTAAAGGAGGCGTTGGTAAATCGACATTTGCATCTCAACTAGCGTTCTCTTTAGCAAGGCGCAACAAACGGGTAGGGTTGTTGGATTTAGATATATGTGGGCCCAGTGTTCCTTTGATGCTTGGACTACAAGGTCAAGAAGTTCATCAGAGTAGCAGTGGGTGGTCGCCAGTCTACGTGGACGTCGAAGGGGGAGGGGACGAATGTGAACTCGGTGTCATGTCTATTGGATTTCTGATGCCTGATCCTGATGGTGCAGTCATTTGGCGTGGACCGCGGAAGAATGGTTTGATTCAACAGTTTCTCACCAACGTTGACTGGGGTGAGTTGGACTATTTGGTGGTAGACACCCCTCCAGGTACTTCAGATGAGCATATTTCAATAGTACAGCTTTTGAAAGCGTCCTTGAAAAAAGGTGATGGAGCTATTGTTATAACGACACCTCAAGAAGTCGCCATGATGGATGTGAGAAAGGAATTGAATTTTTGCAAGCAAACGAATATTCCTGTTATTGGTTTGGTTGAGAACATGGCGACGATGAGACTTGCAGCAGATTCGTTGACATTTTGTGATAAGCAAGGAAATTCAGTTGATATGGATGCCCTCAGAGAGAAATGTCCGGAAATTTTTAATTTGGATGTTTCGCTATCCGTGTTTCCTCAATCTGGACCTGGTCCTCGCGGAATGGCTGAAAAATTCAATGTTCCGTTTCTTGGATCTCTCCCACTTGATTCTCATTTACAAAGAGCCACTGAAACTGGCAAGCCTGTAGCCCAAGGCAATGCTCACGGTGAATTTGAAAGAATTATTGACTCAATTATATAATCAAACTATGCATATCTTTTTAACACAACAAAAATCGATTAATTTAAAGCACTACAAGTAGTGGATAAAAGCCATCAAATGCTAATTTCTTAATAAACAAGAGTATCTTGTTGAAAGAAAAGAGCCTGATGGCAATCCGTGAGGTAATCAGAAGCAAGAACATTA
>Ga0105055_10008596_pt1 | contig 13254 bp, 10 predicted proteins | sample BON03_FD_78090 | JGI IMG/M metagenome (GOLD analysis project Ga0105055, IMG submission 78090) | Freshwater microbial communities from Lake Bonney liftoff mats and glacier meltwater in Antarctica - BON-03 | ecosystem: Environmental > Aquatic > Freshwater > Ice > Glacier meltwater | place: Lake...
ATGTATATATATAAGAATGTATACACATGCTTGACGCGCGGCTTTCGGAAGAGGACCAATGCCCAAGCCTCGGCGTTGGCCCGACGCGCTTTTCTTTCTGCGCGGCGGCTAGGCCGCGATTTACTTTGCGGAGCTGGGCAAACTACTTTTATGTTAGAGTGGTGGTTGGAGGGATGCCGAAGAGGGCCTCTTGAGGGGGGCGGGCCGGAGGGGTCAGGTAGCAAGGCGTCGAACGGTCGGACGGCGAGCGGGTGCATCAGTCGTTCGCGTAGGAGGTGGATCGCGGCAGGTTCTGGTTGGCGTTGCCGAGATGATTTGGGAAGACGGAGGTGCCGTGGAGGATTCGAACGGACGACTCGTGTCGTTTTGATCAGAAATAGTTGTGACAATACCCGCCATACTCTTCTGCTACATCAATTAATGTTTGAATGTTCATTTATATTTGTGGTTGTGGTTGTGGTGTGACGTGATCAGGGTATGCAGCACGTAGCTTGTGCAGCTCTGGAGTCTAGAGCTAGAGCTCAGAGCTCAGCTCTAGCTCCAAGTTCGAGACTGTTACCAGTTAATTACGGTTTTGCTACTGTTACTGTGTCTGTGTAGTAGCTGTAGCTGTATGCTGTATGTTGTGCGTATGTTGTATGTGCCGAACTTAAATTTGAATTTGCATGTTCATGTTCGATTATGTCCTTAGGTTCTGGAGAAGTTCTGGCCGTAGCCGTAGCATACATATATATAATAGATATAGCATATAGCATATACATATAGCATAATATAGCATATAGCATACAGCATGTACATCACCACGCAAGCATGCAGCATGCAGCATTTGTAGCATCGATCGTAGCCGTAGCATCGGGGATTGGGATTGGGGTCAAATTGGGGGCTGCTACTGCTATCTGCTGTAATAATCACAATCATATATATCTATATCTATATCTATATCTATTTATATATGCTACATGCTACATAATATAGTTATAGTTATAGTAGCCATAGCCATAGTCATCATAGGATATAGGCGGGCCTATATAGTAGCACGTACTACGCGACACGCGACACTATCTAGTCACTATCCCAGGCGCCAGGTCCAGGTCCTACAGCCTATAGGGCATATATTTTTTACACAGTTTTAGTCGCGGAAGAAAGAGAGATCGAGGCTGAAGCTCGGGAGACATATTTTTGGCTGCAAACTTCATCTTAATAATATACCTAACACTAGCAGACTAAGAAACAGCATGAGCATACAATCAAAATATATGTGCAGCCCACCCCAGTACTGTAACCAGCCCACAACCACAACACGCACACAACACACATAAAAGGAGGAAATACGAGGCCCGCGGGGAAGGCGGGGAGGACGCTATGGGGCAGACGAAAACTAAACGGGAGGGGGTATATAGGGAAAGGACCAGGTGCAGCGGCATGCATCATATACAGGGCAAGGGAAGGGGCAAGGGCTAAGGGGGGGGAGGGGGGCGCGCGCGTCACTACGGCGGTGCCTGGCAAGGGCACAAACCACGGCGGGGCGGTCGCTGCACAAGGACTCGCGGCCCGCGGAGGCCCGCACAGAAAAGCACAAACACCCAACCGGCGGTCAGGCACAATTCGGTAAAGTGCAGGGTGAAGCGGGGGAGGAGGGACCTGCGGCGTGGTGCGGCTCTAGGAGCAGGCAACGCGTGCACGTGAATACAGCCAGCCACGCACCGGTATTGTATACTCGTCAGAGCGTGGAGGGGAAAGGGGAAGGAAGGTGGGGCAGCGAGCACGAGTAGGGTGGCGGACACGGGCGTGGGAGAGGAAGGGGTGGCATGCCGGCAGGCAGCGGCGGCCGCGGGTAGTTCGCAGCGAGGCGCACGCGGGCCGCAGCGCCAGCAGCCAGCGCGGTTGGCGAAGGGATGGCGCGTGGACGCGTCGCGAGGGTTTCGCCCTCCGGCGCTCGGGGCGCTTAGAAGGAGTATCCGCCCGGCGGCGCGCCCGGTTGCTGGCCGGCCCCTCCCTGGAAGACGAAGCCCTGCTGCGTCGTGGTGGGCGCGATGTGCTCGTCCTCCTCCTCGAGCAGCCCGAAGTAGGTCTCGAGGATGTGCACGGCCTTCTTGAAGACGTCCTCGTTGTTGTGCTCCTGCAGCTTCTCGAGCTTCTCTAGCCCGTCCGCCTCGTCGACGTACGAGGCGTACGGGTTGGGGCCCGAGATGCCGCCGTCCGCCTCGCCCGCCTTGAGCACGTTCTCGATCCCCTCGAGCGCGACCGTGACGAGGCGCGGGTCGTTGCAGATGAGCAGGTCGCAGAGCGGCTTGATGCATCCCTGCGTCACCAGGTACTTAATCTGGTCGGTCGAGCCGCCAGAGGTGGCGTTCGAGATGGACCAGGCCGCCTCCTTCTTGATGTCGAACTCGGCCGTCGCCAGGAGCATCACCAGCGGCGGCACGATGTTGGCGTCGATGACCGACTGGATCTGTTCCCGCGTCCCCGCGGTGATGTTGGAGATGGTCCAGCACGCCTCCTTGCGGATGCCCTTCTTGGGCGAGTTGAGCAGCGCGAGCAGGCGCTGCAGGGCGCCGCAGTTGATCACCTGCTGCGTCTGGTTGTCGTCACCCGTGACGATGTTGCCCGCTGTGCGGAGCGCCGGCGTCTGGACCGAAGCCGGCGGGTGCCCCATGAGCTCGACAATGCGCGCGCAGATGCCCGTGTCCAGCACCTTCTGGATCTTGTCGTTGGGCCCGTCAGACAGGTACGAGAGCGCCCAGCACGCGTCGGCCAGCACCTCGTCGTCGTTGGAGAAGATGAGCTGCGCGAGGATGGGCAGCGCGCCCACGACGTGCTGCCACTGCGGCTGCGGCTTGCCGCGGCAGAGGTTGGAGAGCGTCCACGTCGCGTTTCTCAGCATCGACATCTTCGACGTTGGCTGGAGCTGCTCGAGGAGCGGCTGCAGCGCGCCCTGCGTCAGGACGAGATCGCGGCACTCGGGCGAGTCGCCCGCAATGTTGCCGAGCGCCCACACCGCCTGCTCGCGCACGTCGTCGTTGGGCGACATCAGGAGCTGGACAAAGATGGGCACGGCGCCGTTGGCGATCACCACGCGCGTGTGCTCCGACGTGCCGGACGCAATGTTGGTGAGCGCCCACGCCGACTCGAACTGCAGCATCGGGTTGTCGCCGCACTGCAGAAACTGCACGAAGCGCGGCACCACGCCCGCCGCGATGACCTCCTCAATGGGCGGCGAGCGCTCGATCGAGAGCAGCTTCCGGAACTGGGTCACCGCGGGGAGCTGTTGGCTGGGGTCGTCCGAGTGGACGCCCTCGACCAGCTTCTGCGGATCCGACTCGGCCCACGCCTGCGAGCCCACCGACCCTGCCAGGTCGCCAGGGGCTGGCATCCCTGCAGCGCCGCCAAAGCGCTTCTTCTGCAGCTGCTCGCTGCGCTTGTCCTTTCGCAGCGAGATTGTCGTCTCCTCGCGCCCGCGCCTGGCATCGTCCTTGTCCAGCGCGTTGCGGGACCGCGGGCCTTCGTGCTTGCGGTCAGCGATCGGCATATGGTTGCCGCAGAGCCAGGCCCAGTGAAAAGCGATGCGCGCGACTTGCGAATACCGACAGGGAGGGGGAACGATGTGAAACGGGACGTGATACGGTACGCGTACTGTAGCTTCAGGGAGGACGGCGCCGGGGGCGAGCGCGCCATCACCAACGTCTCTGTTAGCTACACGAGTTGTTAAGCCTCACGGCTGAGCACCCTCTTCTCCGCGACTCTTGCACATCCCCGACGCCGCAGGCGCCACTCGGCGGTCCCCTTGCGGTATTGCGCCCAAGTGCGACGGCGGCAAAATCCTTAGCGCTCGTCCCGCAAGATGGGCTGCGTGATGTCGACGGCTGTGGCGTGCCTGCTGTGCAACAATCGCTGCTCGATCGGGCGCGTGGTCTCCAACTTCGCCTTTTTCCCTCCCACTCCGCGGTCGTACACGCTAGAGGAAGACCAGCCGGGCAGCGGACGGCTCCAGCTCCGCTTCACAGACCCAGAGTACCAGGCTGCCGCCGACCGTCTGGCCGCTGGTGCGGCCGCGGCGGGCGTGCGGGTAGAGGCGCACTTTGTCGAGACCTCGCGCAAGGAACGCGTCGCCCTGCTGCACTTCAAGCACCCGTCGGCCAAGACGACGCTGCTGTGGTCACACGGCAACGCGATGGACATTGGCGAGCTCTACTTCTCGCTGATCCAGCTGGTCATGACGCTCCGCGTCAACGTCGTAGCGTATGACTACTCAGGCTATGGCATGTCGACGGGGAGACCCTCGGAGGCCAACTGCTACGCGGACATCAAAGCCGCATACGCCTACACCTGCAGGCGAGGTTAACCCGGCGGACGGCGGCTTCCCTGCCCGACGGCAGCACCCCTGTCTGGACGCCACGTCAGCTGGACTGACTCAGCCGCCCGCCCCTCTCCTCCCCTCAGGAGTGGCGTGGACCCGTCGCAGCTGGTGCTCTACGGCCAGTCGGTCGGCTCGGCACCATCACTATGGCTCGCCAACCGCAAGCACGTTGCCGTTGCCTCGGTCGTACTGCACACGCCGCTCCTCTCTGGGCTCCGCGTGCTCATCCCACCACACGGAGGCTGCTTCTCGGTGCGCCTCAGCGCACAAACACGCCCACTCCTCGCATGGCCGCAGTCGATCCAGCGACGGCAGAATGCGATATATATATATATGTACACATACATATATATATATATATATATATATATATATATATATATATATATATATATGTATATACACATATATAAAATATACCTCGCATAGGTTGCGCAGTGCAAGCAGATACTGCTTCTCCCCCAACCTCACGCCGCCCCCCTCCCCCAGGTGGCCGGTTGCTGCTCCCCCACGTATATCTACTCGCTCTGCGACCCCTTCCCCAACCGCAAGCGAATCAGAAGGGTCAAGTGCCCCGTGCTGCTCATGCACGGCACCGCCGATACCACCGTCGACTGCTCGCACACCCACGGGCTCTACCGCCGATGCCCCGCACACCTGCGGCACGAGCCCTACATCCTCCCCGGCGCTGGGCATGACAACCTGGTGGAGGCGGATCCGCAGGCTTATTTCGCGGCTCTCGGCCGCTTTATTGAGGAGACATGCGGGCAGCACGCCCAGCGCGATCCGGGGATCGCACCGGTGCCGCCGCTCGCGAATGCAATCGGCATTTAGACGCGCCGGCGTACCAGGGGTGGGAGCTGCGGTCGGCGGCGGGGCTGGCAGCCAGAAATCGCGCCCCTGGTGCGGAGAGAGGGCGAGAGCAAGAGCGACGATGCCACACGCCCCAGGCAGCGCTTGCCCCGGTGTGTGCTGTATTTGTGTTTGGGGCATGCGTTGTGTTGTGCTGGTGCGGTGGCATGCTGGGCGTACGCGTTGCTACGCTGCGAGACTTGGATGTTCTGTAGAATTCAGCCTTTGGTCCGGCCGAGCGAGGCCGGGGCGAAGACCAACCAGCAGCAGCAGTATCACCTCCCACGACAGCAGTCGGAGGAGCATTACATACTGTACATACACATACCCGTCAAACACGCGAGAGTCACACTCAAACACCACCCTACCATCCTCCTTAAGCTCCCGGCCTCGCGCCGGGCTTTGCCGCCTCTGCCTCTGGCCTCTGCAGCCTCGCCTCTGCGGGATATTCTTTTTGTTTTAGGGCTATAAAGGTAGTGTAAATATAAATATAATATTATAAAAATTATAATTAAATATAGGAAAATGTGGGGGTGTGCTATATAGCACTGTAGCATCTGAGGGAGGCTTACATAGCATTGTAGCATGATGTGTAGCATGCTACAGAACATCCAAGCCCAAGCCGCGAGACGATGATGCGCGTTCGTGTGCGCTGGCTCGGCGGCTGTGCGAGTGTGGGAGCGGGAGCTGCTTTTTTCTCTGAGACTCCTGCTCCTGTACAAAACGCTTGTTCTTGTGCTTGTGTTGTGTGTGTGTGCTGGATAATAAGGCCGTGCTACGTCGAGTGCCGCCGCGCTGCCGCCCGCCCGCCGCGTGTCCCACACAAAACAGCGCCTCCCGCACCAACCCCCCCAACCGCGCACCGCGCGCCGCGCAGCCACTGTGCCCGTGTGCTGTGTTCACGTCCCTCTCCGCACGCGCGAGCAGAGGCCTGTCCAAGAGATAAGCCAACCACAGATTGCTTTATTAGTAGTTGTTCATCCCCGCGGTATCCCGTTGGGCTCCTCTATCGATATCGCCCACTCTCCGCTCACATTCCCACACCTCGCGATTAGCATCTCCATGAGATCTGCTAATCAAATCACAGTCAACCGGAAGAGTTCTTCCGGTTGTTGCTAGTCTCGTCGTGTTTAGAGTGTCATGAGCCGTTAGAGACAATCATCGCGTAGCAGTACGTACGCTGCGTCAGTCATCAGCCACGGCTTCGGCTAGCTGTGCAAGGAGGGCCCCCTACTGACAAGGTGTCACATGGAATAGGTACAAGGCGAGACCAAGGCAGCACTGTGCGTCTTGACAACGACCCATCGAGAGCGTCGTCACAAGTACCCCTGGCGCTCCAAAGCGCGCACTCCCCACATGAGCGCCAGCGTCATTACAACGTCTGTGATGGCGTCGCCCGTCTTGAAGGACCCGTCTCCCGAATTCCACCCGGTTGCGAACTTCAGCGCCTGGGCGGCAGGCGCGGCCAATCCCCATGTCATCAGCAGCCGCCATGGGTCGTAGCGCACGTCGCCGTCGCGCTCGAGCACTCCAGTTACGAGCGCTGCAAGCACCCACGTCGCAGCCAGCGCCGATGCGCCGCCCAGCGCCTGGGTAATTGCAGGCACGTCGAAGCCAAACTCTTCCATTTTTTTGAACGGCAGGCCGCTCACCTGGAAGCGGTACGCTGCTGAGCGGAAGACGGTTGACCACCCGTAGTACCACAAGAGCACCGTGGCGTCCGGCTCGAGGCCCGGCGGCGGCTGCCAATCGCGCAGCGGGTCGCCGCCAGCCAAGGCCGGCGGCCGCGTTCGCGACCCACACGACAGGCGCAGGTGTGGGCGCGGCCCGGCGCTCGTTTGCGTCCACCCCCAGGCGGGCGCTGCCGTGGCTAGGAGCAGCAGGCCACGCGCTTTGGCCGGCCCCATGCCGACCTACCTAGCACGGCGAACGGCAAAAAAAGAAGCCGTTCACAGGCGTGCATTCACAAGAATTTCTTCCTCAGCGCCGGCCCTCCTCTGATTGCGCAAGCTGCCGCTTCGAAGTTGGTCGAAGCCTTGAATGGAGCCGGCCTCAAAGCGGCGTGCGGTGGCCCGCCGGCCCACTGACGCCTCGCCCACCGACCCACCCGGCCCGAGCCCTTGGGACTCGGGCCAGGCTGCCTCCTCCTCGACACCTTCGTCTTCGGGCGCTGCCGAGGACGATTCGGCCTCGGCCTGGGACAAAGCCTGGGCGGACGAGGGCGACGAGGAGGAGGACGAGGTTGGGTTCTTGTGGGGCATGAACATCGTCACGGGCGCAGTGCGCAACGACGCCTCGGGTGGCGCGGGGGCGTCCGAGGCGGAGGTGCGCAAGGAGCGCGGGCTCGTGCAGTTCTCCTATGGCACGTACGAGGGCGTGCAGCTCTCCGTCGCCGAGGTGCGCAAACTCAAGGCCGAGGAGCGCGCGTCTCTCCTCGCGTCGCGCAAGCTCGTGCTGGTGCTGGACCTCGACCACACACTCCTCAACTCTGCGACGCTGCGCGAGCTCTCCACGGAGCAAGCGGACGCCGTCGCAGCCGCCGCCGGCGTGCCCAAGTGGACGGTGCCGCCCGAGCCACCGCCCGACCCGTCGCCGAGCCCCGCCATGGCTGCCGCCGCCCTCGTGGATGACGACGACTTGATTGAGGAGGAGGAGGAGGAGGAGGGGGGGGAGGGCGAGGAGAGCGGCGCAACGGGAGGTGGCGACGACGCGGGAGATGGTGTAGAGGAAGCCGCCGCCCCCGCCCCGGCCGCCGCCCCCTCCCCGGCTACCGCGGAGGATGCGTCCGGTGGCAGCGAGGCTGTGCCCGGTGGCGGTAAGACGGAGGGCCTGCACTGGCTCGCCCCGCTGGGGCTTTGGACCAAGCTCCGGCCGGGGCTGCGCGCCTTCTTGCTGGCCTTGGTGGACAAGTTCGAGCTCTACGTCTACACGATGGGCGCGCGCAGGTACGCGGCGGCGGTGGTCGAGCTGCTCGACGCCGACGGCAGCCTGGGGCTGCGGGGCAAGGACCGCGTCATCGCGAGCGAGGACTCGACCTCGCGTCGGCTCAAGGGGCTCGACGTTGTGCTGGGCGCCGAGGAGACCACGGTGAGGCGCAGCTTGGCCTTTACAAGATAATGTTTCACTTTGCAGCTTTTATGTGGGAATCCATCGTCCGTTTATTGCCCCCTCCCATCTGCATTGCCTGCACTATTGCAATCGTATTGCACGTCTATTGCGCAAGATATGACGCCCCCCCGACCCCTCCTTTGTATGCTATAGACTATACAATATTGGTAATGGAAAGGCCAACCCGCAACAGCCGAGCAGGCCCTCTCTTGTACCGACCTTGTGCAACCCCCCCCTGCGCCCGCAGCTCATCGTCGACGACTCGGCGGCCGTGTGGCCCGAGCACGCGGCGCAGCTGCTGGTGCCGCGGCGCTACCACTACTTCGACGCCTCGGCCGGCCGCGACGCTTCGCTCGGCAAGGCGGCGCGCGGGCTCCTCTCACGACAGACAGACGAGCCGCCGGGGCTGGGCGAGGGCGCGAGCCAGCTCGGCGCGCTCCTCGAGGCCCTCACGCGCATCCACGTCAGCTTCTTCCAGGCCGTCGACGCCGCTGCCGGGGGCGCGCCGCCGCACGTGAAGGCGTCTGTGGCGGAAGTGCGGCGCGGCGTCTTGAGCGGCATACGCCTCCTCTTCACGCGCGTAATCCCGCTCGAGGAGAAGCGGCCCGAGCGCCACTTCGCGTGGCGGCTCGCGCTCGAGCTCGGCGCCACCGTCGCGACGTCGGCTGAGGAGAGCGTCACGCACGTCGTCGCAGGCGCGGCGCGCACCGACAAGGCGCAGTGGGCCGAGCGGAGCGGGCGGCGCGTGGTCTCGCTGGGCTGGCTCACGGCGTGCGGCTACTGCTGGCGGCGGCTGGACGAGCTCGACTTCCCACTCGGCGCCGAGCCGGACGCCGCGCTCGACACCGCCTGGGCCAGACCGAGCGACACGCTACCGCCGCCGAGCGTCGGCTGAGGAGCGGAGCTGCGTGGTTGCCTTGCCCTGATTTGGCGCAGTGCGCCGCGGCCATGCTTGACCGCTCGCGTCTGTTTGTCTTTTTTTGCGCGGCACTCTTGCGAGCAGCGGCCTAGCCAGCGGCGGCCGGCGCAGCATCGGCCCGGCTGCAGGCTTCTTTTTTAGCGCGCCCACCCACTGTGCGGCGGGTAGTGGGAGTGGGAGGCTGGGGGTCATAGAGTTGATGAGGCATCTCAGGCATTGTTGAGGATGGAGGCTGCTTTTGCTGCTTAAAATTATATGTACATGTATATAATATGTAATAGTTATAACAATGTTATATAAATATGAAAAACAAAACTAAAACTTACCTATATACTATATACGCTATATGTACTACTACACACACTACACTACCACTACTACTGCTACTAATATAAAAGGCTTTCTAAATAAAAAAGCCTAAAGGCACAAATATGAATGAGAGAGAGAGAGAGAGAGCCCGGTCAGGCCCGAGGCCCGAGGTCCGAGGTGGGAAGAAGAGTAATAAAATATATATAATATTTATAAATGATGCAAATTTCTATTTAATTTTAATGTATATATATATATTATATATATACCGTATTTGTATTTTATTTTTTAAGGTTAAGGCTTTTATATTCTTATAGGTATAGGGCTGTGACACGTGACAAGGGCACGGGCACGCACGGGGTAATAGTTATATATAGTAAAGTAAAAGTAAAATATACTATATACTACTACTACTAATAATAAAATCAAAATCTCTATTTTTGCAGAAATTTCAGAAAAAATTCATAAGCACAAGTGGCATTAACATGTACTCGAAGCTATATATATATATAGCTTTAAGCAAAGTATAAGTATAAGTACGGATCTACGATCTACGATCTACACCTACACCCGACACTCATATATATATTTATGTTAATCCACCTACCACCTACCCACCCCTCACAATTGACTAACGACAAACAACTCATTCAGAATAAAATTCAAACAGAAATCCTCGAGGCTCGAGAGCGAGATGCGATAGAAAAGCTCCAGTATGATTAATATAAAGACACCAAGCGCCAAGGGCCGTCCGCGCGAGGCCGCCGTGTGGCAAAGGCCCACGCCCCCAAGCTCCCGCGGCCCGCCCAGAGCACGCCCCACAGCGCACTGCTGGAAAGAGACGAAAGCCCGGAGGAAGAAGGGAAGACCAGAGACCGGGTGCGACCCACGTGCATGGCCTTGGCGACGTGTTGTAGGAGGAAGATTCCTAGCGAATGCTGCTCCTGAAATTGGTGCGTACGGGCCTCTCCAAGAGACGGCAGCCATAAGCAAGCCATTCAGTCGCCGTCGCCGCGCGCTCCTGTCCGTGGTTGCCCCCTCCAGACTGAATTTGGCATCCGGCACCACCAGAGAAGACTGTACGAGAAGCCTGCATTGCGTGTTGCTGCAGCACGCAGCCACAGCGTACCCCCGCAACGCCCGTTGCCGTTGGCCCGCCTCTGCCGAGCCCCGAGGAGCACCCGCTGCCTGCTACAGCAGTTTACTTGTTGTAGGTCTGGATGGTGTAGTACTTCAGCGCAGACATGCCCGCCTCAGGGTAGTCCTCAAACGTCACCTGAAGCCAGCAGCAGGGTGCCATGTGAGCACGGCGCGAGCACCGCCTGAAGTGGACGACGAGTGCACTGCGCATGTGAGTGCGGCGAGGGGACGCAGCCAGTGCCCGCGCTCGGGCAGGCGCGCAGCGTCCAGCGTGCGGCTGGGGGGCCAGGCGGGGTCCGTCGGTAGTGACACAGCCAAGCGCCCGCCCACCTTGAGAACGTCGTCGCCCTTCTTCACCTCCAGCTTCCCCACGTACTTGACGCGCTCGTCATTGTTGATCGACCAGCTGCCGTGCGGGCCTTCGCTCGTCACGGCATCGCGGAAGGCACTGTCCAGATCCTGCGCAGACATCTTGAACGTGTAGATGGCGCGGTACTGGCTCTTGTAGAGCTCCCGGCGGTCGTTACCCGCCGGCACGGCAAGCCCGTAGAAAGCAGCGTCGTCGCTCATGTCTGCGTGCGCGGGGACGGCGGGCAGCTCGCCGCGCCAACAGGTGTGCAGCGAAAAAACAGGTGTGTGCGAAAGGCCAAACTGCCGCCAAGTTGCAGCCCCAGCGGTATTCAGAGCTGACTGGACTATAGTCTATAATAGGTAAGGATGTCCGAAAATAGGTTGTGTCATATCATCATCGGGGGAAGGCATCCACCTCTTGCGGGGGAGCAAGCATATCATCACCAGGGCGCAAGATCGACGATAGATATACCTATTCAGGTGGGCGTACGTGCTCCCTCGGGGAGTCGTAGATTTTTTTTTTTTTTTTTTTTGAATATCTCCAGAATAAAAAATAGTAAATAGTATATACATCTATAGTATATCTATAGTATATAGTCTATACTATATAGCCTAGCCAGCCGCCACCCCGCCGGCCATCGCCGCGCCACGCGCGGCCCGACCGTACCCCAAATTCGACGATCCGCCCCTGCTCGTACACCTACACCTATACCTACACCTACGCATCAAAGCCTAACCACCAAAGAGGGTCTCGCCCTCCTCAAGCCGCAGCTCGCAGCCCTCCTGGTCGGCGGAGCCGAGCTGGGCCTGGATCTCGGCCTGCACCGCCTGGACGCGCCCCGGGTCGCCCAGGTACCAGCCCGCCTTGAGCGGCGGCACCGCCAACGGCGTCGGCTGCACGCGCAGCTGCGTGTCGAAGCGGTAGACGAGCGGCGTCGCGTAGGGCACGTCGACCTGGGCGATGTCGCACTCGCCGAGCCCGTCGATGGACTTGACCAGCGCGCGGATCAAATTGTCGCTAGAGACCACCACAAACGTGGGCGCCGAGCCCGCCGCGCCGCCCGCGGCCACGCGCTGCCGCTCGCGCTCGACGGCGGCGGCCATATCGGCCATGAGCTCGCCCCGCACGAAGGGCAGCATGCGCGCCTGTATTGGTGATGTGTAGGGGGAGCAAGCAATCGTGAGCATACTGCAGTGCACCCAGAACGTGATGTGAGTGGAACGTGATGTGAGTGGTGCAATGCTGAACACGCGCACGCGCAAACGCGCGCGTGCGAAAGTGAAAATGCACGCGCGAGCGCGACCAATAGCACACGCGCGCGCCAGGAAAGCGGTATATGTTACGAGCGCCCTCTTGGTACTCGGACCTGGCACTCCGCGAGCGACTCGGAGCTGGGCACGTGTCGCAGCTGGGCGTAGCGGCGGTCGACAGTCGCGTCCGCCTCGGCCGCCGTCCACCCGGGCGGCGCGTCGGTGAATCCTCGCCGCCAGCGCAGCACCTGCTCCATCCCGTGGCGCTGGCTGCACGCCTGCTTCTCCTGCCCCTGCAGCGCGCCGTAGTGGCGCGTGTTGAGCCGCCACGAGTGCGCCATGGGGACCCACGGCATCTCCATCTCATCGAGCATCAGCCAGGCCGTCTGGATCGCGCGCTTGAGCAAAGAGGTGTAGCACTTCTCGATGCGGCCCAGCTTGGCCTCGCGCAGCAGAGAGCCAGCGAGCCGCGCCTCGTCGCGCCCGCGGTTGGTCAGCTCAACGTCGGCCCAGCCCGTGAAACGGTTCAGCTCGTTCCACTCGGAATGCCCGCTGCGCAGCAGCACCAGCACCGCCGCCGGCTTCTCGCGCGCCAGCACGGCAGAGCTGCGCGAGGCGGCCGAGCCCATCCCGCTGACCAAGCCCAGGATCTCGCTCTTTGCGCGCATCTCGTACGATCCCGGCTCGAGCGCCGCGAAGGAGGAGGGCGGCCGCTGCCGGACGGAGAAGGAGCGGCCGTCGAGCTCCACCTTGGTCGAGGCGGCAGAGGCGGGCGTCCACGCGTCGCACGTGGCGACCCGAGGGCAGAAGCCGCCACCGCTCGAGAGGATCGAGACGGCGATGTCGCGCACCACCTGGAGGGAGAGTCCAGCTTGAGTCGAGCTTGATATATATATATATATATATATATATATATATATATATATATATATATACATATATATATATGTATGTCGAGCCATACATG
>Ga0105055_10008597_pt1 | contig 13251 bp, 12 predicted proteins | sample BON03_FD_78090 | JGI IMG/M metagenome (GOLD analysis project Ga0105055, IMG submission 78090) | Freshwater microbial communities from Lake Bonney liftoff mats and glacier meltwater in Antarctica - BON-03 | ecosystem: Environmental > Aquatic > Freshwater > Ice > Glacier meltwater | place: Lake...
TCACTCGCGGTGGTGGTCATGCTTGGTACTCCACAAATGGCGGCGAACCTGTCGCCCCTGGGGTGAAGGTGGCGGCCGGCACAGCCCGATCAAGGGAGGTCACAGACAGCACACGGCCATCCCACGGATGCCACACCGGCCTCTCGCGCGGGATGACACATTCGCCGCGTATCGGCACACTGGCGGCCCCATTCCCGTGCGAGTTGAGGCCATGACCACCGATTCCCCCGCAACCGGCGTATCCCGCCGCCGCATGCTGGCCGCGACCGCCGCGGCGACCGCCACGGCGCCGCTTGCCGCCCCCGCCGTGCTGCGCGCCGATGACAGCATTTCCTGGACCATGGTCACGGCCTGGCCCAAGGGCGCCCCGGGCGTGGGCGGCAGCGCCGAGCGTTTTGCCGCCATGGTGGGCGCCATGTCGGGCGGGCGGCTCAACATCACGGTCTATGGTGCGGGCGAGATCGTGCCGGCGTTCGAGGCCATGGATGCGGTGCAGCAGGGCACCGCCGATCTGCTGCACGGCTCACCCTATTTCTGGGTCGGCAAGTCCTCGGCGCTCAATTACTTCACCAGCCTGCCCTTCGGCATGACGGCCAACGAATACAGCGCCTGGCTGCGTTTTGGCGGCGGCATGGAGCTGTGGAGCGAACTCTACGACGATTTCGGCGTCACGCCGTTCTACGCCGGTTCCTCGGGTGTCCAGGCGGGCGGCTGGTTTACCAAGCCAATCGACACACTGGATGATTTCAAGGGCCTGAAGTTTCGCATCGCCGGCCTGGGCGGCGAGGTGTTGAAGCACCTTGGCGTCAACGCCGTGCTGCTGCCCCCCGGCGAGATCGGCCCGGCCCGGCCCTGGAAGTCAGCATCAACACCGCCGCCTGGCAGGCGCTGCCCGCGGATCTTCAGGCCATAGTCGAATATGCCGCGGCGGCCTGCGCCGAAGCGACGCTGGCCGATTTCAACTTCCACAACATCGAGGCCTTCCCCAAGCTTGCCGAACTGGGCGTCGAGGTCCGCAGCTTCTCGAGCGAGATCATCGACAAGGTGCGCGAGGTCTCGGCCCAGGTTGTCGAGGAACTGGGCTCGGCCAACGAACTGTCCGGGCGCATTCATGAGAGCCACATGGCGTTTCTCGCGCGCTGCCGCGCCTATGCTCCCATGGCTGAGGGCGGTTTCCTGGCGATCCGCAACGGCTGAGGCTGAGGGGCAGCGCGTGGAGACGCGGAGAACTCGCCCTTTTTACCGTCATCCCGGACAAGGCGCGTAGCGCCGCAGATCCGGGACCCATGCCGGAACGCCCACACAACCGCTGTCGGCGTTCTATCTGTTCCGGCATGGGTCCCGGGTTCCACGCTGCGCGCGGCCCCGGGATGACGCAGAGGGGCCGGGCGGGTTCTTCTGCGCGCTCTCCGCGTGCCCAACAGCCTCCATGATGCTGATTTCCCTCTCACGGGACGGCGCGTTTCGTGCCCGGTCGTGCTATGAGCGCGCCATGAACCGCAACGATCCGCGCATGATTGCGCTCGACGCACTGATGGCCTGCCTGGTCGAAGGCAAGCCGCTGGACGAAACCCTGGAACGCGACCGCCGCATGGCCTCGCTGGAAAAGCGCGACCGCGCCCTGGCCTATGCCATCACCGCGGAGGTCTGCCGCCGGCGCGGCCAGATCGACGCCCTGATCAAGGGCTGCCTGCAGAAGCCCCTGCCGGCCAAGGCGATGCTGGCGCGCATGATCCTGCGCATGGGCGTGGCACAGCTCATGTTCATGGATCTCGCCCCCCATGCCGCGGTCTCCACGGCGGTCGATCTTGCCCGTGTCCGGGTCAACGCCTTCTCCTCGCTGGTCAACGCCGTGTTGCGCCGCCTGCAGCGCGAGGGCGAGAACTGGATCACCGAACAGAACGGCCCCCGGCTCAACGCACCCAACTGGCTGCTGGAAAGCTGGACGGAGGCCTATGGCGCCGAGACCGCGCTGGCCATTGCGGCCGCCCACATGGTGCGGGCGCCGCTTGACCTTTCCGTCGCCTCGGACGCGGCCGGCTGGGCCGACAAGCTCGATGCCCGCCTGCTGCCCACCGGGGGCCTGCGCCGGGCCCAGAGCGGCCAGGTCGAGGACATGCCCGGCTTCGGCGGCGGCGGCTGGTGGGTCCAGGACGCCGCGGCCAGCCTGCCGGTGCGCCTGCTGGGCGATGTCCGTGGCCTCCATGTCGTCGATCTCTGCGCAGCGCCGGGCGGCAAGACCGCCCAGCTCGTTGCTGCCGGCGCCCGCGTCACCGCCGTCGACCTTTCGGAAAAGCGCCTTGAACGGCTGAAGCAGAACATGTGGCGCCAGAAGATGGAGGTCGAGACCGTGGTCGGCGACGCCGTCTCATGGCAGCCCGAAACCCCGCCCGATGCGGTCCTGCTCGACAGCCCCTGCAGCGGCACCGGCACGATCCGGCGCCACCCCGACATCGCCTGGAACAAGAGCCAGGAGGACGTCACGCGCCTGGCCTATCTCCAGGCGCGCATGATCGACCACGCCCTTTCCATCGTGAAACCCGGCGGCATCGTGGTCTGCGCGGTCTGTTCGCTCCAGCCCGAGGAGAGTGCCGGGCAGTTCCGCGCCCTGATGGCCAAGAACACCAGCATCAGACATCTGCCGGTCCATCCCGACGAAATTTCCGGGCTGGCCGAAGCCATCGACGCGGATGGCAACCTGCGCACCCTGCCGTCCCTGTGGCCCGATCTGGGTGGCATGGACGGCTTCCATGCCATGCGCTTGCGACGTTCCGACGAAGCTGGTACCTGACCTGCGTGCAGAAACCGGTCCGCATCTCACCATCGATCCTGGCCGCGGATTTCGCCCGCATGGGCGAGGAAATCCGCGCCGTCGATGCGGCGGGCGCCGACTGGATCCATGTCGACGTGATGGACGGCCATTTCGTGCCCAACCTCACCTTCGGCCCGCCGGTGATCTCCAAGCTGCGGCCCCACAGTGCCAAACCCTTCGACGTTCACCTGATGATCGAGCCGGTCGATCCGCTGCTGGATGCCTTTATCGGCGCCGGCGCCGATATCGTGACCATCCACATCGAGGCCGGACGCCATCCCCACCGCACCCTGCAGGCGATCCGCCAGGCAGGCAAAAAGGCCGGTATCTCGCTCAATCCCGGCACCCCTGCCGCGGCCGTGGCCGGCGTGCTCGACATGGTCGACCTGATCCTCGTGATGTCGGTCAATCCCGGCTTCGGCGGCCAGGGGTTCATCGAATCCTCCCTGGCCAAGATCACGCAACTGCGCACCATGATCGATGACGGCGGCTACGACATCGACCTGGAGGTCGACGGCGGCATCGATCCCGTCACCGCGCCACGGGTGATCGCCGCGGGTGCCGATGCGCTGGTCGCGGGCACCGCCGTCTTCAAGGGCGGGCCGGAGGCCTACGCCGCCAACATCGCCGCGCTGCGGGGCTGAGTCCATGGCGGGCGCCACCGCTTCGGTTTCATGCGGGAACGCGGGAACGCGGGGTGCTGTCGCGCCGGAGGCTGCGTCATGAGCCGGCGCGGCGCGGTGCGCATGGGGCTGGGCGAACGCCTGCGGGCGTTGCTGTTCGGCTCGCCGCTCTACCGCTTCACGCTGATCGGACGGGCGCCCGAGCAGGTCCTTCAGGCCCCGACCGACCCCTGGCCGGGTGAAGCCGAACGCGGCCGGCGCATGATCGAGGGTTCCTGGCGCCTGGCCGGCCAGACCCTGACCTTCGACCTCAAGCTCTCGGGCGGGGCGCCCCAGTGGTATCCCGATACCGCATGGCAGGGCTGGCTTGAGGAACTGCACGGTTTCCAGTGGCTGCGCGACCTGCGCGAGACCGGCGGCCCGGCGCGCCAGGGCGCGCGCCATGCCGTGGCCGGCTGGATCGCCGACTGCGGTTCCTGGGACCGCTTCGCCTGGCGCCCCGACATTCTCGGGCGGCGCCTTTCGGCCTGGCTGACCCATGGCGGTTTCCTGCTCAACGGCGCCGATGCCCTGTTCCGCCGTCGTTTCCTCCAGAGCCTGTCCGAGCAGACCCGCCATCTGGCCCGCGTCGTCACCGCCGGGCCGGAGGGCGCAGGGCGCATCGGTGCGGTCAAGGCGCTGCTCTACGCCGGCCTTGCCCTGCCCGGCGCCGAGAAACGCCAGACCCAGGCCCTGCGCCTGCTGCAGCACGAACTCGACCGCCAGATGCTGGCCGACGGCGGCCAGCGCGAGCGCAACCCCAGTGTCCAGTTCCGTCTGCTGCGCGATCTCGTCGAGGTCCGCATGGCCCTGATCGGCGCCAGGAAGCACGTGCCTGACTGGCTGCAGCAGGCGATCGACCGCGCAGCACCGATGCTGCGTTTCTACCGCCACACCGATGGCGGGCTGGCGCTGTTCAATGGTGCCTCGGAAGAAAGCGCCGAGCTGATCGACAATGTTCTGGCCATGGGCCAGGCGACCGGCAAACCCTCGATGCGCGCCACCCACACCGGCTACGAGCGGATGGTGGCCCGGAAAACCCTGGTGCTGGTCGATGCCGGCGCGCCGCCGCCGCCCGACTATGCCGCTTCGGCCCATGCCGGGCCGCTGTCGTTCGAGATGAGCGTCGGGCGCGAACGCCTGATCGTGAACGTCGGTGCCTTCCGCGGCCCCGATGCCGGCTGGCGCAACGCCGCGCGCGCTACCGCGGCCCACAGCACCGTCGGCATCGACGACCGCAACAGCGTCGAGATTCGCAAGGACGGCAGCCTGGGCCGTGTGCCGCGCCACGTCACCGTCGAGCGCCACGAACAGGAAGGCGCCCAGCTTCTGGAGATGAGCCACGACGGCTACCGCCCGACCGGCCGCCTGGTCCATCACCGCCGCCTCTATCTCTCGCCCACGGGCGAGGACCTGCGCGGCGAGGATTGCCTGGACGGCCCCGGCGGCGAGGTCTTCGCCATCCGCTTCCATCTGCACCCGGAGGTCCAAGCCGCCCTGGTGCAGGACGGCCAGAGCGCCCTGCTGCGCCTGCCCAGCGGCGAAGGTTGGCGCCTGCGCGCCACCGGCGGTGTGCTTTCACTCACCGACAGCGTCTATCTGGGCGGCAAGGGCGGCATGCGCCGCTCCCAGCAGGTCGTGGTCTCGGGCGGCCTGAACGGCGAAAAGACGACGGTGAAATGGGCGCTCGTGCGCGTGCCGCCGCCGGTGAAGAAGAAACGACGGACGGCGAGCCAGGACGAGGACGAGACCACCTAGGGGGAGACAAGCCGTTGGACGTCTATCACATCTGGGCCGGGCTCAAGCCGGGCACCAAGGACATGGAGTTTGCCGATGCGGTGCACGGCTATCTCGGGCTCCTCAAGGGCGAGGGGCGCATCGCGGGTTACCGCCTGACCCGGCGCAAGCTGGGGCTGGGCCATCCCAACCTGCCCGAATGGCACATCACCATCGATTTTGACGGCATGGCGCAGATGGATCAGGCCTTCGGCGCGGTCTCGGCGCGGACCGATCCGGTCGAGGGGCTGCACCACGCGGTGAATTCCAAGGTGGAGGGCGTGTTTTTCGCGCTCTACCGTGATTTCCCCGACTCAGGCCGCAAGACGGGCGAAGAGCGGTTCTAGGTTGCGTGACCCTTCCGGCGGGTCATCCTCCGCGAAAGCGGAGGATCCATGTTGTGGCCCGGCAGCAGGCGGAGGGTGACAAGGAGAGAGAAACGGTGTGGGTCCTCACCCTTTGGGGTGCATTCGGCAAAAACCGGCGCTAAAGTCCCGCTCATCCGGTTCAAGATTTTTTCCCAGGGGGCAATCCATGGCACGTGCGGCCGAAAAGCAGAGCCTTGCGCAGATGGCGAAGGCCAAGGGCATCAAGTACTTCCTCATCAGCTACTCGGATCTCGGCGGCGTCGCCCGCTCCAAGCTGGTCCCGGCCGCGGCGATCGACACGATCGTGGCCGACGGCGCTGGTTTCGCCGGCTTTTCGACCTATCTCGACATGACGCCGGCGCACCCGGACATGTTCGGCATGGCCGACATGAACAGCATGATCCAGCTTCCCTGGAAGAAGGAGGTCGCCTGGGTGCCCTCCAACCTGATGATGTCGGGCAAGGAAGTCGGCCAGGGGCCGCGCAACGTGCTGCGCCGCATGATGGCCAAGGCGGCCAAGCAGGGCTTCTACATGAAGACCGGCGTGGAGTGCGAATACCACCTGATCAATCCCGACGGTTCGGACATCTCGGACGCGCGCGATACCGCCGCCAAGCCCTGCTACGACCAGCAGGCCCTGATGCGCCGCTACGACGTCGTCTCCGAGATCTGCGATGCCATGCTTGAGCTGGGCTGGGGCCCCTACCAGAACGACCATGAGGATTCCAACGGCCAGTTCGAGATGAACTGGAACTACGACGACTGCCTGGTCACGGCCGACCGCCACACCTTCTTCAAGTTCATGGTGAAGTCGATCGCCGAGAAGCACGGCTTGCGCGCGACCTTCATGCCCAAGCCCTTCATGCACCTGACCGGCAACGGCTGCCATGCCCATGTCAGCGTCTGGGACGAGGCCGGCAAGAAGAACCTGTTTCACGATCCCAAGGGCGAACTGGGCATCTCCAAGCTAGGTTACCATTTCCTGGGCGGCATCCTGGCCCATGCCGAGGGCCTGACCTCGGTCTTCAACCCCACGGTCAACAGCTACAAGCGGATCAACTCCTCGGTCACCTCGTCGGGCGCCACCTGGGCCCCCAACACGATCAGCTACACCGGCAACAACCGCACGCACATGATCCGCATCCCCGATCCGGGCCGCTTCGAACTGCGCCTGATGGACGGGGCGACCAACCCCTACCTGTGCCAGGCCGCCGTGCTCGCCGCCGGTCTGGACGGCATCGCCAACAAGACCGATCCGGGCAAGCGCCTCGACATCAACATGTACGAGGTCCGGCGCAATTCGGAACTGGCCAAGATGAACGTCAAGCGCCTGCCGCTGAACCTGCTGGACGCCCTGCGCCAAACCGAGAAGTCCGGCCTGCTGCGCGCGGCCTGGGGCGACGAGACGGTCGACGCCTACATCAAGATGAAGGCGCGCGAGTGGAACGAGTACAACCGCCACCTGACCCAGTGGGAACGCGACATGACGCTGGACTGCTGAAGGCAGCGCGAGAGAAAACCCCTTGTCGTCCTCCGGCTTGACCGGAGGACCCATGCTGTGGCTTCAAGCCGTGAGCCCGCGTCGAAGCCACAGCATGGATGGTCCGGTCAAGCCGGACCATGACATCAAGGAAATGTCGCCGCTGACCGGAGCCCCGCCATGATCCTTGTCTTCGGCTCGCTCAACATGGACCTCATCGTGCCGGTGCCGCATCTGCCGCGGCCGGGCGAGACGGTGCTGTCGCCGGCCCATGCCACGGCGCCGGGCGGCAAGGGCGCCAACCAGGCGGTGGCGGCCGCACGTGCAGGTGCCGATGTCGTCATGGTCGGCTGCGTCGGGCGCGATGCCTTCGGCGACGAACTGCTCGAGATCGTCTCGGCCGCCGGGATCGACACCAGACCGATCGCACCGGTCAATGCGCCCACGGGTGTCGCCGTGGTCTGTGTCGCCGACGACGGCGAAAACCAGATCATCGTTGCCGTCGGCGCCAACGCCTATGCCAGCCACGAGCAAGTCGACGACACCATGCTCGAGGGCTGTTCGACCCTGCTGATGCAGATGGAAACGCCGCTGCGCGAGGTCTTCACCCTGGCGGGACGGGCCAAGCGCGCGGGCAGGCGTGTCATCGTCAATGCCGCACCGGCCGGGCCGGTGATGCCCGAAACCATGGACCTGCTGATCGTCAACGAGGGCGAAGCTGCCGCCGTCGCCCACGCCATCGGCCTGGACGCCCGGGACGCCCGCGCCGTGGCGCTGCGTCTGCGTGAAGCCCACGGGCTCTCCACCGTCGTGACGCTGGGCGTACACGGTGCGCTGGCGGTCACGCCGCAAGGCTGCTGGCAGATCGGTTGCCTGGAGATCGAACCCGTCGACACGGTCGGCGCGGGCGACGCCTTCACCGGCACGCTGGCGGCGGCACTCGACAACGGCATGGCGATGGCCGATGCCCTGCGCGCGGCTTCGGTTGCGGGCGGGCTTGCCTGCCTCGAACACGGCGCCATGCCCTCGTTGCCCGATGCCGCCGCAATCGACGCCCGGCTGGGCGATCTGGCGCCTGCGGTGGCCGTCGAACTTTAGAGCGGATCACGATCACCCGGAACCATTTCATGGTTTCGGGTGATCGTGTGAATCCGCTCTACATCAACGAGATAGAGCAAATTCACACATTCAGGCGCAATCGCGAAGCGATTCCGCATGAATGTGATTTGCTCTAGAGTTTGGTCAGGGCTTCGAGCACGGCGGTCGGGCGCACATGGTTGGTGTCGATGAAGTGGCGGCGCAGAGGGGCGCCATCTTCATCGCGCGTGACGGCATGGACATCGACCAGCGGCAGCCCGCGTGCCTGCGCCTCATCGCGCAAGCGTTCGTTGAAGCAGGCGATGATGCCAAGGAAGATCTCACGCTCGCCGTCGCCGATCAGGGCGGTATTGATGTTGGTCATGGGCGCGCTGGCCAGCCACAGGGTCCAGCCGCGCGCCGCTGCAGTCTCGGCCAGGAAGGCGACGTAACGGGTCACCAGCGCATCGGTCATGGCGCTCCAGTCGGCCAGCGGGTCCTTGCGCACCATGCCCATGAGACCTTCCTTGTAGCGGCAGTCGAGTTCGCCGAAGACGGCAAGCACTGTCGAACCGGCCGGCAGACGCGCCGCTGTCGCCTCGAAGAAGGCACGGTAGGGCGAGGGTTTCTCCCGCACCAGATGCCAGGCTTTGCAGCCGAAGACGAGGTGGCTTTCAAGCCGGCGTCTGCCGCCCGCAACATCGACCATCAGGCCGGCGCAGCTCAGGACGTGGCTGTCGCCGAGGACATGGACGGTCTCGTCGGCCTGCCCGGCGTAGGGCTGTGGGTTGGCCTGGCGCCAGGCCGTCAGGCTGTCGAGCACTTTCAGGTAGGTCAGGAGGTGCGCACGGTTGGGTGCCTCGCTGAGGCCGCCTGCGGCCATCGGCCTGGCCTGCTCCAGCAGGTTGCGGCAGGCGGTCGCGTCTCCCTCCAGCCATGCCGCGGTGGCTGCGATCACGGTCTCGCCGAAGAGCATGCTGGGTGAGGTCGGGGCGGGCAGGCCGGCCATCTCGCCGAAGCGGCCAAGCGCCAGCAGGACGAGCGCCAGATGATGGTTGGGATCGGCGGCGGGGCGGGGTGCACGGCGCGTCGTCAGCAGCAGGTCGGCCGCGCCGGTGATGTCGCCGCGGCGATAGAGCAGGATGGCCAGGAGCTGCTGGGCGCCCAGGGTATCGGGCTTGAGCCGGAGCGCGCGCCCGGCGGCGATCTCGGCTTCATCGGGCCGCTCCAGACGCTGCAGCAGGATCGCTTCCTGCAGGTGGCCCATGGGTTCGCGCGGGTTCATCGCCGTGGCGCGGCGCTGGGCCTCCAGCGCCTTGTCGATCTCGCCGACGCCCAGATAGACCTCGGCCTGGGCGCGCGGCACGTCGGGCAGGCGGTCGTTGAGCTCACCGGCGCGTTCCAGCAGGGAAAGGGCGGTGGTGGCATCGCCGTCCTGGAAGGCGATGATGCCGAGCAGGCAATGGGCACGGGCGTGGTCGGGTTCGACGCGCAGGATATCGCGGCAGACCTTGGCGGCCTCCTGGCGCTGGCCCGCGCGCAGGTGGTTCATGGCGGACATCACGAGATGATCGGTAATGGCCATGGTCAGTCGCCCCGCCGGCCAAACAACATGGTGACGTTGATGCGCCGGTTCTCGTAGCCGGGGCGGAAATCGAACGCGCCGGTCTCGTGGAACAGGTCGGAATTGAACAGCACGGCCCGATTCTGGCGATGCGGCACGATGACCGACTTCGCGCCGACCTCCTCCAGATGGGCGCGTACCGCCGGGGTGTCGCGGTTGTAGCGGGCAAAGTCCCAGCTCATCGGCGCTTCCTTGTCCCAGACCACCAGACCGCCGCCTTGCGCATCGAGATTGGCTTCGTCGGGGGTCAGCCAGAAGTTGACGTTCACGGCGGCGGCGTCGGCATGCATGCGGATGCCCGAAAGCCGGCTGTCGTACTTGAAGGCCCAGGTCTTGCGCAGGCTGTGCGGCCCGACGATGCCCGGCATCGCCGCGCGCAGTTCCTGCGCGATCTGCAGCAGCAGGGGGCAGTCGAAACCTTCCTCCTGGAAGGCGCCGAGGTAGCCGTTGTCGTAGCGGAACTCGTACCAGATGGTCGACGCCAGGCAGAAATGGCGCAACGCCGCCAGTGCCTCGGGCGTCAGCAGGCCGTCGCCCCAGGCGATGCCCGGTACGTTGTCGCGGTACATCTCCTCGGCGGCCGCACCGTCGAACCCGGGCGAGACGGCGGGGCCGTCGATGCGGGCGCCGGGGTCGGCGTGGACCAGGCGGTTGTAGACGTTCCGGATCGGCGCGGCGGCGGGCGGCAGCGCCACCATGTGGGTGTCGTCCTGCGCGCTGGGCAGGGTCTCCAGGGTCAGGCGATAGGCGGTGATCCGGGCGTCCCACTCAGGCCCCAGCAGGGCCTGTTCGCGCAGCCAGGAAAGCTGCTCGATGTCGTGGGCCAGCTTGGTCGCGCTGGTGGCGACGAAACTGTGTTCATCGCGCATCGGACCGCCGGGCTTGCGGCGCAGCGTGTGTGCCTGGCGATAGGCGGCAAAGCCGCCCTCGACATCGCCGCGGTCGATGCGGGTGTTGCCCAGGTTGTGCCAGGCAGGGGCGTAGCCGGGGTCGATCTCCACGGCGCGGCCCAGATGATGTTCGGCCTCGTCCAGGCGGCCCAGCCGGCGCAGGGCTGTGCCCAGGTTGAAGGCGAGTGTCGCGCGTTCAGGTGCGGCGGCGACCAGGGGTTCAAGCAGGGCGACCGCCTCGGCGGCATCGCCGTGTTCGGCAATGGCCGTGGCGCGGTTGGCGGCGATCCCGGGGTGGCCGGGCAGGGCCTTTGCGGCCTGTTCCAGCACGGCAAGCATCGTCGTCATGTCGCCGGCGCGCCGGTGCAGGCCGGCAAGGGAAAGCCAGGCCTCGCCCTGGTGAGGGTCGATGGCCACGGCGCGCTCCAGGTCGGCGCGCGCGGCTTCCATCGTCCCCAGATGCAGGTGGGCGGTACCGCGGTGGGCGAGCAGGGCGGCGTTGTCGGGGTGTTCGTCCAGCAGGCTGTCGAGCGCTTCGACCCCTTCGGTCAGGTGGCCGGCACGCAGCAGCATCAGGGCCAGGGTGGGCCGCGCCTGCGGCACGGTTTCGACGAGCGCGCGGCAGGCTTCGATGGCGCCGACGCGTTCGCCCGACTCGAAGCGCGCGATCGCCGCTTTCAGGGCCTGCCCGTGGGTTTCCGATGTCTGCTGCACGGCCGGACTATGCCCCGAGAGCGTGGCGGGCGGCAAGGCGATGCTTGGCCCGCCGCAGGCCCCGCCATAACGGCAGAACCCGGCCCATGCGCGGGCACGGACCGGGTTCCAGAAGGCCACCGCGCCGCGTCATGGCGCGGTGCGAAGGGGCCGGATCAGTCGAAGTCGGCAGCGAGCGAAGCCCGCGTGGCTCCGGCGATGGCGGCGCTGTGCCCGTAGTGTTCGTGTTCGATATCGAGGGTGACGCGCTGGTCCTCGTCGCGGAAGGCGGCAACGTCCTCATCGGAGAAGTTGAAGACGAGGAAATGGACCGAGGAGGTCTTGCCGTCGGGCGTGTTGCGCTCGGTGTCCTGCAGCGGCTCGGCGCGGACCTGACGTTCGCCGATGTGGAAGACGATCTTCTCGTCGATCCAGCCCAGCTTGTTCAGCGTCACCTCGCGGCGCTTCTCGTCGTCGATCTCGATCATCATGGTGCAGCGCAGATCGCGGCCCTGCGGCACCAGCGGGTTGTACGCTTCGAGTTCGTCGGCAAGCTGCTCGGCGCCGCCCTTCTCGATGTAGAGCATCTCCTGGATCTGATGCCACATGGTCTCGCGGTTCTCGAAGTAGAACGAGACATAGGGGCCGACATCGATGCGGCGGTCCTTCTTGATCTCGCGCTGGCGCGCCTTGTGGTTCTTGCGCTCTGCCGTGTAGGCGGCGGTGTCGAGGATGTCGTCGGGGGTGATGTTCTTCATGGCGGTCACAGTTTCTCCTTGGTCTTGGCTCTGCGCGCGTCCCGAAGGAACTAGGCGGCGCCACCCAGGCCATAGGCCCGGGCGATGAGCTGGATGGGATGGGCTGCCTGGGGCGGCGGGGCCTCGCGGCCCTCGCTTTCCTCGACGCCCTGCCGGATGTGCATGCCGGCAAGCGGGCATTCCGAGACGATGTAGCCGGCACCTTCGGGATCGTGTTTGGCGGTGTTGCGAATCACGGGTTTGCCGACCTTCATGCCGATCTCGAAAAATTCCTTCTTCACGCCCCAGGCGCCGCCGTGGCCCGAACAACGCTCGATGACGTTGACCTTGGCCTCGGGCAGCAGGCGCAGCATTTCGGCGGCCTTGGCGCCCATGTTCTGGGCGCGGGCGTGGCAGGCGATGTGCAGCGTCACCGGTTCGTTGACGGCGGCCATGCCTTCGACCAGGCCTTCCTTCTTGGCGATCTCCATGACGTATTCGCTGGCGTCACGCGTAGCCTGGGCCAGGCGTTTGACGTCGGCATCGTCGGGGCAGAGCAGCGGCCACTCGAACTTCATCATCAGGGCGCAGCTTGGCACCGGCGCGACGACGTCATAACCCTTGTCGACATAGGGCAGCAGGGCGGCGGCGACCTGTTTGGCGCGCTTGGTGACCTCGGCAAGGTCGCCCTGCTCCATGTAGGGCATGCCGCAGCAGGCCGGGTGCAGGACCTCGACCTCGACGCCGTTGTGGGCGAGCACCTGGCGGGTCGCTTCGCCGATGGCGGCATCGTTCCAGTTGGAAAAGCAGGTGGCGTAGAGCACGGCCTTGCGCCCGGCTGCCGGGGCGGCCTTGTTGATGCTGACCGGGGACGCCTTGGCGCTGGCGACAAAACTCTTCGGGTTGAAGGCGGGCAGTTCGGCCTTGCGGTCGATGCCGGCGACCTTCTCCATGATCGGCCGGGTCAGGCCGTTGTCCTTCTTGCAGGCCCAGTTGGCCAGCGGCGAGAAGGTGGTGCCGAGTTTCCCGTTGCCGTCGGTGTCGGCGAGTTTCTTGTCCATCATGCCGACCTCGCCGCGGCGGAATTCCGCATGGCGCACGCGCAGCATCAGATGGGGGAAGTCGAGGTCGA
>Ga0105055_10008604_pt1 | contig 13245 bp, 14 predicted proteins | sample BON03_FD_78090 | JGI IMG/M metagenome (GOLD analysis project Ga0105055, IMG submission 78090) | Freshwater microbial communities from Lake Bonney liftoff mats and glacier meltwater in Antarctica - BON-03 | ecosystem: Environmental > Aquatic > Freshwater > Ice > Glacier meltwater | place: Lake...
CCTATATCGCGGTGATTGGCGGGAGATAAGGAAGTAGAGAGTAGGGAAACAGGATACGGGATTAGGTACTAGTCCGCTTCCCGTATCCCTACTCCCGTATCCCAATAGGAGTTTTTATGAACCACAAACTCTGGATCAACGGTGCGTGGCAAGCCGCCTCGGTCTTTACCAAAGATGTGGGCCGTGCGATGCGCCTGGCCGCGCAGTTGGAATATGGCACCGTCTGGATCAACGACCACATTCTGCTTGCCTCCGAAGCCCCGCACGGCGGTTTCAAACAGTCCGGTTTCGGCAAGGACCTCTCGGCTGAAGCTGTCGCAGACTATCAGATCACCAAATATGTCATGATTTCGCACGTTTCTTGATAAATGGTAAGTGGTAAGCGATGATTCGCCACCTACCACTTACCATTTACCACTTACCACTTACTAATTACCATTATGACCTCAGCCGTTGTCTTTGAAAACGTCACGCGTTCCTTTGGCGCGCTGCATGCCGTCGATGGCGTCAATCTGGAAATCCAGGATGGCGAGTTCTTCACTATGCTCGGTCCATCTGGCTCGGGCAAAACGACCTGTCTGCGTATGATCGCGGGTTTTGATCGGCCAACGCAGGGCGAAATCTACTTGCATGGCAAAAATGTCACAGCGCTACCCCCGTACGAGCGCGATGTCAACACAGTCTTTCAAGACTATGCACTCTTTCCCCATATGACGGTGGGCGATAATATTGCCTATGGGCTGATGATTCGCCAGGTGCCCAAGCCGGAACGCAACGCGCGCGTCGCCAAGATGATCGAAATGGTGCAATTGAGCGGTATGGACAAACGCCGCCCCGCGCAACTTTCTGGCGGGCAACGCCAACGGGTGGCGCTGGCGCGTGCCTTGATCAACCAGCCGCGCGTGCTGCTGCTCGACGAGCCGCTGGGCGCGCTTGATCTGAAACTGCGCCAAGAGATGCAATCCGAACTCAAAAATCTCCAACAACGCCTCGGCATCACTTTTGTCTACGTCACGCACGATCAGGAAGAAGCGCTGAGCATGAGTGACCGCATTGCCGTCTTCAACCGTGGCAAGATCGAGCAGGTAGGGACGCCAGCGACGATCTATGAACGTCCGGCGACTGCCTTTGTGGCCGGCTTTGTCGGCACATCAAACTTGATCGAGGGCGCGCTGGCGCAAAAACTGACCGGTACGCCAGGCCGCTACACCCTACGCCCAGAGAAGATTCATCTCGGCGCGCCGGATGCACCCATCGAAGCGGCTATGTGCGCGGTCGATGGCCGGGTGCGCGAAGTCGTCTACCTGGGGTTATACACGCGTTATCTGATTGCCCTAGACAGTGGCGAAACGATCACCGTTGTTCAGCAGAATCTGCGCACCTCGTCACTTGATGTGTCCGCCACGCGTGATCAGCGCGTGCGGTTACAGTGGTCAGGTGAACATATGTTAGAATTAAGCTGATGTACGGTATGATTGTGAGCGGGAGGTGTACAGTGACTTTGACCATTACGCTACCAGAAAAAATAGCGCAACAATTGCAGCGCAAAGCAAAGGAACGCCATCTATCGGCAACAGAAGTGGCAATTGATCTGCTAGAGAATGCACTGGATGAACAAACAGATTTTCATCCAGCGTTAGCAAATGGAAAAACATCAGTTACCGAGATGGATGATGGAGCGGAAGAAGCTTTCCCTACTCCGGAAGAGGTCGTTGCCAAGATTAAGGCGCTAGGTCCCACTGATCCGCGCAATATTCGCCCAGCCCAGGGTTCATTGGCGGAGGCGTTGCGTAGTATACCGTCTGATCCTGATTTTGATTTTGAGGAGTGGAATCGGCAGTGGGCAGAAATTGAGGCGGAAATGAAAGCTATCAATCGTGCGAACGACATCGCCGAAGGACGTATCTGAACTGATGGCAAAATATTTATTGGATACGAATCATGTCTCACCCTTAGTCACCCAAGCTAATCCATTGCAACAGAAAATCCAGGAAAAGGCTGTAGAAGGGCATAGCTTTGCCATCTGTGTTCCTGTGTTAACAGAATTTCTATTTGGTATCGGCATGACGCCGCGTGCTGCACGAAATTTGGCCGAATGGAGGCGGTTATCAGTGCTTTTGCCTTGCTTTCTTATGGATGAAACAGATGCTCAAGTAGCGGCCGAGTTACAGATTTCGTTGCGCCAAAAGGGATGGCAACTTGCAACTGTCGATGCCCTGATTGCTGCCGTAGCGCTCCGCAACGAATTTACCTTGCTCACCACAGATAAAGATTTTCAGGCTGTTCCCAACCTGCAAATTGAAAATTGGCTCATCTAGCCCAAAGGTAAGATACTTTATCATCCTTGTGACGACAACAACCACGCCTTCCTCCCAACCATCCTTCACCCAGCGTCTATCCACCTTCCTCTACACGCGCCCAACGCTGATGGTGGCGACGCTCTTTGCCTTGCCCTTGCTCTACATGCTCGTGGTCTATATGGGATCATTGGTGGCACTGCTGATCAACAGCTTCTTCCGCTTGGACGATTTTAGCGGCAAGGTCGTACGCGAACTTAATTTTAGCAATTATATTCAGCTCTTCGCCCCGGCCAACCGTGATATTGTGTTGCGCACGGCCGGCATGGCCGCGGCGGTGACGATAATGGCGGCGCTGTTGGCGTTTCCGCTTGCCTACTACATCGCCCGCTACGCCAGCCCGCGTGCCAAAGGTTGGCTCTACCTGGCGGTAATTTTGCCGCTTTGGTCCAGCTATCTGGTGCGTGTCTATGCCTGGCGACTGATCTTGGCCAAGGAGGGCATTATCAGTTGGGTGCTGGGCCAGATCGGGCTACGTTGGCTGCTGGACGCGCTCCTGTCGATCCCCGTGATCGGCGGCCCCGCGCTCTCCGTCTCGATGATCGGCATGTTTATCGTCTTTGTCTATATTTGGCTGCCCTACATGGTGCTGCCAATCCAGGCCGCGCTGGAGCGTGTGCCACGTTCGTTTTTGGAAGCATCGATGGATCTGGGCGCGCGGCCAGGGCAAACCTTTCGCCATGTGCTGCTGCCGTTGGCCTTTCCCGGCGTCGTCGCTGGCTCAATCTTTACTTTTTCGCTGACGTTGGGTGATTTTATCGTGCCCTCCACGCTGGGCAATTCGAGCTTTTTTATTGGCCAGGCCGTGCTCTCGCACCAAGGCACCTCTGGCAATATTCCCCTGGCTGCCGCCTTTACCGTCGTACCGATGATCATTATGATCATTTATCTGCTGGTCGCGCGCAGGTTAGGCGCCTTTGACGCCTTGTAGAACAGATTCTTGTCCGACCGCACGCCGTTTACCGTTCATTATTCATGATTCACCATTAATTATTCCCATGTCCCAATCCAATCACGATCCCAACCGCCCTTCGCGCGCCCTCACCAGCGCGACCATCGCTGTCCTCCTCTTCCTACACCTGCCGGTCTGGATCATTTTTCTCTACGCCTTCACAACGGATGAATCGACCTTTTCATTTCCGTTGCCGGGCCTCACCACGCGCTGGATTGGCATTGCCTGGAACCGCAGCGATTTCTGGGCGGCGCTGGGCTTGTCGCTGCGCGTGGCGACGATCGCCACGGTGGTAGCGTTGGTGCTGGGGTCATTGGCGGCTGCAGCCGTCCACCGCAGCCGCTTCTTTGGCCGCGAAGCTATCTCTTTATTGTTGATCTTGCCCATTGCCCTACCCGGCATTGTCACCGGCATCGCCCTGCGCTCAACCTTGGGCTTGATGGAGATCCCTTTCAGCTTCTGGACCATCGTAATCGGTCACGCCACCTTCTGTGTCGTCACCGTCTATAACAACGTCGTCGCCCGTTTTCGACGCACCTCCTGGTCGCTGGTCGAGGCATCAATGGACTTAGGCGCCAACGGCTTCCAGACTTTTCGCCATATTCTACTGCCCAATTTGGCGACGGCGATGTTGGCGGGTGGCATGCTTGCCTTTGCCCTTTCTTTCGATGAAATTATCGTCACCACCTTTACTGCTGGCCAGCAGACCACTCTACCAATCTGGATCTTCAACCAATTGGCGCGGCCACGCGATCGTCCCGTCACGAATGTGGTGGCATTTTTCGTCATCATTATTACCACCATCCCAATCTTGCTGGCGCACCGCATGACGCAGGCGCGCGATGCGAATCAATGATCGGCGCATTTTGATGTGCTCACCCATTCGCGCCCACATCCACCGCATCCTGATCATCACTCTGCTGATGCTGGCGGGGGTGGGGTTGATTTTTAGCTGGTACGCACCATCTGTCCAGGCCGCCGACCAAGAGCCAGAAGCGATGGAAACCGATCCTGTGCCTGTTGCTGCAGCGCGCCAACTGCTGGCTACGTTGACGGTTCACAAAAGCAAGACGTTACCCGATTTTCAGCTTATTTCCCCATCTGTGGTTGGGGATCAGCTAACAGATGGCAGCCCCCCAACGCAAACGATTCAGCTTAAAGCTGCGGCACGCGGTTACGCCGGCCCTTTACCCGCTGTCCTCGCGCACGTCCCGCCGAGCGGAGCCACCCCGCCGAGCGGCTTTATCGACCAATGGCAACTTCTGTTCGAAGCGCCCGTCGCCGAACTCTTTCCTCACGGCTCTGTCGCCCAGGCTGATTGTATTAATTTCACCGAAACCGATTCGACCGCGAAACTTGCTACCGATGGGTTGCAGAGCTGGTTTGTCTGTGGCCCTTTTGACCTGCGTCGCGCCGATAAATTTATGGTGGACTATCGCTACCAACTGAGTCGCAGCGACAGCCACGCTGAACTGTTTTTCGGCGTGGCGCTGGATGGCAAGCATTTTCAGGGGGTGACTGCACTGGGCAGTGGTGAACAATGGTTAGAGCAACAGGTTATTGTGCAAGGGGTAGCGGGTCAGGCCAATGTCTGGCTGGCCTGGACCTTCGCCATAAACCCTGCGAGTGCTTTCGATGAAGGCGTCTGGCTGGATGGGGTTCAGATCTGGCGCTATCAATTGCCCGATATGATTTGCGGGAATCTGGACCCTGGTAATAAAGGGATTGTGTTGGCCCCTTACGATCCCACAGCGGTAAGCATCCGGCCCATGGTGCGTGCCGAAGATGTTACGGTGGTGGAGCGACTCCGGGCCGCCGGAGTAAACTGGGTGCGGCTGGGTTTTAAGGAGATGGGCGGTACAATCAATCTGCGTGACTATGATCGCATGATCGACACGCTGTGCGCACAAGGGATCAGTGTATTAGGGCTGCTTAACCAGGAAATGTTGGCGCGCCAGGATTTTGGTAGTCCAGACGCCGCGACCGCCAGTGCGTATCAAGCCGAATTTGTCGATAATGCTCGCTTCCTGGCCGGCTATTTTACCAACCGCGTTAGTCACTGGGAAGTATGGAATGAGGCTAACCTGGTGGAAGGCGCATTTCTGTCCCCTGCGCGCTACGCGCCGTTGCTCAACGCCAGCTATCAGGCGATCAAACGTGCCAATCCGCATGCGCAGATTATTCTGGGTGGGCTGGCCAGCGCTTGGCAAGATTCAAATGAGTATTTGCGTGCCCTTTATGCCGAATTGGATCAAACACTGGGCGGCGCGCGCCCGTTTGATTACCTGGCTATTCATCCCTATCCGCGCAAACAGGAAGGGCCCGATCCGAGGATTTACATGTATGCCGACCGATCGTTGGGCTATGTCACAATTGTGGATAAGTTTTTACAAACGATGGCCGAGCATGGCGACGGCGATAAACAAATTTGGATAACCGAAGTTGGCTTGAACAGCGCCCAAGCAAGCGATAACCACCCTGTCTGTTTGAATGCAATCCTAGTCGAGGAAACGCAACAAGCGGCCTATTTGAAAGCGATCTTTGACATCTTGTTTCACGAGGTAACCCTCTGGGGCCAACCGGATCGACCGGCAATTGCCAAGGTGATCTGGTATCAATATATGGACGTAGGCATTGCTGATCCTTGCCATATTCCGGATAGTAGTGGTCACAGCGATTGGTGGTTCGGCCTCTACCGCGGCGACAAAGTGACACCCAAGCCGATCTGGTGTGCGTATCAGGCTTATCCTGATGTTTGCGGCGCAGCAGTTCCATAAGCGCCAACAAACATGCCGCCTGTGTCTGCCCCCAATCCTACATAAAACTTAATTCCATGTTTTGATGATAACCCTTTCCTCGTTGCGCGAGCACCTACTGACGCCATTTGAGGTTGATGCGATTACCACGGCACGCGCAGCCCTAACGCCTCGGCCACTTGTTCCAGCCGTTTCTGGTGTTCAGGGCCAACCGGAATGCCTTCTGTGCGATACGTCCGGGCGCGCATTGCCTCCACACCACCCGGCAGAAAACTTTCGTCAAAGCCAGCCAAAGGCTGCAATTTTTTGACGGCGCGCACATATTCGTCCATTTCACGCTTAAATTGTTGGGCATCGAGAAAGAGATCAATGCGAAAGGCCATAACGAGCGAACCTTGATTGGCCCCGGCCCAAGTGCGCGTGGCCCGTGCTGGATCAAGCGGCACGCCGGCTAGAAAGCCGCCCCACGATTGACAGATCGCACCCATGCCGATGGCCCTGAAAACGCTGCCGGGGGCCAACCGGATAATTTCATCGCGATGCGGTGACGTGGCGTATAGATCATGAATGGCGCCAAAGTCTAGCACCAGTGACTCCTCCTCACCGGCTGGTGCGCTAAAGGACATCGGTGAACCACCCGCCGCGCTCAGGATATGCTGGTCGGGTTGCAGTTCTAGTTGATGGCCGGAGGTGACAAAACAGAGCAGATCATGGGGCAAGGTGAGCCGAGAATAGAGGCCGGCCGCGCCAAAATGGCCGTGATTACGCGTGAGCGCCACCGCAATGCCTTGGGTTTTAGCCTTTTCAATCAAGATTTGCGTCGCCATGTAAGCTGGAAAATAGCCCAGACCACCGTCACCATCGATCAGGACGCTGACTGGCGTCTCCTTGACGACATGCACGTCGGGTTGATGGTTGAGGATGCCATCACGCAGCAGGCGCGCATAGGTTGCCATTTGCGTGGTGCCGTGGCTGCTCACACCGCGCAGATCATTCGCCGTGAGCATTTCCGCCAATAATTCAGCCTTTTCGGCAGGTAAACCCACCGTTTGACCAATCTGCGCGATAAAAGGTTGTAGCGCCGAATAGGGTACGCTGATATAGGCACCAGGCGGTAAATTCATGGTTCATCGTTCCTTCTTTTGTTTGGCGGCCAGAGTAAAACAAAGCTTCATGCGCGCACCGGTTGCGCCTTAGTGCGGATCCAGCCCACGCCCCCGATAAGCTATGTCTATTATAATATTCTTACTCAATTAGTGAATAATAGATTGTCAATAGAATCCGGTTTACACAGTAACAATATCTTTGAGCCACCCCATTTTGTCTCGATCCCATTTGACAAGCAAGAGAGACATAATTTATACTCATATTCAAATTTTGAGTAATTATTCAATTAGTAGTTTATTTTTGTGCTATACGAATCTTTGAGCTAAATGGCTTAGACCATGAGAACACCTGCCGCTACCACCCTCACAATTGAACATACGCTGCTGGGGTTTGTTTATGAACGCCCTGTGCATGGCTATGAAATCTACCAGCGGCTTTCTGCCCCCAGCGGGTTATGGCAAGTCTGGCGGTTGAAACAAAGCCAGCTCTACGCCTTGCTCACAAAGCTGGAAGAGGAAAATTATCTGGCGGCCACGCTTCAGCCACAGGAAGCGCGCCCGCCGCGCAAAATTTACTCGCTCACCGAAACTGGGCACGCGGCCTTTCAAGCGTGGTTGACGACACCCGTTACACATGGCCGCCAGATGCGGATCGAGTTTCTGGCCAAGCTATATTTCGCCCACCGCCAAGCCCCAGCCACGGTTCTCCAACTGCTGGAGCGACAGACAACGGCTTGCCAACAGTGGCTCGACGAGTTGCAAGACCAATCCGCAGCAAAGCTGGACCCCGACTTTTTTGCCTATGCCGTCCAACAGTTTCGGCGCAACCAAGTCGAATCTTTTTTGGCCTGGTTGACAACGTGCCAACAGGCACTGCGCACACCCACCGAATCATATAAATTGCTCATCTAAAAACCAATCACCCATCCATTGTCCACAGAAAGGAATCCTATGCGCCGGCTATTCCATATCCTGCTGCTGTCGTTCGCCGTGAGCCTGATGGTCATGGGCTGCACGCCGATTGCGGCACCCGCCGCAGGTGCCGTGAGTACAGACACTATCACCCTCAACGTCTTTGCCGCAGCATCGTTGACCGATGCTTTTGGCGAAATCGGTGAGAATTTCGCCGCGGCCCATCCCGGCACGGAGGTAATTTTCAACTTCGCCGGTTCCAATCAACTAGCCACGCAGATCACCGAGGGCGCGCCGGCGGATGTCTTTGCTTCGGCCAATAAAACCCAGATGAATGTCGTCATCGAGTCCGGCCGCATTATAACGGGTACGCCACGTACGTTTGTACGCAATCGGCTCGTGGTCGTCACGCCCAGTGACAACCCGGCGGGGCTGACGGGGCTACAAGACTTAACAACGCCAGGCTTAAAACTCGTCTTTGCCGCCAAAGAGGTGCCGGTGGGTCAGTACTCGCTTGATTTTCTCGACAAGGCCGAGGCAGATGGTAGTTTGGGCGCCGGCTACAAAGATGCTGTGATTGCCAACGTGGTTTCTTATGAAGAAAATGTGCGCGCCGTGTTGGCGAAAGTGACCCTGGGCGAAGCGGATGCCGGTATCGTCTATACTTCTGATGTCGCAGCAAATGCGGAGGGGGAGGTCGCACAAATCGAGATTCCCGACAACCTCAATACCGTTGCTAGCTATCCCATCGCCACACTGAGTGACAGCCCGAACCCGGAACTAGCCCAACAATTGATGGATTATGTACTCGCCCCTGAAGGGCAACAAGTGCTCATAAAATATGGCTTTATCCCCACGACCGGGGATGCGAGTGGTGCCGCACCGGGAGCAGCACCCGTCGCGGTGAGCAGATTGGTGGACAATCCGGCGTCCTTTAGTGCCGATGATCTGCGCGCCCTAGAGCAGACGACGATCAAAGCCACCGACCGTGACGGCGTAGAGCAGGAATATACGGGTGTATTACTGAGCACACTCTTGACAACAGTAGGGCTGCAACCGGAAGCCACGGCCCTCGTCTTTACGGGTGGCGACGGCTACAGCCAGGAAGTGACGCTCGCAGAAATCAACGCCGACCCCGCTGCCCTGATCGTCATCGACGAAGGCGAGCGTTGCGCAACATCGTCCCCACCCTGATGCCGCGCTATTGGGTCAAAGGTTTGGTAAGTATTGAGGCCAAGTAGACCATGAAAATTAGCGCACGGAATCAGTTGGCCGGTACGGTCAGCAGTGTCAAAGAGGGGATTGTCACCGCCGAGGTGGTGATCAAAATTGGCAGTGGGGAGGAGCTTGTTTCTGTAATTACCTTGGATTCGGTGCATAGCCTGGACCTCAAGCCAGGCAAAGCCGTGAAGGCGATCATCAAGGCGACCGAAATCATGGTCGCAACGGACGATTAGGCGCATGGATACGATCCAGTACACCCCGATCGGGGTTGTCCACTCGCCTTTTCGTGAAGAATTGGGCATGCCGATCCAATCAATTGTAGCGGAAGATGTGATCGGCACCGTCGAACTCGAACCAGCCTATGCACCCGGGTTGCAAGATATCGAACCATTTTCGTATCTCTTCCTGCTTTGCCATTTGCATCGGGCTGTGGGCCGGGCGCTGGTGGTGACGCCGTTTCTAGACGACCAACCACATGGGGTCTTTGCAACACGCTCACCCAAGCGGCCGAATCCAATCAGTCTATCGATTATAAAGTTATTGCAGGTGGAAGGTTGCGTATTGCATGTCGCTGGGCTAGATTTGATTGACGGCACGCCCGTGCTGGACATCAAACCTTATGTGCCACGTTTTGACGCGCGCGGCGCCAATGGCATTGGCTGGTATGCAGATCAACTCCATCGGCGCGCTACGGTGCGCACCGATGATCGGTTCCGCTAAACAACTGTTAGAACAGCCTGGCCGTGAATAAATTCACGGCCAACGCTCTTTGCCAACCGCTTCTAAGCCATAGGCGAAGGTGTAGATCACTGCTATCTGCTGATGAGGGCTGCCAACCAACTTTCCTATCAACATGCCTACTGCGTCTGTGCCCAATCCCACGTAAAAACTTCCTTCAACCGCTCATATACACCCGCCAGGTCGGTCATCACCATCACCTCGCGGTTCAGTTTGTGGCTAGTCTCGCCGCCATTCAGGCTACCCACCGCCGACCACCGTTCGGCACCCAAGCGCACCAGCGCTAATTTGGCATGGATGCCCCCCAGCGTAGGATTGCCCAGCCGCGCTTCTAGATCTAACCCTTCCGTGGTGGCCAGGTTCTGAACATAGTCAACGGTCGCGCGGTTGCTGCGCAAGGCGTCGGGCTCATCGAAAAAGCTATCCAACAGCAGCCGCACCCGCACCCCCCGGCGCGCCGCTTCGATCAACGCCAGCAAGCGCGGGTTGGGATCCGCAATCGGATTGCTGGTCGTTTTGCCCCAATTCTTGTTTTCGTAGAGTTGCTCAAGGATGATTTCATCCCCGGCCCCTGCGCGCCGAATCAGCGCATTTAACCCCGCATCTGGGCGGATCGCATTCTCGGGCGCGCTGATCACGACAAATTGGGCCAAGCCGCTAAAGGTGGCAGGCACACGGAACGGCGATTCGCGTACGTCGTACTCGTTCAGTTCGGGAAAGACGAAGTCGACTGGTGGACCGCCATATTTGGCGTGTGCCAGTTCAAACGGGTGTAAATCCAGGAAACGATCGGGCGCCCAATCGATGGCAAAGAGTTGGCGCAAGGTAGCCACCACCGGCGGCGCGGTCGTAATCAAATAGAAACCGCGTCGTCCACCCACGCGACCCTTAACCGCGGTGGGCATCGCGTCATAATTAAAATTTTCTGTCCCATTGATCGCTAATCCACCATCGATCACGCCATATTTAGCGTGGCTAAAACGATAGCGCGTGCGATAGCCCGTTGGCGCGTCATCCAATGGCGCCAGATAGCGGATCTGGCCACCAGCCGCGGCAATCTCGGCGACGCACCACTTTTGCAAATCAGAGATGCCACCGGGTGGGCTGCCCTCCAGCAGGATGCGCACCTGCACCCCACGTTGCGCGGTCGCGGCCAAAATTTGCGCCATCTCGCGGTGTTCTAACGTGTAGATGCTCAGATCAATCGAGTGGGTGGCCGCGGTAAGCACGGCAGCCAGCGGTTGGTACAGTCCTTCTGGTCCAACGGCAACCGTCACGGCGCTGTCGGCCGTACCCGTGGCCGGCCAGGCCAGATCGTTGCTGCCCCATCCTTGCCACCCAGGCATACGCACACGCCGGCCCCAGTCCAGATCGGACAGATCACCGTTCCAATCACTCGCATGGTCAGTATCGCCGGGCTGGCCTGTGTTTGCGTTTAATTTGCGCTGCCAGATTTGACCGCTTGCCGCTAAAACACCACGGGTGTAGAGTTGCGCCGCTGCTCCTGTCCAGCCAAGTACAGGCTGTTGCTCGTCGCCATACAGCAACGTGTCCACCAGTTGCCCATCTGAATTTAACAGCTGAATGTGGCCGCCACCGTTGGCCAGGGTTAGCTTAACATCCAGATTGAGCACAGTTGGATCAGTGTCACCATCCCATTCGCAGGCCGGATTTTCGCCAAAACTGCTGCGAAAGGCCGTTGCCTGTGCAGCACACCACAGCCGTTGACCAGGCTTCACTTGCAATGTACTCGTGATCGGAAAGGTAGTGGTGCGCGAGGCTGTGCGCAGTTGCCAGCCAGCCAAAGCTTGCACACCCTCGCCAATATTCCATAATAAAATTGCTTCGTCGGGCTCACCGCTGATGGCGCTGTCGATGTGCGCGGCTGCAATCAAAAGCTGGGATGGTGGCGGACCAGCCACCCAAGGCAGATAGACTTGTACGCTAGGTGTATCTGTGAAAGGGGTAGTGTTAGCGAAGTTTGTAGCCGCAGGAATGACCAATCCCGGTGTGGCAGCAAAGAGGGTGGCAGAAAAGATGAAGACCACGAACAGGAAGCCCACGGCCGTGACCGTGAGCAGGAGAAAACGATACGATCGATTGGAAGCCATACGCGCCAGAGAGTGTGGGTGGAGGGTGGATTAACGCTTTGACTTACTTATACCAGATGAAGCTACTAACGTCTACCGTACGTTGATCCCAAACCGTCTAATCTTTTTGCGTATAGCGTTCCTATATGCCGATTTTTTAAATCGGTGTACACGGGTTTCCAACCCGTGATGTAGGCTGTACCCGATTTTTCAAATCGGGGTACAGCTAGGTGCCGATGACGATGCCGCCATCCACGCGCAAGGTAACCCCGTTGATAAAGCTGGCTTCGTCGCTGGCCAGCCAGAGATAGGCATTGGCTACATCCTGGGGTTGGCCGGCGCGGCGCAGGGGCGTCTTTTCGACCATTGACGCGTAGATTTTATCTGGCATTTGGGCCGTCATCGGCGTCTCGATAAAGCCAGGCGCCAGCGCATTGACGCGGATGCCTTTCGGTCCCAATTCGCGCGCCCAGACCTTCGTCATGCCGATGACGCCCGCTTTGGTGGCGGCATAATTAGTTTGGCCAAAGTTGCCATCCAGGCCAACCACACTGGCGGCGTTGAGAATCACGCCCCCGTCGCCCTGGGCCAACATCTGTTGCGCGGCCGCCTGCCCACAGTTAAAGACGCCTTTTAGGTTAACATCGATCACCAGATCGAACTCGGCTTCGGTCATCTTTTTCAATTGGGCGTCGCGCGTAATGCCCGCGTTGTTAACCAGGATGTCGAGCCGGCCAAACTCGGCGACGGTGCGTTCGACCAACTGGAGTGCGCTCGCCATTTCGGCCACATTGACCGAACAGAAAAAGGCGATCGGTGTCTCTTTGGCATATGCAGTATTGATTTCCGCCGCCGTTTGTATGCCTTGTGTTTCGATCACATCACAGATCACCACGCAGGCGCCTTCGCGGGCAAAGGTAATCGCCGTCGTGGCGCCGATCCCACGCGCCGAGCCGGTAATAATCGCTACTTTGCCCTGTAATCGGCCGCGCCCAACAGGCGCGCCCGTTGACGCCGCAACGTTATCCTTGAGTTCGCCTTGCATTGAAGAATCCTTCGTTGAGAATGGGTAACAGAAAGAGAATCCAGCGATTTTATTCTACCAAGCCG
>Ga0105055_10008606_pt1 | contig 13243 bp, 14 predicted proteins | sample BON03_FD_78090 | JGI IMG/M metagenome (GOLD analysis project Ga0105055, IMG submission 78090) | Freshwater microbial communities from Lake Bonney liftoff mats and glacier meltwater in Antarctica - BON-03 | ecosystem: Environmental > Aquatic > Freshwater > Ice > Glacier meltwater | place: Lake...
CCTCCACCACCTGCGCCTCTACCACCTTCGCCTCCGCCCCCCTCGCCTCCGCCCCCCTCGCCTCCACCCCCAAGCCCGCCGGCCGGCCTGCGCGGCGACCCGCACATGACCTTTGCGCACGGCGGCCGAGCCGACTTCCGGGGCTGCCACGCCTGCTACTTCAACCTGCTCAGCACGAACGACCTCGTCGTCAACGCCCACATGTCGAACGCCACCTTCATGCTCGACGGCAGCGAGTCGTGCCGGACATGCAGCTCAGGGCGCTCACGGTCGCAGAGGCGGCGCAGCAGCTGGACACGTCCAAGGCGACTGTCAATTTGATGCTTGCGCAGATGCAAACCATCGTATCCCGGGGTGTTGCGCATAGCCAGTGCGCGATGTGCCTCCGATTCCCGGATGGCGAAGTGCTGAGCGACGTGGTCCGCGTGAGGCGGCGCACCAAGTGCTGAAATCGGGGGCGCGTGGACATTTCTCATTTTTTTACCCATGCTTTTCAGCACTCTTTGCTGGTATCGTCAAAAAAACAACAACTCCCTCAGTAACTCCCTCAGTAACTCCCTCAATAACTCCCTCAATAACTCAATAACTCCCTCAATACCTCAATCACTCCCGCAATAACTCAATAACTCCCGCAATGCCTCAATCACTCCCGCAATGCCTCAATCACTCCCGGCAATAATTCAATAACTCACTCACTCAACACGTCACATAATGCGGACGAGGATGATGCAACCGAGCGCGACCCATGTGGGAACAAACCACAGGTACCGGTCCCACACCACCCCGTGCTGCGGCGGCAGCCGGAGCAGCACGAACAGGAGCGTGACGCAGATGATGTGCCACACGTGACCGAGGATCCACGTCAGCTTGCCCAACAGAAGGCTGCGCTTCTCATTCCCGAGCACTTCCCTGGCGAAGAGCGACGCGTCCGAGTCGGGGTGCACGCGCCGGATGGTGTCGTCGTGCACGTCGTCCAGCGAGTGCACCATGAGCGCCGAGCCTACCAGCAGGGGCGAGACCCACCCGATGGGGGACGAGACGCCTGGGCGAAGGGAGGCCACCGCCCCCGTTAAGGCCCACCAGCACAGCAGCAGCGCGTCCAGCCACAGCCGCCGACGCCGACCCGCCACGTACGCGGCGAACAGCATCAGGACGCTGGCAAGCCAGGTGACCGCCACGTCAATCCCCGGGACACCGGACCCGACCAGGATGAACCCGCCCAGCAGGGACTCGCCCAGGTACCCCGCGGGGGCGATGACGGCGATCTGCATCTTCTGGGCCAACCGGCCCCTCCCGCCAAGAAGCAGATGCACGGCGCCTCCCTCCATCGCGTTCACGGCCAGCCCCACCACCGGAGTGCAGGTGAGCAGTGCCGCAACCGCGTGACCGAACTCGTGGATCACCACCCCAAATATGCGGACGAAGCGGAGCGAGTCTCGGCGAGGCAGTGATAGCGCAACGAAGGCGTACAGCGCCGGGTAGGTGAGCAGGAACAGCTGCTGCAGGACCGACAGCATGTTTTGTACTTAACTGGGAAGATATTTTTGGCTGCACATCCCACTGGAAAAATATCGATGAGTCGCATCACAGAGCGGCGGCTGTTCTCTTATTTTTTGTTAAATCACTCAGCTTGACGACGGGGCGATCAATCTGCTTGGCAAGCCGGATGAGGCCGGCTTTGTTGGCAGGGCCCGGGTTCTTGCCCGCGCGGATGAGGATCTTTTGCAGACCCTGAACCGTGATATCTTTTCCAATGTCGTACGGGAAGTTCACCTCGGCGTCTGCGGCCGCGCTCGCCGGCAAGATCTTGGCACCGCTGATTGACGAGAGCGCAGTGCTGAATTGCATGCGCAGGTCGCGCGCAATCTTGACATCGTCCAGAAAGTAACCGACCTGCCGGAGCGTCATACCGGCGCACTGCTGGAGGAGCCCAATGATGTATTTGAACAGGGGCACCAGCACGATGTGCGCGGCTGCCAACGCGGCCGACGCGGTCGACACCACTGCAGCACCCGACTCTAGGCTAGTGAATGCCTCTCTCAACATTCTCAGCAGCCTGCCATGGGCAACCCCGCGTGCGAACATTTCCTGCGGAGCTGTGGCGCTTGTCACAACTGCGACGATGCTTTCTCCGAATACTGCGATCACGTTTGACAGTGTTATTGCCACGCCCTGTGAGATGAACACCACCGCTGCGGTCTTGATCAGCACCGCAACGGCGTAGTATCGATCGTACGCGCAGAGTGCGTCAGTCGACTCGCCTGGATATTCGCGCTTCATTCGGTTCGCGCACGACTCTAACAGCCTCCGGCGCCCCGGTTCTTTGGGTTCCCTTGGGGTGTGGGTGCCGTCATTCGCATCCGAGGCGCTCCCCTTGCCGCTGCCCTGCGACTTCGGAGAAGGACGCATTGTCAGTCTGTATCAATACTCAGAATTATTTCCTCGTGTGTGAAAAGTGAAATTCCCCCAATTTTCATATAATATCCGGTGCAGTCGGGCCTCACCGAGGCGGGCGCGAGGGAAGCAGAGCTCCATGTGTTCGGCTGCACCCCAGCGGCGACTTTCAGGCGCGTACGGTAACCACGGAGAGATGTGGCCGGACCTGCACCACCCCAGCGTGCTCATCTTCCTGACGGCGCTCGTGGTGGCCATCGTGAGCTCGGTCCGCCGGTCCCTCTTCGCCCGGTCGCGCCCGCTGGCCCTCGACGTGCACAACACCATCCTCGTGGCCATCGTGCTGGATCCGTCCTCCACCCGGTCCAGCATCGACGAGATCTTCCGGGCGGCCGACATGCCGGCGCGGGTGCGCGTGGCGGCGTACTGCCACGCGGGCGAGCCCCTGTTCTCGCCGGTGCACCAGCAGCACGTCCGGGTGGCCCGGCACATGCGGCGGACCATGACGCCCTTCTCGGCCGCCCGCGCCCGCGCCTGGCTGACCCAGCACCTCTGGCGGTCGGAGCAGTTCACGCTGCTGTGCCCTGCCGGGGCGCAGCTGTGCAACTCGTGGGACACGCTCCTGGTGGACATGCTGCAGCGGCACCCGCCCGACTCCATCCTCACCACCCACTGCCACGCGGCGGACGTGACGGCCGGGCCGCGCGACGTCCTCCCCCGCTTCCTGTGCCTCGGCGGCATGCGCGGAGCCCGCATCGAGCTGAATTCGCGGCCGGTGGCGGCGGCGCTGGCGGAAGGGGAGCTGATCCCGTCGCTCTTCTGGTCGCCTTCCTTCAGCTTCTGCGAGTCGGACGCGCTGCAGCGCTGCCCGCTCGCCACGGGGGCGTCCGACGGGATGGAGGCCACGCTCAACTCCATCCGGCTGTACACGCACGGCTACTCGTTCTACGCGCCGTCCCGGACAGTCGCGTGGTGCGGCGAGCCGGCCGACCCGGCGCCCGCGGCCCGGAAGAAGGCGGGGGCCGACGCGGTCGTCCCCCCGCCGGGCACCGTGCGCACCCTCCGGCAGTTCGAGGAGTTCGCCGGGGTGTCGTTCGCCACGTCCACCGCGACCACCCGCTCCCGCACGGGTCTCACCCAGGCGGCCGGGGTGCCCGAGTGCACGGTCAAGTACGGGTCGCTCGAGAACACCCGGGCAGCGCTGAGGATGGAGTGAAAAAAATTCCAGCGGAGGGGGCGCGACGTCGCCGTGCGCGGGGCGCTGCTCACTGTGAGTGCCAAAAATATTTTCGCACTCTACCCGTAAACACATACAATGTACCGCACCCCGTGGCTGCTCTTCTTCCTGGCAACCGCCTTCGCCACGAACGTCACCGCCACCTCGGCCCCCACAAACGGCACGGCCACCTCGGCTTGCGACCCGGACAGCACCATCTTTGCCCTGTGCGACGGGTGGTCCATCGCGGCCATCGTGATGTTCGGCATCCTGGCCCTGCTGATCGTGGTGCGAATCATCACGTCGTACGTGCAGTGCGACTGCGCCGGCAAGGATGAGGACAAGGAGGAGCCGCCGGCCCCGCCCCCGCCTGTGCTCGTGGCGGCCAATATGCCTAGGAGTCGGAAAGATCTCCGCGTGTAAGTGTGCCGGCCGGTCGGTGACGAAGTGCAGACGCGCAAACGACTTCGACCCCCGCATCGCTGGACTCCACGGAGCGCTCGCAAAGCCCCCCCCCCCCCACGCCCCCTTGTGCCTTCTTTTTTGTCGGGAGGAGCGGGAGTGTGGGTGCGTGCATCCCTTTGCAGACCCTCGTTCAGCCGCGAGCCGCTCCGGGCAGCTTGACGACAGCCTCCCCGTCCTCCAGCACGCCCACGAAGGAGTGCCGGTCGTCCAGATCCCACAGGGCGTGGTGCTCGTCCGAGAACGGGGGCTTGATCAGGTCGTGCCAGTTGTCTCCGATGTTGGCCACGACCGACACTCCGAACCGCTGCTCGATGTCCTTGCGGCACTGGCTCTTGAACTCCGCCAGGTTGGGTATGGTCGGCCGGACGGCGCCTGGGCGCAGGTACATGGCGCGGACCCCCTCGGCGCCGATGTCCCGCAGCAGCGCCCGCAGCACCTTCCGGCCGTCCTCGAAGTCGAGGCGCGCCGTGACGATGAAGCACTGGATCGAGCGCGCGTGGCAGTGCCGGTAGAACTCGCACACGCTCGGGATGGGCACCTGCACCACTGGGTTATCCCGGCTGGGCTCCACCAGCGTGTGGTCGACGTCGAAGACCACAGCCGCGTTCGGGCGGTTCCGCGACTGCAGGTTCACCCAGCCGCGCATCCACTTCATCGCCCGGCTCCGGCGCTCCTCGTCGGTGTCGGCGACGCCGGTCCCCGCGATGGAGACAGTGCTCAGCGCTCGCACCGGGAGCATCTGCTCAAGCTTTGGTTACACTGGCTCTGGTATTTTTTTGCACACAGGGGCGCCTTGATACGGCTTTCAAAAATTTAACTCCCCGATGCAAAACGCGGACTTTCAGACGGACCACCCGTCACAAAGACCGGCACGCACCCAGTGGGGCTTGGATGACCGAGAAACACTTGAGAGAATCAAAACTCTTGCTTACGGGTTCCAGATGTGAACTAGATTTGTCCAGGTGCACATATTACACGCACGATTCGCGAGCGAATCGCACAAGACCTGACGAGGGCGGCACTACTCCGCCCGCGACAGCGCGTCCCAGTGGGCGGCGGCGGAACTGATGATACGCTGCCGCTCCGAGTCAGTCGGTGATCTCCGGGTACGAGGCGGAGGCCGCAGTGCAGTACGCCGGGGCTCCGCGGCCTGGAGTGGGGGTGGGGGTGGGGGTGGTTAGTACGACGACCAAAATGAAACGAGGTTGTGCGTGTGTGTGAAATACCGCCGCCCCACATGCACACCTGTGGCAGCACCGATATGATCCCGCATGCCACTGCCAGCGCGGGCAGCGTGGACCCCTGCTTGTTGCGCGCTTCCGTGTCGGCGCCGGCCTTCAGCAGAAGCGCTGCGCACGCCAGGTGATGGCCCGCCATCGCCAGAAGCAGCGCCGTGTTGCCGCGCGCGTCTCTGACCTCCGTGTCCGCCCGCGCCATCAGCAGCAGCAGCACCAACTCGACGTGACCGCGAGCCGCCGCCGTCCCCAGTGCGGTGAGCCCGCTCAGGTTGCGCGCGTCCACTTCCGCCTTGGCCCGCAGCAGCGTCTGCGCGCAGCCGGTGTGCCGGCATGCGGCCGATTTGAGGAGCGCCGTTTCGCCGTTCCGGTTGCGCGTGCGCATGTCCGCGCCATGCGCCACGAGCGCCTGCACGCACGCCACGCTGCCCCCCATCGCCGCCGCCAGGAGCGCCGTGTCATGGCGGCGGTCGCACTCCTCCGGGCGCGCACCGGCGCGGAGCAGGATGCCGACGCACCGCGCATGGCCCGCCTCCGCCGCCGCGGACAGCGCCGTCTTGTCGCACCTCGAGTTGCTGTCGGTGCCAGCCCGCAGCACGGCCTCCACGCACTCGGCCTCTCCGCAGCCGGCGGCCAGCACGAGCGCATTCCCGGCTTCGGTCCCTCCCCGGGCGGAGCAGGCGCCGGCCGCGAGCAGCAGGCCGACGCACGCCGGGTGGCCGCACATCGCCGCGACCGCCAGCGCCGTGTGCCCGCACGCGTTGCGCGCGTCCAGGCGCGCATTGGCGCCGAGCAGGACCTGCACACACTGGATGTGGCCGCGCGTGGCCGCCACGGTCAGCGCGGTGCCATGCGGGCCAAGAGCGTCCACGGCCGCGCGGGCGCGCAGCAGCATGCGCACGCATCCGATGTGCCCGGCCTCGGCCGCCGCCAGAAGCGCCGTGGCGCCGTCCGGGTCGCGCGCCTTCCGGTCCGCGCCAGCAAGCAGCAGGGCCCGAACACAGTACACGTGGCCGCACCGGGCGGCCGCCGTGAGCGCTGTGCCGCGCGCTTTCCGCGCCTCCTTGTGCGCTCGCGCCCGCAGCAGCGCCTCCAGGCAGGCCACGTGCCCGCGCGCGGCCGCCACCGCCAGCGCAGTGTATCCGAGGCGGTTGCGCACCTCCGTGTCGGCGCCAGCCAGCAGCAGCAGGCCCACGCAGTCGGGGTGGCCTATCGCTGCGAGGAGCGGCGTGCCGTCATCCGGGGTGCGCGCGGCCTGCTCGGCGCCGTGCGCCAGGAGAGCGCGGATGCACTCCAAGTGGCCTCCTGCTGCCGCCGCGATGAGCGGCGTGTGCCCACGAACGCTGCGCGACTTCGTGTCGGCGCCGGCACGCAGCAGGGCCCGGACGGAGTCGGCTTGCCCCCGTGCAGACGCCACCTGCAGCGCGGCGTCCCGGTTGCCTGCGTGGTTGCGCAGCAGCGCCTGCAAGAGCGACTGCAGCCGCGTGGCCCGGGCGGCCTCCACCGAATCGGCACCTCCGACGACATCGTCTGCCGTCGACGGCGCTCCCTCCGGCGCTCCCTCCGCAGGCGCCCCGTCGGTGCGGCCTGAGCCGCGCGGGGCGGCCTCGCCCGTGCCGGCGTCGCATGCGAGCAGCGGCGCGGATCTTGCTCGGGCTGCTGCACAGGGATCCGTCGATCGGCGGGGCGCGTCCTCGCCGTCTTCCGCCCGAGGCTGCTGCGTGTCCTCGCACGGGTCGCCCCGCCGGAGCGCAGCGTCTTCTGGCAGGCCCCAGCCACTGGTGTCCCCTGTCGGCGTCGGCGACGCTGGACCGCCGAGTGAAGCCCTGCGCTCCGGGGACGCTGGGTCGTCTTGGAGCCCGACCTCGGTCAGGACGCGCCCCTTGTGCAAGCTGACCTCCGGATCGCCGTTATCATGCGCCAATCGGACATCGGCATCCAAATGGCGCGGCCTTGACGACATCACAGAATATATCCAGACGTTCGGCACATCGATAAGGGTTCGATTTGTTCGGAACGTAGCCAAATCTCGTTTCACCCTGAAACCTTCCACGAAATGTTTTTTCGCATTAAAGTGCTTGCCAAAAAAGAGGCGCCACCTTGCTGCCGTTATCTGCCGTGAAAACTCCCGGATGCTCCGGAGCGCCACTCGATCGCGCCCCGCTGGGAGCCGACCTGCTGCCCGGGTGCTCACTATCCGGGAGAGTGAGCACCCTCCGACATCCTTAGCTAGCCGCCCCCCCCCCAGTCCACTATTATTAAGAAGTTTATCTCTTAAGCGACGATATGAAGCACATCCGAAGGTGCTTCACATCGACAGTGAACCGGCCGCGATTAAGAGTCACTGGGGCTATGAGAGTTGGGTAGGAACCCCAATACACGTGAGGTGGCTCATGGCCAGAGCGCTACCGCGGGCGCAGCACCTCCGAAGGTGCTTCGGCGCTTAAGAGATACAATAAAAAAACATCACAAGTCTGGATGGCGCGCCACAAAAACCAGTGCATGACTGAAAAGACACACCCCGATGCCATCTTCATGCCACGCCGTTGCCACTCACCAGGTCAACGGTCCGACCGTCTTCTCCACTGAGCAGGAGGCCACCGCGCACTGCGCGCAGGCAGTCACCTGCATGTACAGGGGCAACTCGTCGCCGCCAGTCTACATTTGCGGGAAGGAGGGAGAGGAAGCGGTGCAGTACGTGCACGAGACGGTCCGCAGCTCCCGATTCGCGCGGACGTGCAACCGGGACGACTGCAACTGAGACCTGACCCCCTCATCCCGTGAACGTGTGAACGTGTGAACGTGTGAACCTAGATCCTCACCACCGGTTTCCTGGCGGCCGCACGCGCCGCGCCTCCGGCGGCAGAGATCGGGCGCGGCGCGGGGGCGGCTCCACCGGCCGGCGCAGCGTCACGAGGCTCACGGTCCCCTTGCCGTGGGAGACCGTCTCGGCGGAGGCGACTGGGTGCCCGAAGGCAGAGATAGCGCCGTCCTCCCCCACGGCGAACTTGGAGAGGACCGTCGCGACGACCGCGGCCAGCGTCGCCGCGGCGACCGGTTTGTGCCTCTTCGCGGCGTGATATGGGGCCGCATGCGCAGAGCCCACCCCGGTGTCTTCCACCTGGATGGTGTCGTCCACGCAGATGGAGTCGTCCGAGCAGAAGGGGTCGTCCACAGAGATTGAGTCGTACATCTGGACCATGACCATTGTCGATGCGAGGAGGGTTTGCGGAACCCGTTTGGAAGCAAACAGTTGACTTGGTGGAAAAATATGCGCTTAATTCACGTGCACTTGAAAAACACAGGCACCGCCATTAACAAGGTGTTTTTGAGAAATTGTTAAAATTTTGACCTCCATGTCAGTTTGCAGGGCGCAAAACCCCAGGGCATCCACTCCTTTTCAGCACACTCCGTCCGCTCCGACATGTCTACCTGCCCGATTTCCCAGTTCTCCACGGATCTCCTCGAGTACAAGGCCCTCCGCAAGCCGGTCAAGGGCACCGCGAAGATGGCCTACGTCAGCACGGTCCCCGGGTCGCAGGACCCGGCCGACAAGATCCGGCTGCAGCTGTCGGAGGTCGTCCAGGGCGAAGGGTGCGACCTGCAGAACATCATCTTCTCGCTGACCCGCCCGCCAAGCGTGGGCCCCGAAGTCTTGCGCTGGCCGCTCGACCTGTCCGTGCAGCCCGGCTCCCCCCTGCACACGGCGCTGCTGGCCCTCGACGAGAAGAACATCCGCGCCGGCGTCCAGAACTCGGAGGAGTGGTTCGGCCGCCCCTTCACCCAGGAGGTCATCGCGAGCATGTACTCGCCGCTGCTCAAGACGCGCGACGACGGCACGCTGTTCATGAAGGCCAAGGTCAACATCGGCGCGGAAGGCGAGTTCGGCGCGCCGGTCGGACCCGACCGCAGCACCAAGGTCTGGCTCGCGGGCGACCCGTCGGATGGCTGCCTGTCGCCCAAGGAGGGCAAGTGGCCAGCGTGCCGCTCCGCTTCAGCTCGCGGAACGGGGAGACGAGCATCGGGTTCCGCCGCGCCTCGGGGTCCTCCGCCGGGAACCAGTACGCCACGCTGTGCCAGCTGTTGTCGAACAGGAGCTTGACCCGCATGCAGTTGCGCCGGGGGTGCCGGAAGTCCAGCGCGCCGGCCGGCAGGTCGGCGGGGGGCAGCCCCGTTGTGCGCAGGCCTCGCCAGGTGTCGGGCAGGCCGCAGCACCAGAGGCAGATGCCGCCCAGGTGGGCGAGTGACACGGGGTGGTCCCGCCGCTCGCCGTGGAGCTGGTTGGCCCGCTTGACCAGCGCGAACGTCCGGAGGTTGGACTCCCAGGGCATCCCGCAGACGGAGCCGTGCTCCAGGATGCCGGAGCCCTGCGTGGCGAGCAGCACGACGGCGGTCCGCTGCAGGCAGCCCGCCCGCCGCAGCAGCGTGACGACCCGGCCCACCTGCCCGTCCAGCTGGACCAGGTGGGCCCACGCGGCGTTGTGGGCCGACAGCGCCATGCTGACGAGGGTCCCGTTGGCCGGGTTCTCGCCGAAGAACCGCCTCGCCGCCTTCCGGCACTCGGGCACCTGGTGGGCCCTGGACCCCGGCGTGCGGGCGTCGTCCTGCACCACGCTGAGCGGCAGGTACAGGCTCATGTCCGACGTGCTCTGGTACAGGTCGCCCTCCTGCTGGCGCCCGTGCACGGCCTGGGCACCCGAGCAGCCGGAGCAGCTCAGCAGCAGCGCGCGGGGCGGGCCCTCCGGCAGCCACTGCTGCAGCCGGTCCATGGCGCGGGCCAGCACGGCCTCGTCCCGCGCCGCACAGGAGGTGGTGTCCCGGGCCGGGGGTGCGTCGGGGTCGTGCAGCCGCCACGCCTCGAGGCGCGGGTCCGCCGAGTCGGTGCACAGCTCCGTCGAGTAGCCGTGCGCGCCGAGCGCCTCCAGCAGCGTTCGGTGCGGCAGGGTTCCCTCCTCCTCGCCCCAGAGCTGGCAGGTTGAGAAGGCGTGCAGGAAGCTGGTGGCCGGCTCGGCGTGCGTGCAGGCCATTCGCGGGAAGAAGGTGCTGGTGTCGCGCAGCTCGCGCAGGTGCGGCAGCTGCGCGAACGCCTGCTCGATGAGCGCGCTCGGGACACCCCTCGCCACGTGGAAGACGAGGATGTGAGGCTTCTTCTCCGAATCCATCTCCATCTGTTCAGCTGTATTCATTTTCGGTGTACAGCGCGCAACGAGATAAACTCTGGACTCATATGTTCGTGTTTCTGACTATTAACCATTTATAATTTTTTTTTTATAAATGGTTAATAGAAGAAGCGACTAATTTTGGCAAACATGGGCGCGGTCGGCGTTCTATCTCCTATCGGCGTTGAGAATACACGACCCGAAACTGTTTGTCGCGCGCAATTGCGGCCACGGTCTCCCGTGCACATCGCGTACCCGATCGCCCTCTGCCGCAGATCTCCACGGTGCCGGGGGGGGGGCTGCTTTCTCGGATGCCGCCGCGTTTCCGATGGCTCCCAGGTGTGTTGGACACGTGTGCTGCGGATGCCCAGTGCGACGACGCGAAGAAGCGGGGGCGTCAGCGGGAAGCGTCGCACTGGTACTTCATGTTGGCCAACCTGGATAATCTGCAGCGGTCTCGGTCACCCCCCTCACTGAGATCCTCATCGTCGTCCTGTTCCATCATTGTCAGCAGCGACTTCCAGTCGGAGGCCGGCACGGATCTGGGTCTGGAGACCGACTTGGAGCACGCCTTTAAGCCGAGCCTGGGGACCAACGAGGAGCCGGGCCTGGGGACCAACGAGGAGCCGGGCCTGGGGACCAACGAGGAGCCGGGCCTGGGGACCAACGAGGAGCCGGGCCTGGGGACCAACGAGGAGCCGGCCCTGGGGACCACCAAGGAGCCGGGCCTGGAGACCATCAAGGAGCCGGGCCTGGAGACCACCGAAGAGCCGGGCCTGGAGACCACCAAGGAGCTGGGCCTGGAGACCACCAAGGAGCCGGGCCTGGAAACCACCAAGGAGCTGAGACTGGAGACCACCAAGGAGCTGAGACTGGATACCACCACCAAGGAGCCGGGCCTGGAGACCACCAAGGAGCTGAGACTGGATACCACCGAAGAGCCGGCCCAGCTGGCCGCCGTACATGTGTACGGGCTGGACCTTGACTGGTGCCTAGAAGCTCTTGAGCAAGCGAGTGACTTACAGCAGGCGTGTGATGCAGACAAGATCGATCTTCATCACTTCATCTCGTGCACGAGGTCCGAGGCGGCCGAGGAAATACGTGCGAAGGTATGGCCCACATATGAGCAGTGACAAGATGCAGTACCATCTACTTGGCATGTTTTCCCATTGTTTCAGGTAAGCCACACTCATGTCCATTTTCCCAGGTAAGCCACTCATGTCCATTTTACCAGGTATGCCACTCATGTCCATTTTACCAGGTATGCCACTCATGTCCATTTTACCAGGTATGCCACTCATGTCCATTTTTCCCAGTGGCACGCAACTTGTGGGTTTGATCCTGTCCTCCTCTTGAACTGAAACAGTGTGTGCGTGTGAAAATATCTAACGATGTGTACGAAAACTCAAATGCGTTTTTTTTCAATATATTGCACCGGTTGGGTAAAAAAAGGGCGCGGAGAAAAATCACCCGTTATTCTCTTGCACGGAAGCACCGCGTGTGCGTTTGATCATGTATTCTTTTGTTGAACGGAAACACAGCAAACAGATGCACAGCCGGGCACAGTTCGACCACGTCAATTACCCCACGTGGAAAAAGTACGTGTCTCTGTCCATGTACATTCAAAACATGAAGGTGCGGGAGAAGAGAGCGGTATTCCACGTGATGAGGGGGGCCGGCGTCACGCACAACACGTTCTTGCCCGCCTTCGGGGTGACGGTGGGCGAATTCTCCACGTGGCAGGTGCTGAAACATCACCCAGCGGACGACCCCGTGGCCGAGGCGCCCCCGCGGGCGAGAAAAGGCGCGCCAGCCCGCCACTCCGCGCACTGAGCCGCGAAATCGGACACGCCAGTTCCACTCAGATGAGCGACGACTCAGGCGGCGGGTTGTACTCGGCCATCATATCGGCGAGCCTGTTCTGCTCCGCCAGGCTCTGCGCCGTCTGGGACAGCTCGGAGACCCGGCGATCCAGCTCGGCGACCCGGCGGTCCAGCTCAGTATTGAGCCGCAGAACCGAGCTTGTGTGGCGCTCGAGCGCCACGACGCGGCGCTCCACCAGCATGTCGACCCGCTGCTGCACCAGGAACGCCAGGCGGTCGGGTTAACCCGAACCCCCACGCCTCCACTTCCGCCGCCCTCCCCTCCATCCGCGCCTCCACTCCCACCGCCGTCCCCTCCATCCGCGCCTCCACTTCCGCCGCCGTCCCCTCCATCTGCGCCTCCACTTCCGCCACCGTCCCCTCCATCCGCGCCTCCACTTCCGCCACCGCCCCCTCCATCTGCGCCTCCACTTCCGCCACCATCCCCTCCATCCGCGCCTCCACTTACGCCACCGTCCCCTCCTTCTGCGCCTCCACTTCCGCCGCCCTCCCATCCACCGCCTTCTGATCCGCCTTCCGCTCCACCTCCGCCACCTCCTCCTCCGCCTGTTGTTCCGCCTTCCCCTCCTCCGCCATCCCTTCCGCCTTCCCACCCTCCGCCATCCCTTAAGCCTTCCCACCCTCCGCCATCCCTGCCACCTTCCCACCCTCCGCCATCCCTTCCACCTTCCCACCCTCCGCCATCCCTGCCACCTTCCCACCCTCCGCCATCCCTGCCACCTTCCCACCCTCCGCCATCCCTTCCGCCTTCCCACCCTCCGCCATCCCTGCCACCTTCCCACCCTCCGCCATCCCTGCCACCTTCCCACCCTCCGCCATCCCTGCCACCTTCCCACCCTCCGCCATCCCTGCCACCTTCCCTTCCTCCGCCATCCCTGCCACCTTCCCTTC
>Ga0105055_10008608_pt1 | contig 13242 bp, 14 predicted proteins | sample BON03_FD_78090 | JGI IMG/M metagenome (GOLD analysis project Ga0105055, IMG submission 78090) | Freshwater microbial communities from Lake Bonney liftoff mats and glacier meltwater in Antarctica - BON-03 | ecosystem: Environmental > Aquatic > Freshwater > Ice > Glacier meltwater | place: Lake...
GAGATATTTTGTATATTTCTTATTTTACCCGGACAACAATGATTGACAGTTGAAAATTGAGAATGGAAAATTGAGAATGGAAAATTTACTGTTGACAATATATTAGCCATTAAAATCTACTTTACAATTAATTAGTATGTAAACGAATTGCCAATAGATAACAGACAACAGTTAACTAGATTTGGTTCCTCCTTCGTCGGGATGATATGACGGCTACAGGGGAATTTAGAGTTTCCTGCAAAATTTGATGATTAACTCTAAATCACTGACAACAGATAAAAGACAACTAACAAAGAGTTTAGATTATTTCAACTAAAAATTTATTTCTTAATTTTTGTCTCATAAATCCCAATCCATTCTTTCACACTAATTCTTTTAACCAATTGACCAATCAGCACAAAGGGTATTTGTTCCGTTTTTTTAAATCTTAGGCAGCTTTTGCCCATATCTTTTTTAGCGGTTGTGTGTTTGGGATATTCTTCCAGGAACCAGTCCATTGTTTTTTCATCAGCATAAAGCCCCATGTGGTAAAACGCAATGAAATTTTTCTGGGAAGCCAGCCTCATAAAAGGAAGAGGTAAGGTAGGATTACAATGGTAACCTGCAGGATAAATTGAATGTGGAAGAACATAACCAATCATTCCATAACTCATTTCTTCAGATAGGCCTTCGGGCAGATTATCAAGAATGACCTTTCTTAACTGATTCATTCCTTTTTTCCGGTCTTCCGGAAGGGAATCGAAATATTCCTGTGGAGTAAAGGCTGTGGATTGCATATTTATTTATTTACTTTCCATTGATGAGAATCATCTTCCATAATCTCCCTGCCCCAAACCGGAAGTTCAGCTTTCAGCCTTTCCACGGTTTCATTACAAGCATCCATTGCGGCTTTTCTGTGTGCCGATGAGGTGAAAACAAATAAGCAAATTTCGCCGGCTGCAACCTCAGCAAGACTATGATATACATGCATACAAGTTAATGGGTATTTGGCGAAAATATCCTCCCTGATTAAATACATTTTTTCGATAGCCATTTCTTCAAAAGCAGTAAAATCGATAGCTCTCACTTTCCCATTTTCGGTTTCATCTGCCCTCACCTGGCCCAGAAATATACTGTGTCCGCCAATTGCTGTTTGGGTACTGTGTTTTTGGATGCTTTCGGCAATGAATGTCGCCGGAATGGCACCCTGAACAAATATATTTTTAGCTTTTCTATCTGACATTATGGTACTATTTGGATTTCTGCCAACCGGCGATTCCATCTTTTAAACTATATATTTTTCTGGACTTACCAAAATGTTTTGAAAGTATCTCAGCAGCACCTGCACTTCGTTTTCCACTTTGGCAGAAGAGTACGATTGTTTCAGCATGAATTTCAGGAATTTGTTCTTGCAAGCGGCTTAAGGGAATATTGATATGTTCAAAATCATTTACCTGAGGCGCTTCTCCTGCTTCCCTGACATCGACAAACTGGATATTTTTTTCTTGCATCATACGCTGAACTTCTTCCGGCCTAAGCTCAAATGCTGAAATAGTGGAACAAAACCAGTCATAATTAAATGCCTTAAAAGCTTTGGCGCCTTCCGGGATCATTTTACTGGTTTCAGGAATTGCGACTAATTCCATTTCAAAAAAGTGATTATTCAGGGAATTGTAGGTGAGCAAACGATTGATCAGTGCATTTCCAATATTGGTAATCAGCTTTATAGTTTCATTAGCCATCATGGTTCCAATGATCCCGGGAAGTACTCCAATTACACCGGCTTCTTCACAATTTAAGACTTCTCCATCTGCAGGAGCCACTGGGAAGAGGTCGCGGTAGTTAACGGCTGTATTTGTCTCTGATGGATGATTGAAAACAGCTAACTGCCCCTCAAAACGCGATATTGCACCATAAACCAGTATTTTCTTTAAGATTACACAAGCGTCATTGATCATATACCTGCTAGCGAAATTATCAGTGCCATCCAGAATGATGTCGAAGCCTTTAATAATTTCAAGTGCATTGGAATTACTTAGTTTTTCGTTGAATACAATGATCTCAATTTCCGGATTAATCTGTTCCAGAACATCTCCGGCTCGCAAAGCTTTTGAAAGACCAATATCATTCACAGAGAATAAAACCTGCCGGTGTAGATTGCTCAGCGAAACAATATCAAAATCTACAATGCCAATTCTGCCAACACCTGCACCCGCAAGATAGAGGAGGGCGGGACAACCCAAACCACCTGCACCTATGACCAGTACCTTTGCATTTTTTAACTTCTGCTGGCCGATTTCGCCAAGCTCTTTCAGTGAGATTTGGCGCTGATATCTATCGTTTTTTGTCGGATTGCTCATGATCAACCTCCCGAAAAAGGTGGTAATAATGCGATATTATTGTCTCCACTCAGAATAGTATTTTCTTTTATGACTTTTTTATTTAATGCAATGGCATATTTTGCATTGATTAGAAGGGGGTACATTTCATGCAAAGTTTTAATCAGCGTTTCTGTGTCTGGGATATCATGAAGGATCATTTCTGTTTTACCGGTGATATCTGCGAGTTGCCCGAACAAAGTAAGATGTACCTGCATATTATTCGTTTATTTTTAAGTAAAAATAAGCTTTATTCCGGCCAGAAGCAGTACAATAGCCAGTGTATTTTTTAAAATATTCTGGTTGAACTTTAATGAACCCATATAAGAACCGCATAAACCTCCTGCAAAAGCAATGGCAACGTAGCTGATCATATCCGGACTAAACTGAATGCCTTTACTCAGATGGCCTGCAAGACCAGAAAAGGAATTGACAAATATAAATAAAGCACTTATCGCAGCTGTTTGCTTCTGATCAGTCCATTTCAGTAGGAGTAAGACCGGTGAGAGTATGATCCCTCCTCCAATTCCAATCAATCCGGATAAAAATCCAATAGATGAACCGATCAAGATTGAAAGGAAAAGACTATTCTTCCGGATTTCTTCTATTTGGAAATTGGCGAAGAAAAGGAATCGGATTACCGGAATGAGTAAAAGGAAACCTAAGATTTTCTTATAAAAATCTGCCTCTAAGGAAATTAATCCCCCGGCAAAGGCCATGGGTACCGATGCAATCGCCAGAGGTAGAAATATATTCCATTTGAAGTGCTTTCCACGATAAAATTGGTAGAAGGAAGTAAGGGAAACAAACAGGTTAAGAAGTAGTGCTGTCGGCTTCATCACATCCGGTGATATGGCATAGATGGCCATCAGAGCCAGATATCCGCTGGCGCCACCATGGCCAACTGAGGAGTAGAGGAAGGCAACAATAAATAATAAAATGTAAAAGATGTAGATATTTTCCATTCTATCAAAACGAGGGTAAAATATGAATTTCTACTTCCTCTCCGGCCTTATATTCCGTACGATCCACTTCGAGTTTGATCAGACAGTTGGCTTTTGCAAAGGTGCTCAGTCTGAATGATTCCTGTGCTTTTAAGTCTTTTACATTTTTCCCGTCAAAATATGCTTTCAGAAAATGGGTAAGGCCTGCAGTTTTTTTTATATCTGTTTCCAGAATTGCCTTCATCTTAATTAAGTCTTTCTCCTGTTTACTTAACAGTGCGATTGCCGGATAGACATATTCATAAAAGCAGGTTAATACTGATGCGGGATTACCGGGCAAACCGAAAATATACTTATCGCCTTTTTTGCCAAAATAAATCGGTTTGCCGGGCTTTTGTTTGATCTTATGAAAAACCTGTTCTACATCGTTCGCTTCTGCTGCACGAATTACAAAGTCATAATCACCCACACTTACCCCACCTGTAAGTAAAACCAGATCACTTTTTTCCATAGCAATTGCCAATATATCGATGAGAATATTAAGATCATCCTCAGCTGAAAATACATCAACATTCAATATTCCCAATTCCCTGATTGCAGCGCTTAATGCATAGGAATTGGATTCGTATACCTGGCCATAGGATAGGGGCAATCCGGGTTGCTGGAGTTCATTTCCTGTAAGAATGATGCTTAAGTTTGGTCGTGGGTGGACTAGCAGTTCATGTATCCCCAATCCGGCTAGAAAGCCAATTGCAGGTGCATTCAATAAACAGCCCTTTTTCATTGCGAGTTCCCCCTTTTTTGCTTCAGAGCCCTGTATTCTAACATTATGCCCTGAAATTAAATTACTGTCTTTTATAATCAGATTACCGTTTTGAATATCAACCTTTTCCTGCATTACAACCGTGTCTGCACCCGGAGGAACTGCAGCTCCCGTAAAAATACGGCAGGTGTTATTTGCTTCTAAGGGCTTCTGTTCTGCTAGGCCGGCCTGTGCTATACCTTCAATTTTGAGTATATTATTTTGCTTCCAGCCTTCATAGTTAAAAGCATAACCATCCATTGAAGATTGATTGAAAGGAGGCACATCAGTTTTTGAAAAGACATCTTCAGCAAGTATTAGACCTGCTGCATTATTTAAGGAGACTTTAAGGGCAGGAAGTGGCCTAATACTTTCTGCAATAAGCTTCTTGGCTTCTGAAACGGCAATGAATTCTGCAGGCATCCTGAACTAGTTTTTTAAAGAAATCAAAGGCTCAATTTCGATATAATAATGGGGATTAGCAATCTTGATCTTTCAAAAGATAGTTTTGATAAAGTCCCAATGAATTAGTTGAATGATCACAGGCTAAATCCTGTGATCTGCTTAAAAAGAGTTGAAGGTATTAGTAGAAATCATAGAGGATTTAAGAATTCAAAGTCATTTGTGTCCGACGAAAATATAATTCTTGGCTTTACAAACTATATTCTCAGCTCTTCATTATGCTTTTTTCTTTTCCTGCAGCAGAAAAGAAACAAAATGCCGCCGCTGCACCTGATGCTATTAAAGTTAATACTAAGGCCTGGTCAGTGCGTACCGCACCAGCTGAGGCGGAAAAAAAGGTTAACGGAGATTTAATGCTTAGGCCAAAGCTTATGAACATTCCTGCATGTCTAGGTACAAACATTGCAATATTAATGACAGTGAAAACATGAAAAACCGAGAATTTCTTATTGAATAAATAGTGGGGCTTAGTTATTAACAGATATATAAAAAAATACAATATAGCGTATAGTTGGATATTTTGTCTACAATTTTATTTTACCCGGACAACAATAAATTCAAAGTAATTAACAAAATGAATAATATTTATTAAATCTTATCCCCCAATACTAATCATGCTTCTATTATGAAGATCTTCCGTTTGGATTTTTTCAAAATCCTTAGTGAATTGTCCGCCAAGTTCTTTTGCTTTGGACGCGATGCTTTCTTTGATGAGCGGTAACACATCCTCTCCTTTTCGAAATGCAGTCAGCAGGTCAGTTTCTTTTTGAGAAAAAAGACAATTTTTCATTTTCCCGTCGGCGGTTAATCTCATCCGGTTACAACCGGCACAGAAAGGAGAGCTCATCGTGCTGATGACGGCAAAAGTGCCCTTATGGCCTTCAATACTATATTTTTTTGCTGTATCATGGAAATCACCCTGAAGGGCTACCGGACTATACTTCCGGCTGATTTCATCCATCATTTCTTTCCAAGTAAAAACCTGATTGCTGGTCCATCTATTACCTTCAAAAGGCATGAATTCTATGAATCGGACATGGACAGGTACATCCTTTGTCCAAGCCACAAAATCATTTATTTCATGGTCATTCATTCCTTTCATGACAACTACATTCACTTTTACATGAAAGTCTTTGTTTATCATCAGGTTAATATTATCCATCACCAATTTAAAACTATCTCGGCGAGTAATAATGTTGAATTTATCTGGTTCAAGTGTATCTAGGCTAATATTTAAGGAACTCACTTTGGCCTCTTTAAGTACATTCACAAAATCATGAAGGCGGGTAGCATTGGTCGTTAAGGTAAGTTTAACAGGCAGCTTTGCCAAACGAAGTATAATATCCTCTGCATCCTTCCGTACCAGCGGTTCACCACCAGTTAAGCGGATTTTGTTGACGCCATTTTCAACAAAAATTTTTGCCAATGCTTCAATTTCTTCAGGCTGCATTAGCCTTGAATGGGGAGTGAATTCATAATCTTCTTTTGGCATACAATAAAAGCAACGCAAATTGCAATTGTCTGTAAGAGAAATCCTCAGATAATTATGAATCCGGTCAAATGAATCTATAAGCATGGTTAAAAGTACACTATTTCATTAAATTTTTGTAATCCTCAATTGTATCAATATCAATACTGCCCTTGTCGAAAGGAATAGCCTGAAGGGACCCATCGTACTTTTTAATCAGATATTTTGCTCCAAAATCTCCCTTTAGTGCAGATAATTCATGGAAATGCTTTTTATGAAACAGGGCGGGGGTTCCATTTATATTCACATACTTGCTGGCCACAATTGACTTGCCGCTTTCTTCATATTTTTTAATCAATTGATGCAATAGTTGTACATTAACAAATGGCTGATCACAAACCATCAATATCGCAGCCTCAGTATCTGAATACAGCTCAAGAAGTGTATTTATACCGCATACAATTGAAGAGGCCATGCCACTTTCCCAATCCTGGTTTTCAATAATTTTCAGAAAATTCTTGTCAAGCTTGGTTGTGATTTCATCAATATTTGAACCCAAAACGACTAGTATTGGCCCGGTTCGACTTTCATGAGCAATATCAATTGTATGCTGGAGAAGATTTTTTCCCTGATAGGAGAGTAGTTGTTTCGGACTTCCCAATCGCGCTGAACGGCCGGCAGCCAGTATAATTATTGCATATTTCCTATTTTTCTCAGTGAATGCCTTCATCTTCTTAACTTCTTGGATGGATAGGAGATTTTCTGTTTCTCAAAATGGTTCCGTCTCTTCCTGAAAATGCCGCTTTGATTCCGGCAGCGAGCGACAAAGCGATCTCTTCCGGATTTACAGCTCCGATATCAAGTCCAAGCGGGGCATAGATTCTTGCCATTTCATCTGCTGTGATCGCTCGTCCTTCTTCTCTCAATTCGTCAAAAATTCTTTCTGATCTGACTTTTGGTCCAAGCATACCAACATACGGCGCGGATGTATTCAATGCTTTTGGAAGATTTTTCTTATCCGTTTTAAAATCATGCGACATGAGAATAATGGCCGTATGATTATCAAAGATCAATTCTGAGAATTCAGTAGCTGAGCGGATCTCATCCGCGATGGTACTAATTAATGAATTGACTTTTATCAATTCAGCCACAATACTCACTCGCCAGCCAAGCTCTTTGAACAAGCGACTCATAGGATAAACGTCATACTGATGGCCAATTAGAACCACATGGATCTCCGGAGGAAGGATCTCAATAAAGAGATCAGCTTTTCTGCCCTCCGGACTTTCAAAGCTATGAGGCGCTGATTTATTTTCAGAAATCTGATGTTGAATCTGTTTATCTATTTCATTCTCAAGAATTTTGTTTTCGAAAATATTCAGACTGTCAAAGCCAGTGTATTTAAAGATCTGTCCGATTTTAGGACTATGCCATTCGCCGCTTAAATCTGTAATTGTAATTAATGTGTGTATAGCTCTGCTATCTTTTATACATGATTTTAAAACCTCTACCTGATTTTCATGGTCTTTGAAATTTAAAGGACAAAAGAGCACATCGATAATGCCGTTGCATCCTAGCCCGACACCAATCTGATGTGGATCATCTTCACTGGTATCGTAAGTAATCACAGTAGGTCGGGAGCTATTGATAGCCAGACGGGCTCTTTTTAATGCATCGCCTTCAAGACAGCCGCCACTGATTCCACCGATCCAGGTGCCATTATCCATGACCAGCATTCTGGCTCCGGTACGTCTGTAGGAGGAACCTTCCACCCGCACAACTGTGGCTAATGCCGCTTGCTGAAGGACTTTGTCCATCTCATCGTAAGCCTTAATTATTGCTTTAATTTCTTTCACAATTAAATAATAAATATTCTATTGGTTAATTATCTAACCGATGTTAATGATCCAGAAATACAAGATCTGAGTATGATCTGATATTACATAATTATGATTAAAACTGTAAATTAGATCATCTTACAAAAATCTTAAATTTTTAATATGAAACGCACATTATTTGCAGCAGTTTTAATGTTTTCTTCTTTTTATGCATTAGGTCAGAGTGACAATCCAAAATTTGATCAGGCTTTGGCCAAATCTCTCGGCGGGGATGATTATGGAATGAAGATGTATATTTTAGTAATCCTTAAAACAGGAAGCTTCAGTCCTGAGAAAAGGATTAGCGACAGTCTGTTCATGGGCCATATGCAAAATATTAAAAGGTTGGCAGATTCCGGAAAGCTGATCGTAGCAGGTCCGATGAAGAAAAACGAACGAAACTATAGAGGTATATTTATTATGAACATCGCTACGCTCGAAGAAGGTAGGGTACTGGTTGATTCTGATCCTGCTGTACGTTCAAAATTGCTTGATGCTGAACTTTTTCAATGGTATGGATCAGCCGCGCACTGCCTCAGTACCTAAAGTATCATGAATTAGTCGAGAAAAAGAAAATGTAGGGTAATAAACCTGAGTATGACATTGATAAAAAATTGAGTTGAATTAAATTAAGTCTGAGGTTCTTAAACCCGATTGTAGCGGATACCGGCCTGTGCTTAAGGCTTGTGTAGTATGAGCGAAAAGCGGGATTGCCTTTAAAAAGAGCAGAACAGCAGATTTCCAAACCGTAAAAACCTTAACAAGGCCTCAGTAAGGTATTTCAAACACTATAACTAAATGTAATTATTTTGAACTCGCTTAAATTTCAAATATCACTTATTTTCCGATTGCCTTTCTTACCGCCGGTGCCACCACAGAACCATATAATTCAACCGATTTCAGGATATTCTTATGTGGCATATCACTCATACTCATTTGTGCCAGAAAGCGAGTATTCCCGAAGAGTTCATGTTCATACAGGATCTTATCGATAACTTCCTGCAGATTCCCGACTAATAAAGCGCCCTTAGCCGAACGTGAATATTCAAATTGCTGTCGGCTTAATGGCGACCAGCCTCGTTCCTGCCCGATGCGGTTCATCATAATCCTGCAGGCTATGACAGAATAAAGGGTAAGATTCAATAAAGGATCCTCTGCCCACCAAGATTTCTGCCCAGCCTCCTGATAATTGATCAACTATTGCAAAATCCCGGAAAACCCTCACCGGATCATCAGAACTAAGTAAGGTAACTGCACTGCTTAATTTGATTGTCTTGGTTCTGACTGCTGCTGCTGCAAGAATAATGGCAGGTGAAGATACTGCATAATCAGGTCAGTGATGCTCACCTATACCGAATACTTCCAGCCCAAGCTGATCGGCAAGTTCAATTTCTACCAGCAGATCATTTATACGCTGATGGGTGTTTTTGCTTCTGGGTGTATTATCCGGCAACATATCAGCGAAGGTATAGAGACCTAATTCCACTTTGTTTTATTTACCCATTAACTTGAGTTCCCCTGTGGTCGGTGTTATCACCGTACCACATATCCCTGTGGTCGGTGTTATCACCGTGCCACATATCCCTGTAGTCGGTGTTATCACCGTGCCACATATCCCTGTAGTCGGTGTTATCACCGTGCCACATAACCCAGTGGTCGGTGATAACACCGACCAGGGGAAGCTACAAAAGCGGAGAAAAAAGTCTGACTGCTTTTCCCATGAATTTTTTAAGAACTGATCTTTTAGACCATATTGTTTCATTCAATATTACAGAATCCTTCAAATCATCATAAAATATAGCTGATAGTTCTTTAGCTACTTGTTTATTGTAGACAATGGCGTTAACTTCAAAATTAAGATCAAAGCTCCTTGTGTCCATATTTGCAGTGCCTATCATGGCTATTTTATTATCACAAACCATTGTTTTAGCATGAACAAAGCCTTTGGTATATTGAAAAATTTCGATTCCTGCCTTTAACAGGTCTGAATAGTAAGACCTGACTGCATAATCAACAAACACAGAATCTGACTTCATCGGTACCAGAATTTTTACTTTAACGCCTCCCAATGCAGCGATGCATAGGGCATCCAATAGACTATCATTAGGAATAAAATATGGGCTGGTTATCAGAATTTCTTCGCTGGCAAGATTGATTGCCTGAAGTATAGCATACAATATCACCGGGCTCGGCGAATCCGGACCGCTTGCGGCAATCTGTACAATTTTATTTCCATTAACTGGTATGGAACTTAATGGCGGGAAAAACTTATCGTTAGGCTCCAGTTTCAGTTCAGCACAAAAATTCCAGTCGCAGAGAAATAGGTATTGGAGGTATTGAACTCCCGGCCCGTCAATCCGAAGATGTGTATCCCTCCAGAAGAGTTTCTTAGGTTGTTTTGCATTATTTATGTATTTATCGCTTACATTGATTCCACCGATAAAAGCAGTTATTCCGTCAATAACAATAATCTTATGGTGATTTCGGTAATTCAGACGGTTAGCTAGAGTAATAAAACGCACCTTAAAAAAGGGGAAAGCCTGAATACCATTTGTCCTCATTCTAGGTACCATAGTTTTCCGTATGGCTCGACTCCCATAATCGTCATAAATAAACCGGACATCAAGTCCTTCTTTGACTTTTTCTATCAGAATTGTCTCAATCTCCCTGCCAATTTGATCGTCTTCGAAAATATAATATTCAATGTGAATATGGTCTTTTGCATTTTTTAAGGCTTTTAAAACATCCGGGAACTTATTCTCCCCATTGACCATCAGTTTTACAGAATTGTTAGAAGTCAATGGACTAAGGGTATCTTTTAAAAGTAGGGTTACCAGTTCTTCATTGCTTTGAACGGTAGCATCACTTAAATTAAAGGTTTGTTTGGAATATTGGTAGATTTTCTCACGTAATTTATCAGATAATTCGCTGTTTTTAACCAGCTTCTTACTATACATTCTTCTGGTACGATAGTTGACTCCGAAGGTGAAGTAAAATGCCATACCGGCAAAGGGAACAAAAATGGCAAATAAGAGGTAGGCCAGACTTTTGGCATTGGCTCGGGTATCATAAATAATCCTGAAGCAAACCAGGATAAGAACAAGCAGGTAGGCAATCTGAAAAATAAGCGGCCAGTTCATTTCCATGCATTGAAATAATATATTGCATGAAGATATAGTATTTCCATTAGAACTAAATACAGGCTTTTTTATTAAGTCTGATTGGATTATTAGAATGCGCTTAGGCCAGATAGGCGATAAATGTTATATAAATAAGAGATCTAAGTCATATTCTTATGTCTATTTAAAATTAGCTTTGTAAAATAGTATATGCCATGAAAGCCAGAAATATAGCTTTATTATCCATATTCCTTTTTTCTTGTGGAGATTCAGTTGAAACGATCAGACCTTCCATTGAATCCATTACATCTTCTGTTTATGCATCAGGTACGCTGAAAAGTAAAGATCAGTATCAGGCTTTTGCTTCAGTGAGTGGAATTGTTAAACAGATATTTGTTATTGAAGGTGATACAGTAAAAAAAGGAGACGCAATTCTGACTGTTTCAAACGAAGTTCAGAAGCTGAATCAAGAAAATGCCCGGATTGTTTATGATTATAATGCCCTTTCTGCAAACCAAGGTAAACTGAACGAAGCGGCATCTCTGATCGAATTTACAGGAAATAAGATGCGTAACGATTCTGCTTTATTTTACAGACAGAAGAATTTATGGGAACAGGAAATCGGGACAAAGGTTGAACTTGAACAGCGGGAACTGGCCTTACAAAACTCAAAAAATACGTATAATTCGGCCTTAATCCGATATAATGACCTAAAGCGACAACTTAATTTTGCAGCTTCTCAGGCGAGAAAAAATCTCTCGATTTCTCAATCACTTGCAGGCGATTATACGCTAAAAAGTGAAATTGATGGGATTGTCTATACTATTTATAAACTGAAAGGGGAGATCGTCAGTCCCCAAACCTCCGTAGCTGTGATCGGGGCTGCTGATAAATTTATTCTGGAAATGCAGGTAGATGAAAATGATATTCTCATGATCAGAAATGGGCAAAAGGTGTTGGTTAATCTTGATAGTTATAAAGGGAAGGTTTTTGAGGCAATGGTGACCCGTATTAATCCGCTGATGAATGAACGAAACAAAACCTTCATGGTTGAGGCAGAATTTATCAAAAGGCCTGAACGAATCTATCCTAATATCACTTTTGAGGCAAATATTGTTATTCAGGAGAAGTCTGGGGTGCTGCTTATTCCGAGAAGCTATTTATTGAAAGACTCACTGGTAATAAAAAGCAGCGGGGATACACTTGTAGTAAAAACGGGATTGAAAGATTATCAAAAGGTAGAAATTCTCAGCGGAATTAATAAGGATGATGAGCTGTTAAAGCCTGTACAATGAACTATAAATTGATCGCCGACGTTTCTCGTTCATTATTACTTGCACGCTGGAAGCAAACTTTGGTTGCTGCAATTGGAGTTACCTTTAGCATTACCATGTTTATTAGCCTTTTGAGCTTTATGTCGGGCTTAAACGATTTGCTCGACGGTTTAATTATCAACCGAACACCTCATATTCGCCTTTATAATGAGATCAAACCTTCAGCTCAGCAACCGGTAAGCCTTTCGGAAAAGTATAGGGATCACTACAATTTTATCAGCAAAATCAAACCTAAAAAGGAGCGTCTCGAAATTTATAATAATGCTGCAATTATGAATTATCTGAACAAAGATGATCGTATTTTAGGTATTGCCCCCAAAATTACTACGCAGGTATTTTATAATATTGGAGCAATTGATTTAACAGGCGCAATAAACGGCATTGATGTAGAAGCTGAGAATAAATTATTTTTATTTCAGAATTACGTCACAGAAGGGAATTATGTGGATCTTAAAAATGTTCCTAACAGTATTATTCTCGGAAAAGGATTATCAGAAAAGATGCTTGCAAGTATCGGTGATGTGATTCAGGTTACCACATCTAAAGGAGAACGAATGCCATTGAAAGTTGTTGGATTTTTTCAATCTGGATTGCAGGATATTGATAATACCCAGAGTTATGCCTCAATCATAAGCACACAGAAACTTTTAGCCGAATCGGGTTCCTATATCACCGACATTCAGGTCAAGTTGAAAGATATTAATCTAGCTCCTGAAGTCGCATCGGAGTATCAGAATTTATTTGATCTGGAGGCAGTTGATATTCAAACAGCCAATTCTCAATTCGAAACGGGCAGCTCCGTACGGACCATAATTTCTTATTCAGTAGGAATTACCTTACTCATCGTTGCCGGCTTTGGGATCTATAATATCTTAAATA
>Ga0105055_10008610_pt1 | contig 13240 bp, 10 predicted proteins | sample BON03_FD_78090 | JGI IMG/M metagenome (GOLD analysis project Ga0105055, IMG submission 78090) | Freshwater microbial communities from Lake Bonney liftoff mats and glacier meltwater in Antarctica - BON-03 | ecosystem: Environmental > Aquatic > Freshwater > Ice > Glacier meltwater | place: Lake...
AATTAAAAGGGAAAATAAAGAAATGAGTATAAGCGAATTTAAAAGATTGAAAGAGAAAAATAAAAGTCAAACATCTAACTTCGAATTCTTTAAAAAACAAAATAAACAGAAATGAAACTCAATAAGCATAGTAGCCGATTAACACAAGACGAATCTCAGCCAGCATCTCAAGCCATGTTGTATGCAGTGGGTTTTACAGATGAAGATATGAGTAAAGCCCAAGTTGGAATTGCAAGTACAGGTTATGACGGAAATCCGTGTAATATGCATTTAAATAATTTGGCCTCAGAAGTTAAAATTGAATGTAATATCGCTGGTTTAGTTGGCTTAGGATTTAATACTATTGGTGTTTCTGACGGAATTTCCATGGGAACTTCTGGCATGAATTACTCCTTAGTTTCTAGAGATATTATTGCAGATTCTATCGAAACGGTTATAAATGCTCAAAGTTATGATGCGTTGATTTCTGTGGTTGGTTGCGATAAAAATATGCCAGGGGCTGTTATTGCTATGCTGCGTTTAAATCGCCCATCTATTATGATGTATGGAGGAACAACCGCTTCTGGAAAATACAAAGGGAAAAAACTAAATATTGTTTCTGCTTTTGAAGCACTCGGGCAAAAAATAGCTGGAGAAATTGACGAAAAAGAATACAAAGAAATCATTAAAAGAGCAATTCCAGGAGCTGGAGCTTGTGGCGGAATGTACACCGCAAATACGATGGCCTCAGCAATAGAATGTATGGGTTTTGCATTGCCTTATAACTCGTCAATTCCTGCTGAAAACCCAAATAAATTAACAGAAAGTGAAAGAACAGCTTTGGCTATTAAAAACCTATTGGAATTAGATTTAAAACCATTGGATATCATTTCTAAAAAATCAATAGAAAACGCTATTGCATTGGTTAATGCTCTTGGAGGGTCTACTAATGCAGTATTGCACTTTTTAGCGATTGCGCATGCAGCAGATATTGAATTTACGTTAGAAGATTTTCAAAAAGTAAGTGATAGAACACCATTAATAGCAGATTTAAAACCTAGTGGAAAATACTTAATGGAAGACGTTCACGGCGTTGGAGGAACTCCAGCTGTGATGAAATACTTATTAGACAATGGGTATTTATATGGTGATTGTATGACCGTTACAGGAAAAACCTTAGCAGAAAATTTAGCGGATGTTGAAGCACTAACATTTGAAGGTGATCAAGATGTAATTTATCCAAAAGACAAGGACTTAAAAACTTCAGGAAATATTCAAATAATCTACGGAAACCTTGCCCCTGAAGGAGCAGTAGCAAAAATTAGTGGAAATGAAGGATTGCTTTTTGAAGGAAAAGCAGTGGTTTATGATGGAGAACAAGCGGCAAATACAGGAATTTCTAACGGAGAAGTTAATAGAGGTGATGTAGTTGTAATTCGGTATGTAGGACCAAAAGGAGGGCCAGGAATGCCAGAAATGTTAAAGCCAACTTCGTTAATTATGGGAGCAGGTTTAGGGAAATCTGTGGCGTTAATTACTGATGGGCGTTTTTCTGGAGGAACTCACGGATTTGTGGTTGGGCATATTACACCAGAAGCACAATCTGGAGGAACAATTTCCATATTAAGAACAGGTGATACCATTAAAATTAGTGCAGAAGACAACACCATTAATGTATTGCTTTCTCAAGAAGAAATTGATGAGCGGAAATCAAAATGGATTGCTCCAGCTCTAAAACACACAAAGGGAATATTATACAAATACGCAAAAACGGTTGCATCAGCGTCAAAAGGATGTATAACTGATGCATAATAAAAACAAAAAAATGGAAACGCAAACCATAAAAAACAAAAAAACAGCAACAAAAGTTACCGAAATAATTTCTGGTAGCGAGGCGGTAGTAAGGTGCTTAATTGCAGAAGATGTAAAAATAATTTATGGATATCCTGGAGGCGCAATTATGCCAGTGTATGATGAATTATACAAATATCGAGATAAAATTCACCATGTTTTAACACGTCATGAGCAAGGAGCAACGCATTCTGCACAAGGTTTTGCAAGAATTTCCGGAAAGGTTGGTGTAGCAATTGCTACCTCTGGCCCAGGGGCTACCAACTTAATCACAGGTATTGCAGACGCACAAATAGAGTCGACGCCATTGGTTTGTATTACGGGTCAAGTTCCTTCGCATTTATTAGGAAGTGATGCGTTTCAAGAAACGGATATTGTTGGTATTTCTACACCCGTTACAAAATGGAATTGTCAGGTTACAAGAGCAGTTGATATTCCAGCAGCTTTGGCAAAAGCATTTTATATTGCAAGAAGTGGAAGACCAGGTCCTGTTTTAGTAGATATTACAAAAGATGCTCAGTTTGAAGAATTTGATTTTTCATACGAAAAATGCACAAAAGTAAGAAGTTATTTACCTGGCCCAAAAACAGATATTGCTACGATTGAAGCTGCTGCAAAATTAATTAATGAAGCAAAAAAACCATTTATTATTTGGGGTCAAGGAATCATTTTAAGTGAAGCGGAACTACAGCTAAAAGCAGTTGTAGAAAAAGCAGGAATTCCTGCAGCATGGACAATTTTAGGAGCTTCTGCACTGCCAACTTCTCATCCATTAAATGTTGGTATGTTAGGAATGCATGGTAATTATGCGCCAAACAAATTAACGAATGAATGTGATGTGTTAATTGCAATCGGAATGCGTTTTGATGACCGAGTTACTGGAAGCTTAAGCACGTACGCAAAACAAGCAAAAGTAATTCACTTTGAAATTGATGCTGCAGAAGTAGATAAAAACGTAAAAACTGATGTTGCTGTTTTAGGCGATGCAAAAGCAAGTTTAGAATTATTGTTGCCATTATTAAATGAAAATTCACATCCAGAATGGCATCAGCAATTTAAAGATTTATATGCTATTGAATACGAAAAAGTAATTAAAGGCGATTTACACCCTACAAAAGAAGGATTAACAATGGGTGAGGTTATAAAAGAAATCAACATTCAAAGTAAAGGAGAAGCTGCTATTGTAACAGATGTTGGTCAGCATCAAATGATTGCTTGTAGATATGCAGAATTCAATAAAACAAAAAGTAATATTACTTCTGGTGGATTAGGAACTATGGGTTTTGGATTGCCAGCTGCAATTGGAGCTAAAATGGCTGCTCCAGAACGAGAAGTAGTTTCAATTTCTGGTGATGGAGGTTATCAAATGACGATTCAAGAATTAGGCACCATATTTCAGCAAAAAACAGCCGTAAAAATGGTAGTTTTAAATAACGAATTTTTAGGAATGGTACGTCAATGGCAACAACTATTTTTCGACAAAAGATATGCATCTACAGAAATGGTAAATCCTAATTTTGTTGCCATTGCAGAAGCGTATTATTTAAAAGCTAGAAAAGTCACAAAAAGAGAAGATTTAAAAGAAGCTGTTGCAGAAATGATGGCGAGTAAAGAAGCTTATTTTTTAGAGGTTGTCGTAGAGAAAGAAGGAAATGTATTTCCAATGATTCCTTCTGGAGCTAGTGTTTCAGAGATAAGATTAGAGTAAAAATGAAAGTCTGAAGTTTGAAGAAATATCACTTCGCGTGATTTTTTGAAAAATAAAAAAAATAGTATCGAGAAGTTTTATAAGTTAATATTAATAACATGAGTACAGAAAAACAATTATATACAGTATCAATTTATACTGAAAACAATATTGGATTGTTGAATAGAATTTCAGCTATTTTCCAAAGAAGACATATAAACATAGAGAGTTTAAATACTTCTTCGTCAGAAATTGAAGGCGTTTCTAAATTTACGATTGTTGTAAACATGACAGAAGTAAATATTAAGAAAATTATTGGTCAGATAGAAAAGCAAGTAGAGGTTATTAAAGCTTATTATCATAATGATGATGAAACAATTTATCAAGAATCTTGTATTTTTAAAATGAAGTCAGATTTACTTTTTGATGAGCGTCAAATTCAGAATATCATTAAAGAAAGTAATGACAGAATTGTTACGGTAAATAAAGAATTTTTTGTGATTGAAAAATCAGGAAAAAAAGAAGAAATAGAACTATTATACAGAGAATTAAGGGGGTTTGGTATTATGCAATTTACCCGTTCAGGGCGTATTGCTGTTACCAAAGAAGAAATGAAAATATCAATATTGCTAGAAACATACAACAACTAAAAAAGATAAAAGAGTTTAGATTTTAGAAAAAAGAAAGGAAGTTCATATAGACCTCTTTCTTTTCTATTTTATGCACTCCAATCAACAAACAAAAACAATAAAAATGAAAAATTACTTTAACACGCTATCATTAAGAGATCAATTAACAGAATTAGGAAAATGTAGATTCATGGAATCTTCAGAATTTGAAAATGGCGTAGCAGTATTAAAAGGCAAAAAAATTGTAATTGTAGGTTGTGGAGCTCAAGGATTAAACCAAGGTTTAAATATGAGAGACTCTGGATTAGACATTTCGTACACATTACGTGAACAAGCAATTGCAGAAAAAAGACAGTCGTTTTTAAATGCAAGTGAAAATGGATTTACTGTTGGAACGTATAAAGAGTTAATACCAACCGCCGATTTAGTTTTGAATTTAACACCAGATAAACAGCACACAAATGTGGTAAATACTATAATGCCTTTGATGAAAAAAGGAGCAACGTTATCGTATTCTCACGGGTTTAACATTGTTGAAGAAGGCATGCAAGTTCGTAAAGATTTAACGGTAATTATGGTAGCACCGAAATGTCCGGTATCTGAGGTTAGAGAAGAGTATAAAAGAGGATTTGGAGTGCCAACATTAATTGCTGTACATCCAGAAAATGATCCACAAGGAAAAGGATTGGCACAAGCAAAAGCATATGCTGTTGGAACAGGTGGACATAGAGCCGGAGTCTTACAATCATCTTTTGTGGCAGAAGTAAAATCTGATTTAATGGGAGAACAAACCATTTTATGTGGTGTGTTACAAACCGGAGCAATCTTATCTTTTGATAAAATGGTTGAAGAAGGAATTGAACCAGGATATGCTACGAAATTAATTCAGTACGGTTGGGAAACAATTACGGAAGCTTTAAAGCATGGTGGAATTACCAACATGATGGATCGTTTATCGAATCCAGCAAAATTGAAAGCTTTTGCTGTTTCTGAAGAATTAAAAAATATTATGCGTCCGTTGTTTCAAAAACATATGGATGATATTATGTCGGGTCATTTATCTAAAACGATGATGGAAGATTGGGCAAATGATGATAAAAATTTATTGTCTTGGAGAGCAGCAACAGGAGAAACAGCTTTTGAAAAAACAACAGTTACAAACCAAGAAATTTCGGAACAAGAATATTTTGATCACGGAACATTATTAGTTGCTTTTGTAAGAGCAGGAGTTGAATTGGCTTTTGAAACGATGACTGAATCTGGAATTATTGCAGAATCGGCATATTACGAATCATTACATGAAACACCATTGATTGCAAACACAATTGCACGTAAAAAATTATACGAAATGAATCGTGTAATTTCTGATACTGCAGAATACGGATGTTACTTATTTGATCATGCATGTAAACCCTTATTAACTGATTTTATGAAAACCGTAAAAACAGATCTTATAGGGAAAGCATATAGATTAGGTAATGATGCAGACAATCAACAATTAATTGCTGTAAATAGTGCAATTAGAAATCACAAAGTAGAAAAGGTTGGGGCAGTTTTAAGAGCTTCAATGACGGCAATGAAACAAATCTAATAGTGTCAGTTCGAGTGAATTCATGAAGAACGAATAAGTTAGTATCGAGAACATATTGTTACAATGTCATTTCTACGAAGGCAGGAGTCCATAAAGCATTATGAAAAATAAAAAATGAACGCAACAACAACATATTATCCGAAATTAGAAGATATAGAAAGAGCTGTAACTACATTAAAAGATGTAGTTACAGTAACGCCTTTAACTCAAAATATTAATTATTCTAGAAAATTTGGAGCAACTATTTTGCTGAAAAGAGAAGATTTACAACAAGTCCGTTCGTATAAAATTCGTCGAGCTTATAATAAAATAAGCTCATTATCAGAAGAAGAATTAAAAAACGGAATTGTGTGTGCAAGCGCAGGAAATCACGCTCAAGGTGTTGCTTTTGCTTGCCATAAGTTAAAAATTTATGGAACTATTTTTATGCCTACACCAACTCCAAAACAAAAGTTGGAGCAAGTAGAAATGTTCGGAGGAGAATATGTGACGGTAAAATTAATAGGAGATACATTTGATGATGCTCAAAAACATGCGGCGTTAGAATGTGACATTCAAGGGAAAACTTTTGTACATCCTTTTAATGATGAAAAAATTATTGAAGGACAAGCTACCGTTGGGTTAGAAATATTAGAACAAGCTAATGAATCAATAGATTATGTTTTTGTGCCTGTTGGAGGTGGAGGTTTAGCTTCGGGTTTGTCCACAGTTTTTAAGATTTTGTCACCAAAAACAAAAATTATCGGAGTAGAACCAGAAGGAGCTCCATCAATGAAAACTGCTTTTGAGCAGAACAGAAACGTGTACCTTCCTAAGATTGATAAATTTGTAGACGGCGCTGCTGTTCAGCAGGTTGGAGATATTACGTTCGAGATATGTAAACAAAACTTAGATCAAATGATCACGGTTCCTGAAGGAAAAGTGTGTCAGACTATTTTAGATTTATACAACAAAGATGCTATTGTGGTAGAACCTGCGGGGGCTTTGACTATTTCTGCCTTGGATTATTTTGCTGATGAAATTAAAGGTAAAAATGTGGTTTGTCGTGTTAGTGGATCTAATAATGATATTACAAGAACTGCAGAAATTAAAGAAAGAGCGTTGTTGTATGAGGGATTAAAACATTATTTTATTATTCGTTTTCCACAAAGAGCAGGATCTTTAAAAGAATTTGTTGTAGAGGTTTTGGGTTCACAAGATGATATTACTCATTTTGAATATTCTAAAAAACACAATCGAGAAAACGGGCCAGCAATTGTTGGGGTAGAATTAAAAAACAAAAGCGATCTAAAACCTTTAATTCAAAGAATGAAAGAACGCAATTTCTATGGAGATTATTTAAACGATAAACCCGATTTATTTCAATATTTGATATAACTTGCATAAAATTTAATCAATTATTTCATTGAAAAATATTTTCACAAAGAGTACAATTCCAAAGAAATACAACATTCAAAAGCCATACAGCCAAAATACGTATTTGGTAAATGGCCATTTAAAAGAATGGAAAGGAGCAACAACATCTGTTTTTTCTCCAATTTATCAAGAAAACAAGGAAGGTGAGTTACAACCAACTTTATTAGGAACAATTCCAAATCTTACTAAAAAAGAAGCATTAGAATCTTTAGAATCAGCTTGTGTCGCTTATGACAAAGGAAGAGGAGAATGGCCAACAATGAAAGTTGAAGAAAGAATTTCTTGTATTGAAAATTTTACCAAAATGATGTTGGAAACTAGAGACGAAGTAGTCAACTGGTTGATGTGGGAAATTGGAAAACCTTATGAAGAATCGTGTAATGAATTTGACCGAACAATAGAATATATTGAAGATACTATTTCGAATTTAAGAGAAATGGATCAAAAACATTCTGAGATTAAAAATCATAGCGGAATTTTAGCACAAGTTCGTAGAGCTCCGTTAGGTGTTGTTTTGTGTTTAAGCCCATATAATTATCCCTTGAACGAAACTTTTTGTTTGTTAATTCCGGCTTTAATTATGGGGAATACGACCATTTTTAAACCGGCAAAACACGGAATTTTATTAATATCACCACTATTAAAAGCATTTCAAACTTGTTTTCCAGAAGGCGTTGTAAACATTATTTATGTAAGTGGAAGAACATTGGCGACACCTATTCTAAAATCTGGAAAAGTTGATGTGTTGGCTTTGATTGGAAACAGCAAATCGGCAAATATTCTACAAGAATATCATCCAAAGAGAAACAGATTGCGTCTGGTTTTAGGATTGGAAGCTAAAAATCCAGGTATTATAATGCCAGATTGCGATTTAGATTTGGCGGTAAAAGAGTGCGTGTTGGGGTCGTTGGCTTTTAATGGTCAACGTTGTACAGCGTTGAAAATATTGTTTGTTCATGAAGATATTGTTGAAGAATTCAATCAAAAATTTGTTGAAGAAGTACAAAAATTAAACTGCGGTTTGCCTTGGGAAGAAAATGTAAATATCACTCCATTGCCAGAACCAAACAAACCAATGTATATTCAAGAATTAATTGATGACGCGCTTTCTAAAGGAGCAAATATTTTGAATGAAAATGGTGGAGAAACCACATTGAGTTTTGTAAATCCAGCAGTTTTATATCCAGTAAATGAAAAGATGAAAGTATACGAAGAAGAGCAATTTGGACCTATTATTCCAATTCTTTCTTTTAAAAATATAGAAGAACCTTTAGAATATATTTCAAATTCTAATTATGGACAACAAGTAAGTTTATTTAGTAATAACCCGAATTCATTGGCGCCATTAATTGATTCGCTAGTTAATCAGGTTTGTAGAGTAAATATCAATACAAAATGTCAACGTGGTCCAGATGTGTTGCCTTTTGTTGGTAGAAAAGATTCTGCCGTAAGTACATTAAGTGTTTATGACGCGTTGCGTACTTTTTCTATAAGAACCATGGTTGCTTTTAGAAGTACAGCAATGAATACTCAGATTTTAAATGACTTATTAAAAAGTGAAAAATCAAATTTTATAAATCGTTGATTTTTAAATTCTTCTTTACGTTTTTAGTATTAAATTTATAAAAATTCGTTCTAATTTGTCGAATTTTAACAAAAAGCATCATAAAGAGAAAATCAATTGATTTTATATTAATAAATAGTTGTAAATTTACCTTATGAATCTATTAAAAAATAAAATACGTAATACTGTTCCCAGTATGTTTGTTCGTTTACGCTGTCGCAGCTAAAAGCCAACAGAAGAATCTATATACGTAAATTTTTATTTTTTTATTCCTTGTACAATCTCAATTTCATATCAATTTTACCTGTAGTTATTCCTTCAAATAGCCCCGCAGTTGTACGCCCTATTTTCCGAAGTCGTCGCCCCTTGGGTGTTCGCTAATTATTGAACTTAGGTGCGTCCGGTTCTTTTTTAAAAACAAGCATAAATCTTCACTAAACAACTTAAAATAAAGAACAATGGAAATTGTTATTGCTGATAAATCACATAGTATATACGCAGAAATCATCTGTGATACTATTGCAGATTCTGCCAATGTTAGAGGCACTGGAATTGCAAAACGTACTCCTGAATATATCATCACTAAAATGGAAAATGGTAATGCCGTAATCGCTTTAGACGGTGATAAATTTGTTGGATTTTGCTATATAGAATCTTGGGGACATGGAAATTTTGTTGCCAATTCGGGATTGATAGTTCATCCAGAATTTAGAAAACAAGGAATGGCAAAAAAAATAAAAGCAATCGTATTTGAACATTCAAGAACCAAGTTTCCAACAGCGAAAGTATTTTCAATAACTACAGGATTAGCTGTAATGAAATTGAATACCGATTTAGGATACAAGCCTGTTACTTTTTCTGAATTGACAGATGATCAGTCATTTTGGAATGGATGTCAAACCTGTAAAAACTACGATGTTTTACAAAGAACAAAACAACAGATGTGTTTATGTACCGGAATGTTATATGATCCATCATCAAAAGAAAACAACAATAAAGTGAAAATTAAAGAAAATGTTTTTCAGAGATTGAAAAGAATTAAGGAAAGCATGTACTTAAAAAAAGATAAAAAATGAAAAAATTAGTCATTGCATATAGTGGAGGTTTAGACACTTCGTACTGTGCCATTAGTTTATCAAAAGCAGGACACGAAGTACATGCTGTTAGTGTAAATACAGGAGGATTTACAAGTGAAGAGATACAAGACATCGAAAAAAACGCCTATAAAATGGGAGTTTCAACGTATAAAAATATTGATGCTGTAGCTACTTTTTATCAAAAAGTGGTCAAGTATTTAATCTTTGGAAATGTGTTAAAAAACAACACGTATCCTTTATCAGTAAGTGCAGAAAGAATTATTCAAGCGATAGAAATTGCAAATTATGCGAAAAGTATTGATGCAGAATATATTGCGCATGGAAGTACAGGAGCGGGAAATGATCAAGTAAGATTTGATATGATTTTTCAAACCATTGTGCCAGAAAGTGAGATTATCACACCCATTAGAGATCAGCAAATTTCTAGGCAAGAAGAAATACAATATTTAAAAGATAACGGAATTGATTTGTCTTGGGAAAAGGCAAAATACTCGGTAAATAAAGGATTGTGGGGAACAAGTGTTGGTGGTGAAGAAACATTGACTTCTAACAAAGCATTGCCAGAAAAGGCATATCCATCGCAACTAGAAAAAACGGGAGAAGAGGCCGTGAAGCTTACTTTTAAAAATGGAGAATTTGTAGCATTGAATTATATCATTGATTCGCCAGAAAACAACATTCAGAAGTTAAATGAATTGGCTTCTAAATATGCAATCGGAAGAGATATTCATGTTGGAGATACGATTGTTGGGATAAAAGGACGAGTTGGTTTTGAAGCTGCTGCTGCACTAATTACAATTAAAGCACATCATTTATTAGAAAAGCACACGCTTACAAAATGGCAATTACAACACAAAGAATATTTGTCTAGTTTTTATGGAATGCATTTACACGAAGGGCAATATTTAGACCCAGTAATGAGAGATATAGAAGCATTTTTAGAAAGCAGTCAAGAAAAAGTAACTGGCGATGTTTGTGTAACACTAAAACCGTATCATTTTCAATTAGATGGTATTGCTTCAAAGCACGATTTAATGAATGCAAAGTTTGGAAGTTATGGTGAAGAAAACAAAGCATGGACAGCAGATGATGCTAAAGGATTTATCAAGATTCTTGGCAATCAAAACAAAATATATCAACACGTAAATTCTTAAGGAGCATGATACAGGCAGGGATTATTGGAGGCACTGGTTATACAGCAGGAGAATTGATCAGGTTGTTGATACATCACACAAAAGTTGAAATCAATTTTGTTTTTAGTACTTCAAATGCTGGAAATAAAATTAGTAGTATTCACCAAGATTTGATTGGCTCTTTAGAGTTGAGTTTTACAGATGCAATCAATTCAAATGTAGATGTATTATTTTTGTGTTTAGGACATGGAAATTCGAAAATTTTTTTAGAAAATAACACTTTTTCTGATGCCACAAAAATCATCGATTTAGGAAACGATTTTAGATTAGAAAAAGAGCAATTTTTTCAAGAAAAACAATTTGTATATGGCTTGCCAGAATTGCAAAAAGAAGCAATCCAAAATGCAAAATACATTGCAAATCCAGGGTGTTTTGCTACAGAAATTCAGTTAGCATTATTGCCGTTAGCAAGCGCTAATTTATTGAATGATACTGTACATGTAAATGCCGTAACCGGTGCAACTGGAGCAGGAACATCATTGTCTGCAACAACTCATTTTACATGGAGAGATAATAATTTCTCACACTACAAACCTTTCACACATCAACATTTGGGAGAAATTAATCAGTCTGTAAAAAGTTTGCAAACCGATTTTGATACTGAAATTGTATTTATGCCAAATAGAGGTGATTTTTCTAGAGGGATTTTTACAACAGCATACACCAACTTTGAGGGAACATTAGAAGAAGCAAAAACACTCTATAAAACATTTTATAAAGACGCAAAATTTACGTTTGTTTCGGATAAAGAAATACACTTAAAGCAAGTTGTAAACACCAATAAATGTTTGCTTCATTTACACAAACATGAGAACAAATTATTGATAACAAGTGTTATTGATAATTTATTAAAAGGCGCTTCTGGACAAGCGGTGCAAAACATGAATTTGATGTTTGGGTTTGAAGAAACAGAAGGGATTCAATTAAAAGCAACGTATTTTTAAAAAGGCGCAAAGAGGCAACGGTTCAAAGACACAAAATAAAAATGAGTAACAAAGGTGGAAGGGGAAAAAAGCAAGAAAGTTTAAATTGAAAAAAACTTTGCAACGCTGCTACTTTAAGCCAATGAAACTTTAAAAAATAAAACATGAAAACAGCAATTATAGGGACAGGAAATTTAGGGAAGTCAATTGCAAAAGGTTTAATAACCACCAATGCAATTACATCCTTGTATTTAACAAAAAGAAATTTAGACACTATTCAAGAATTTGAAGGGTATAAAAATGTTTATTTAACATCTAATAATTCGGAAGCAATTCAGAATTCAGACATCATTATTTTGGCCGTTCAGCCAGCACATTTAGAGCAAATTTTAAATGAGATTAAACCATTATTAAAAGAGAATCACATCATCATTTCTACCATTACAGGGTTTTTAATTGATAAAATTGAAGGGATTATAGGAGCAGGTAATTTTATTGTGAGAGCAATGCCAAATACTGCAATAGCAGTTGGTAAATCGATGACTTGTTTGTGTGGAAATACAAAAGGATTGGAAAGAATAAAAGTCGCGGAAGCCATTTTTAATAGATTGGGAACTTCTATTGTAATTCCAGAATATCAAATGCAGGCAGCAACTGTAGTTTGCGCAAGCGGAATTGCTTTTTGGATGCGAATGATTAGAGCAACGACTCAAGCAGCCATTCAGTTAGGTTTTGATGCAGAAGTGGCACGAAAATTAGCGATGCATACCTGTGATGGCGCAGCGAATTTATTAATCAAAAACGGCAATCATCCAGAACAAGAAATAGATAAAGTAAACACTCCAAAAGGATGTACAATTGAAGGATTGAATGAAATGGAGCATCAAGGATTGAGTTCGTCTTTGATTCAAGGCATGGTTACATCGTACAATAAAATTAACACCATAAAAACAGAGCAAATATGAGTTTATTTAATGTATATCCGCTATTTGATATTACACCGGTAAAAGCAAAAGATGTTTTTGTGTATGATGAAAATGGCACCCAATATTTAGATTTATATGGAGGCCATGCTGTAATTTCTATTGGGCATTCGCATCCAACATATGTAAAAAATATTAGTGAGCAAGTTGCCAAATTAGGTTTTTATAGCAATTCGATTCAGAATCCGTTGCAGGTAAAATTGGCAACAGAATTAGTCAAACAATCCACCTGTAAAGACTATCAATTGTTTTTGTGTAATTCTGGCGCTGAAGCCAATGAAAATGCGTTGAAATTGGCTTCTTTTCATACAAATAAAAAGAAAGTAA
>Ga0105055_10008616_pt1 | contig 13230 bp, 12 predicted proteins | sample BON03_FD_78090 | JGI IMG/M metagenome (GOLD analysis project Ga0105055, IMG submission 78090) | Freshwater microbial communities from Lake Bonney liftoff mats and glacier meltwater in Antarctica - BON-03 | ecosystem: Environmental > Aquatic > Freshwater > Ice > Glacier meltwater | place: Lake...
ATGGGGGAGGGGTGAACCGGGGGAGCTAGCGACATAGTAAAAGCGGAGAGTTCTGGAGAAGATCCCAGGGCAACTGGAGGCCTCGTTTCTAATCTTCCTCACCCTCGGGTTAATAAAACAAAGTAACACTCAAAAATGCGCTGGAGCGAGTGGAATCGCCGCTGAAGCCGGCAGAGCATCAACGGATGCCTCGCCATGAAAAGCGCAGGCGTTCTGAGTCTGCAGATCTTCAATCTCCAGTGCCAGCGTCCACAGTTTCCGAGTTGCAGACTCCAGACCTTCAGTCTCCAGTGCCAGCGTCCACAGTTTCCGAGTTGCCGACTCCAGACCTTCAGTCTCAGTGCCAGCGTCTGGAAACGGGCAGGTAAGGTTGGCGCAGTTGGAACAACAGCCTGACGTGCAGCGCGAGCCAGGAGGGTTGTTTTGGCGACACTCGGCGTCATGACGACTCTGAGCTGTGGGTTTGCTTCTCATGACACCAGTTCTGTCGAAATTTAAACTACACGCATCGCACAACGACTTGCTGAATGCTGGAAAATTGCGTCCAGGCTTAATTTTGCCTCTGGGAAAAGGGCATGTAGGGTTGGCGCAGTCGGAGCAGCAGCCTGACGTGCATCGCGAGCCAGGAGGGTTGTTTTGGCGACAGTGGGCGGTGGAAAAGCCTTTGGCCAAGCGGTCTGGAGTCGGCAACTCGGAAACTGTGGACGCTGGCACTGGAGACTGAAGGTCTGGAGTCGGCAACTCTGAAACTGTGGACGCTTTGTTTGACTCAATTTTCCTTATCTATTTGGTTTGACTCAATTTTGATTGTGGTGTCGTGACAGATATCTGGAGCCACGCGCAGGTGCCATAAGCATCCACTCGAAGTTCCGCGAGTGGCCTGAAAAGTTTCGTGAAGAAGCTGTTGGCAACAACATCGTGTTGAGCAAAGAGCTGGACGTGCTGTGTGAGCTCAATAACGTCATCGCGGCCGACTCAAAGGCAGTGTTGATTGGGTACAACATGGCCGGCCTCGACGCTTTGGCCGTTCACGATGCGGCAGTGCGCTCCGGTACGAGGTTGTTTTTCGATTTAGCATTCAAGCAAATGGATCTCTACAGAAGCCCTATAGTGCGGAGGCTGAGAAACTGCTTTCCTAAGGGGGCTGGACATTGCCGCTGTGATCTGCGATCGATCAGGCGCATCATTGAGCGAGCCACACCGGGCTACTTCAATGACGTGGTGGGCAACTGGCACGACGCAGCATGTGATGCAAACGTGCTGAGGTATAACATGCTTGGGTCATGCCAGTGGGTGTGAGTTGCAACATGCTTGGGTTATGCCAGTGGGTGTGAGTTGCAATTGATCAAATTTGTCAAATGACACAGGAAGGCCGTATGGTACTTCGCTGAAGACCATTCGCGAGCCTCAAAGATACTGGAAATGATGAGCAAGCTCAACGCAGATGAGCGCATCGACTTCGAGATTCCAATCAAGATCAAGTCGAACGCGAGCACAGGGATGGGCGGAGGAGGAAGCGTAACTCGTGTGCCACTTGACGCACCGAAAGTCAGGCTGACGCGAGCCACGCGTGCACCTGCGAAGCTAACCTACAATGACTCACTTCGGTGAGAATAAAAGACTGCACCTTGAGAGTTCTAAACAAAACTACTACATTATTTCGTTCTGAGCATTAATAAAAGCAATCTTCACTGATGATGATTGCTTTTATTATCACTCTTGGAGAAATAATGTAGTGATTGCGTTTGGAACTCTCGCGTCTTTTCTTACCACCTGAATACCAGCACAGGACAAGTGGCCCAACGACTCACACTCGTTGGCATTTGTCAGGTGCTGGAGGTGAGTCTGAACCAACATATGTATATATATATAAGGAAGAAGGGGGGGCTATCAAGCAGCACATTCATGTTGAGTAATACTAGCGACACTAGCTAGCGACATAGTAAAAGCGGAGAGTTCTGGAGAAGATCCCAGGGCAACTGGAGGCCTCGTTTCTGATCTTCCTCACCCTCGGGTTAATAGAGCCAGGCGGAGTTGATAGAGGCCTGCTGCAAGCAAAGATGTGGCATCAAGCTTAATAAATTCATGGTGTCATTTGCTCTACATGGTCTCCTTTGAAGCAATATTATATCCGCGAACCCGCCAATCACATGGCGTTCCAATGAATTGTTTGTGCCAATGACGAGGACATGCGAAGGCGCTTGTTGCTGCAGCGGTTGACAGTCTGTGTTTTGGAGTGCAGGCGGAGCTGCGGGCTGATATTTTTGAATTCTTTTTGAACTTTCAAGAGGCGTGTTGTTGGCAACACCCCGTCGAGCACAAAACATGCCAACGGCGGCAGGCGCCCAAGAAGCGCAATGCACGCTCACTAATAGGGTTGCCCGGAAGCGCAAGGCACGCTCACTAATTCGAGATCACACTATGAAATTTTCATGTTTGCATAGGCATCTTGGCGCCATAAAACTAAAAAAAAATCAAACTCACCTTTTTGTTTTCTTTCTTCTTTTTCAAACAAAAAAAATCAGGCGCGCTAGCGTGTAGATTCAAAACCAAAAAAAAAATTACGAATTCAATAGACACATGTGCACCGTGGCACCGGCGGTGCCTATTGATGTACGCATAACCCTGCTCATATGCCTATCCTCCTTTTCCATCTGCATCTTTATTATTCTAATTCCTGCGTATGTGTATCTAAACATGTATACGCATTTCCCTCCTCTTCCATATCCATACACATTTATCGCCATATTCATATGTATGTTTTGAGTTCTGTTCTATATTTATAACCATATTTTTGTTTTCTTTCTTCTTTTTCTACACATCTAATAGACACCTATGTCACGGTGCATATTGATGAATTCATAACCTTGCTCATATCCTTGTCCTCCGTTTCCTTCCGCATTTCCATTTTTGAAATTCATGCGTATGTGTGCGTCAACTTGTGTACGCACTTCCCTCCTCTTCCATATTCATACACATTTATCGCCATATTTACATGTATATATGTTTCGACCATTCTGTATGGACCCCTTATATCTTATATACTCCAATTCTAATAAGTCTCTGTGTACCTGCTCCTACAGGCTGGTCCCGTGCTCACGTGTGGATGTTTACACCATGTGCGGCAATAAAATTAGAATAACTTGAACGCACAATTAAATATATAAAGAAACACATCAACATAAATTCATAAATAAAATAATTATAACTTGCATACATTAAATACATAATAAAATATATGAACAAACAAATCAATACATACGATTTTCTGTAAAACAAACTAATTTTGGTTCCTCGGGTGTGTTCCTCATCCATGCTCCGTGTTTCTTGATCCGAGTCTGTATTCTGTTCTATGTCTCTTTTATTTGACTACATGTGTATGCGTTTGCCATTCATCCATGGTCCATTGCGTGAGTGCCTTCGAGCCAGGCGCTTCCGGGCTTCCTTATTTCTGCACCTCCATCTGCGTGCGTTCCTGATGTAATTGGCGCGCTAGCTGTGTGGATTCAAAACCAAAAAAACACAAAAAAACAAAACTAAACCCCTAAACCCTAAACCCTAAACACTAAACAAAAAAAAATAAAAAATCTCACGTGCATGTCAATTCCAACCTATCTCGAAGTGCATGTTTATTCCAACCTATCTCGAAGTCTATGTTTGTTGCATGTTTACTCCAAGCCCACCGCAATTTCTGCCTGTGAAGTTCAAAGTTTTGCCGTCAGAGCAATTTGAAGGGCCATTTAATTATTGGAATTCCAAGACCTCTTTCGCGCGAAATTCATCCGTTACATCACGTGGACATAGCTTTCCCTCACTGTAGTATAAGCATAGCCTTCTGAACATGCCTGAGGGTACTTTTTCTACCTGATGTGTGTGTGTGTGTGTGTGTGTGTGTGTGTGCGCGCGCGCGCGCGCACCAGTCATGCGCTCTTATATGTATATACATATATATATATATATACACATACATATGTATATATATATATACATGCCTCCCTATTCTTGTCATAAAGTCTTCTGCATGCACACTTGAGAACATGAAGGTTTGGTTTGTTGAAGGCGGGTGACAATTGCAATGACAATATACGTCACATGTGCTGAGTCTGCTGTTTGTGAAGTGCGGTTAGGGGCTGCTCCAGACAAATGGCGCCTGCGTCCAGCCACTGCTGTAGACGAACTGGGCCCAGCCACTGCTGTAGACGAACTGGGCCCAGCCACTGCTGTAGGCGAACTGGGCCCAGCCACTGCTGTAAACGAACTGGGCCCAGCCACTGCTGTAGGCGAACTGCGCCCAGATCCTGGAGCAGTAAATCCTAATGTAGGAGAATCCAATGTAGGAGAATCCAATGTAGGAGAATCCAATGTAGGAGAATACAATGGCAAAATCTGCGCAGATTGTTGTGAATGATCATCTTGCTCATTTGACATTGGCATAGGCGAATTTACTTTGTTTGGTTCAATATCAAAGTTTGTCTCACTATGGTTGTCTGGTGACCACACGTTCTGTTGAATAAATGCATTCGGCTGGTCTCCAATATTATTATTGCTCTGAGATTGTGCTGGTGGGGATGTGTCATCTATAACAAATCGACTTCTTTGAAATATAGGCAAATTTACTGCGCTTGTTGTCATAACCAAGTTTGTCTCACTATGGTTCACACACCAACACACACACACACCAACACACACACACACCAACACACACACACACACACACGCACAGGTGCCTCAAGAATACACACACACACACTCACGCACATGTAGACACCTGCACATATGCATGTACATGCACACATACGCACGTATGCAAGCACGTCTGCTTGCGTGTGGCTTGTGGCTCAGGCACAACGAAAAGGAGTAGAGGTGTGGTGTCAAGGAGTAGAAGCAGCTTCCAAGCCTAAGAGGCTGGGAAAGAACATGTTTGGTGTGTTGCCTGTGATGATGGTGGCCTGCAGGGGAGGCGCGTACACGCTGGTGCTGACAGACTGGGACTGAGTAGACTCTCTGGCCAGCTGGGCCTGGGTGACAACACCATCAGGCTGGCACTAAAACTGGTGGGGGCAGAGGCAGCGTTTGGGGGTTCGCCAGTGCTCACTGTGGCCTGTGGTGTCATTGACACCCTAGCTGTGACAAAGGACAACACTTATGGAGCTACACTTTGGGAGGTTATGGCCACCTACGTCTTGGCATCAACGAAAACAAGCTGTTTCTGACGCTAGTGGCAGTAAAGGGGTTCATAAGGGCCCTGATTTTGATGGTAGTGGCCGTCTGATGTCATAACATGGATCTGGGTGCAGAGGAAAAGTGTGGACCTGTGTGTCGGTGTGTGTTTGCGTGCCAGGGTGTCTGGGGGGGGGGCATATGTTTGCATGTGTATGTATGCTTGTGCGTTTACGTGTGTTTGTGTGTGTGTGTGTGTGTGTGTGCGTGTGCATGTGTGTGTGTGTGAGAGAGAGATGATTATGTGTGTGTGTGAGCATGCAAGCTTTCGTGCGTGGTAAACATGAGTGTGGATATATCTATTCAAATCTGTTTTTAGAAATTTGATGGTGAGAATGACACACCGTGACACATATGAATGTGTTGTGTAATGAAGAATCAGAGAAGAGCCTGCGTGCACGCGCACTCATTCTCTCTTTCTCGCTCTCTCTCCCACGCACACACGCACACATGCATACACACAAACACATATACAAACACAAAGTCCCTCAAATCCTGGCTGCCAGGAGTTGTGTCTCTGTTGTCTATTTGCATGAATGTAAGTAGGGTAGTGTTGCATGTAGGTATGCATTGTCTGGGCAGCACCCTTGATCATATACCTCAGAGTGCTTTAAAATGCTAGGGGGTCTGAAGCGTGGGCCTTGTGCCCAGCCCCCGGCCTCAAAGATCCTACAGACAGCCTGAGCTAGGCTTTGGGCACCAAACCAACAGGCTTGTGTCCGCATGGACGGGGGCAGAGGAGACTTTTACCTCTAGAGGTTGCAGGTACTCACAGCAGTGCGCACCTTATAATTGTGTGACAAAGAACTTGTTCATCCATATTCTTGCTGGCAGCAAGGGGTATCGCCTGCTCCTCCTCCAGGGTGTGCACATCAGGCGCTAACACGTGTTGCCAGTGAAGGTACAGGTGTGCATGAGAGGTGTGCATACGATTTGTGCGTGTGATGTGTGCATCAGGTGTGTACAGCCCATTGCATTTGGAGTGTCATTCAACCTCAATCTCCAATCTACATCTTACTAGTCTCTTTTCAACAGAACGTGGCAAAAGAGACCAAGAGAACTACATTATTGATTGGGATTCGAGAAAGAAGAAATGACACTCCAAATGAAATAGGCAGTACACGAGATGCACATCATCAGTACGCCTATTGACTGAGAGCTTGTGTATCAGGTGCGCACCTGTGCCTTCACCATGGGCGCGCTCGGAGTCAATAGTGTGTATCAAATGCACACCTGTCAATAGTGTGTATCCAGTGCATACATGTCAATAGTGTGTATCAAGAGAACACCTGCGCCTTCACTATGGGAGCGCATTCCCGGCTCAGCAGTTATGGTCATATTGTGCATGTGTGAGGTGCTGGGAAGGACATGTGCAAAGTGGAGACAAAGCGTTGGGGTTTAGTGATGGTGTGTGGGCAGCAGTCTTGATGCTGACTTTGTCAGGCTGACATTGTCAGACAAAGCAATGGAGGAAAACACCATGCAACACACTGCAACACACTGCAACACACTGCAACACATTACAACACATTGCAACACACAGCAACACACTGCAACACACTGCAACACACTGTAACACATTACAACACATTGCAACACACAGCAACACACTGGAACACACTGCAACACACTTTTTTTTTTTTTTGGTTTTGAATCCCCACAGCTAGCGTACACTGCAACGCTTGAGGAAAAGGAGGGAGAGATTGAGAGAATACTCTGAGTGTGTAAGTGAAAGAGAACGCGAGAGAGACTTAAAGATAGAGAGAGAGACATACATGCACAATGAGTTGGGGACAATGACGAGTTGGGGAGGACATCTCAAGGGAAGGGAGACTTCCTAATACACTTATATTATATATATATATAAACACAAGACTGCCTTGAAATAACCCCATCAGGAAATTACGATATTATATATATGTCGTTTAATTTTAAGCGACATATAAACACATAACAAAAAATTATACGACATATAAACACATCAAAAAAATTAAATGACATATATATGTAGTATAAGGATATATATATGTCCTTTAATTTTTAAAGGACGTATTTATACATCTTATTTTGTATTTATATGTCGTTTAATTTTTGATGAACATATACATGTCACACATCATGATCAAATATGTCGCTTAACAACCACCACATCACCCCACACAGTACTGGGTTTCCATCCCACGCACGTTTACCGGCGCAGAACTTTTCAAACTTTGAACCAACCTACCTGATACCATGTGCATGTGCTTTTCAAACCACCTTACTATTCTGATACTTTAACTTGCGTGACCTACTCAAAATCTGACATTCTCGATGCTCAGGTGCACCGTGTCACTAGATTCCCAAACAGGTTGATGACGGGACTTTGTGGGGTCACACGATGCCTCATAGGTGCGTCATTTTTGAAAAAATTGTACTTGTCAAATTTATTATATTCTTGTGTATTTTTTTTTTCATCACACTCAACAGTGATTTGTTTGTTATCATGGGTCACCCTGCAACTGTCGTTGGAAAGTTTCGGCGTGTCTGTTTACTCAAGTCTACCATGAGGTCTGGCGACATGGCGAGAAGCTGTAGAGGAAGACTGTCAATTGGCAATTTACAAGCCACACGCCCTGTGTATTGCATTGCGAGATCAAGGTTCCTTGCTTGCTTGGACATCCAAGTCGGGATGAAGAACACATGATCTGAGCATGTCTTAGCGTGTTATGCTGAAAAAGGTTGCGCCCGAATGGACATCCACACAACACTATTATTTTGTATGTGGTGAATTGAGATATACCACGCATGTATACAAGTCTCCTGCGGATTGGCAGTGCAGTGGTAGTTGTGTGAGCTGTGCATGGCGGAGCTGTTGACGCGCAAGGCGGTAAATGATCATGAAATGTTGGCTGTGCTTTTCAACGACATATTTACGTAAGGTTGGATCCTATTCATGTAAGATTGGATCCACTCTTACATAAATATGTTGTGAAAAAGAACTTGCAACATTTATGTGTCCTTTAACACGAGATCGACATAAACATGTCCATAAACCATACATGTAACATTTATATGTCCTTTAAGACAAAATTCGCACAAATATGTTTGTTAACCAATCATACAACGTTTGTATGTCATTACTCTGTGAACAGCGCAACTCTGAAAGGGCATACAAGGGCCTCACACCACCAGCAGCCACGAATGAATGCCTATGTCCTGACACCTCTTCAACAGCATAAACTAGTTACAAAACGGACGCACTTTAGATTTATGTTGCAACCTCTGTGGAACAATGTTTGTATGTGTGGAACAAACATAGACATATTTGTTAAGGATTTAATGACGTGTTTTTGTTCTGTAAGGACCTTCCGAGCATCTTTCTGTCATGGGCCATTGTGAAAGGGCATAGTTCAGTGTAGTTTTCGAAGTTTGATTCAAACACAATACACGCAACAGCAGAGACTCTAGTGTTGGCAGAGCAGTGCAGATCACCCGAGACATGTCTGACGCGGGAAGTGACAAATCCAGTTTCGAGGATCTGTAAAACGAAATGGAGATGGCACGAGCGCAGTGCGACAGGGCTGACGGCTCGCCCTGACAAGAGCGTGGGCTGCTAGTGCCTGGAGCTGGTCCAGAGACTGGAGCTTTGCTCCTGTGCACGTTTGCGGGGCCGCATGCGCTGGCCACGGGACGTGCTGCACCCAAGGGCTTCGTGTGGGTCGCAGAGACCAAGGAGAAAGATGACAATGATTTTTGGAGGACAGAATGGCAAGACGTACAACATGCTTCTACGGAAAACGCACCATGACAGAATGTGGGGACACCAGATTTGCCCATATCCATATACCTGCACTGCATTGATACTAACAAATTGCCCGTTGCATCAACATTGACAAAGTGGACAAAGCCCTGTCTTTGCGCGTAGATGTTCCATGCGTACAGACGCAAAGCCTGCGCGTGTCCATCATGCGCGCATGCCCTGCACCTTCCTGCATGTGCCTCACCCATACCTGCACGCATGTTCTGTTTGCGCACAGTTGCCATGCCAAGGCTTCCTTTGTTTGCATAGATTTGAGGTCTTGGATTTTTGCGGATGGCCTGCTTGGTGGGTGTGCACACGTGTCTGTAAACAACTTGGTACATGCGTAATTCTACTGTGCAATATACAGCAAACAGTGGACGCTGATTCTTTTCAGCGACATTTGTACGCCTGCTTGTAAGTGCATTGGCAAATCTACTCTCACCATTCCCCCCTGCCCATACCCTCCCCTCCTACCCTTGGCCCCAACTTCCCCAGTGTCCTATTTCACAGGCTATGACCATTGGGGGGGGACTCCCCCCCTCAATCATTGGCACACTGCAGCACTGAATATGTTTGACTTCATGCTCACTGATACCTTCTCCATGCACTGCCGAGACCTCACACCTATCCTTTCCACCCACACATCATCCTTACATGCAACCACCCTCCACCACACAATCACACCCCCTAATAACATCTTTGATACAGCGAATGCATGTGCTGTCATGTGTGTTCACGGGGTGGTGTGAGCATTTTTGGGCTGGTAGGTTGTCGCTGCGTTGGTGAGCGTGTGAACCGTGTGTCACTGCGCCGCGGCGTGCGCGGTGGCAACACATTTTATGACTGTTGGGTTCCATTCAATCACTTACAACATTTATATGTCCTTTAAGATTCATAACAACACACATATGTTGATTAGCAGCCTACGCAACATTTATATGTCATTTCATAACTGTATATGTTGTTTTCAATCAATTACAACATGTATATGTCCTTTAAGATCCATAACAACATATATGTATTGATTTGCTGCCTACACAACATGTATATGTCATGCAACTTAATTGACTGCATTTATACGTCATTGAAGACATACAACTGAATGATATGTTGCTTCATACCAAACGCAACATGACATGATAATGGATGTGTGGAATCTGACTGTAGTGTTTGGACAGGTCAGATCCCCGGGACCAGACACGGTGCGGCAAAGCCTTGACAGTTGACGCGAAATCGCACAGGGGAGGCAACAGCCAGCGCCAGACAAAGGCGCACGACGCTGTGAACAGACTTGTGAGGATGGAGACCATCCTCATCAAGCGCTTGCATTTGTGGCAAAGGACAAGCATCAACACGGCAAAGAAGGCTGTGCCTAAGATTTTTCTATGAAATGTTGTGCACGCCTGCGAGTGACAAAGTGGTGGCAGTTCTGGGCTCTGACTTGTCTGCTAAGGTTCATCACCAGAATTACAGCAGCCAGTACAAATTCAGCGTGACTGTCGACCTCATCCTGTGCCCAGCACAATCCAACCAATTCTGTGCCGTGGTAGACAAATCATGTGCAGGGCCACTGAAAAAATGCGCAAACTTGCAGATGATGACATGGCCAAAGTGTACACGCCCTCAGAGGCGCGTCGCACTCTGGCAGCCCTACCGAAGAATCGTGTGCAAGAAGTCTTCAAATGTGATCTCAGATTGACTACCTTCAACTGGTATGAGAATTGTGTCCACAGCTCAGATGCGTTGACATGATGTACAGTAGCTTTTGATGTTGTGTGTCTGTAGATTTGGTACAGTCATATTACCCTTGTTTGGTTACAACGAGTAGGTACCATGCATCCACATTATGTTGAGACATACAAATTTATGTCTGGTGGGAAGACATGCAGCATCACGGTAAATGTCCATTAGGACACATGAATACATTTATATGGCATTGGAATACGTAAGCCACAACACAAATATGTCATGTAAGGACATTTACAGTATTTGTATGTCGTTTAAACATTGTCGTGATGTTTATATGCTTGTCAACCAAACATACATATGTCGTATAAGGACATTGACAGCATTTATATGTCATTTAATTTTAGTCGCGATAATTAGTATATGTTATTAAACAATACATGAGGATGCAAGTATACCTGTATAACCTGATGATTCTGCGCAAATGATCGAGAACATGCACCTCAATGTGACACAACATTGTTGTATGCTGGCAGGACCAAGTGATTTTCTGCAACATAGCGCATGCGGCTATGACGTTCAACTTTGAGTCAGAGGAAGGCTTCACCTTCTCCTTGGCTGACGACGAAGAAAAAGGGATCAAATGCAACGGGTGGAACAAGCTGAGTACGAAAAAATTGAAAGAGGTGGTGGCCTCGGCACGCAAGACGTTCAAGTGGCAGTCGTCCAAGGAGGGAGAACGCCTCAAGGAAGGCTCATTCAAAGAATGGCTGTCTTCAAGGCCTCTGGCACTGAGGCCAATTTACTGGGAAATCAGTAGTGACGCCTACACCCGCTTCAAAATGGGGTATGAGGCTGAACAAGGCAAGGAGATATTTGGAGTGCGCCGTTACGTGGAAGAGGAAGCGACTTAGTCCAGTATTAGAGACGTGCGAGGAGCGCAGTCACAACTTGAAAACAGTCCGCCGAGGGTAGTGAATCTGATGAACTGCTGAGAAAGGGTTTGGTCAATTGACTTAAAAAAAAACAAGGGGTAGTCCCCCTATACACGTCGGAACTTAGACACATACACAAACATTCTTACGTCCATACATATCTACCCAGGTGCACTAAACCGCTCCTGTTTGGAACACCCCTAGATACCAAGACATGTTGTCACAAAAAAAAAGGGGGTAACCTCTTGCTCCCCCTAACAGGGTCGAGTCCAGGTGGTGCCATTAAGTAGCGGATACGAAACAATTAATGGACCCAAACAATTGAATATGAAAAGTATTTCTATGTTCTTGAGGACCTGAATTGTATTTATATGCTATTTAAAATTCAACAGCATGTATATGTCACATAATCCTTATACGACATGTATATGTTGTTTAACAATATGTGTTGTTTAAGATTATATGTTGTTTAACAATATATGTCGTTTACCATAATATGTTCCTCAACAAATATGTTGTTTAAGAATCTATATGTTGTTTAAAGATGTATGTCGTTTCAGACAATATGTTGTTTAAGAATATATGTTGTTTAAAATTATATGTCACTTAATGCTTATCCAACATATATATCTCGGATTAAAAATTAAACAACATAAACTAGTCCGATAAGAATTTGTCGACATATATATGTCGTTTAAGGTCATTGCGACATATAAACACATTCTTAAACGACATATATATAATAGCGTAATTTCCTGATGATTGGAGAGGAGTCCATTTTAAGGGAGTCTTGTGTCTTAAATAGAAACAAGACTCCCTGAAAATGGACTCCTCTCCAATGAGTTATTTTGAGGGAGTCTTGTGTCTAAAATAGAAACAAGACTCTCTTAAGATAGACTCCTGCCCACTGACTTGTTTTAAGGGAGTCTTGAGTATCAAATAGAAACAAGACTCCCTTATGATAGACTCCTCCCCAATGTGTTGGGGAGGGGGTCTCAAGGGAAGTGGGAGGGGGATGAAAGAAGAGACACAGAAATAGGCACAATATTGACAAAGAGATTGAGAAAACTGAGAACGGAAGGAGCAAGAAAGCAAGGACAACTATATTGACAAAGAGATCGAGAAAACTGAGTTGTCCTTGCTTTCTTGCTCTTCAATTTTCTCAATCTCTTTGTCAATATTGTGCCTATTTCTGTGTCTCTAAGAGATTGAGGAAAATGAGTCAAGGGAAGGAGCAAGAAAGTAAAGACAACTCATTCAGAACGAATAGCAGGGGGAGATTGGTGGAGGAGGAGGAAAGACAGACGGAGAAAATGTGTGTGTGTGTATGTGTGAGAGACGAGACAGAGAGAGAGAGGAAGAGAGAGACAAAATCAGCACGCATAAATACACACGCACACAAACACACGCGCGTACGTGCACGCACAAAAACACATTTATACACATACGTACTCACAAAAACATAATTGCACACACCTCATGCCCCCCCCCCCCGCCGGGCACACACACAAAAATGCACATATAAACGGGTGTTTTCACACACATCCAAACAAAAAAAATTCAATCCCCACGAACACAAAAGCCACCAAACCAAAAAAAGCACAA
>Ga0105055_10008620_pt1 | contig 13225 bp, 14 predicted proteins | sample BON03_FD_78090 | JGI IMG/M metagenome (GOLD analysis project Ga0105055, IMG submission 78090) | Freshwater microbial communities from Lake Bonney liftoff mats and glacier meltwater in Antarctica - BON-03 | ecosystem: Environmental > Aquatic > Freshwater > Ice > Glacier meltwater | place: Lake...
ATCTAACCTGATCAGCGATGATTGATTTCTTATTTGATGCGGTACAGTCAGTCCAATCAAGACCGATAGTAAACGAAACCCCTTTTTTTACAGTGATATTCATTGATAATGCCTTATAAAATCACTGATTTGACGACAATAACGATTGACGTGCGTTTCTTCGTTGAACGATTACTACCACCTGCCAACCATGAATCACCCATGCTATTTTTATTATTGCTAGCAGAGTTATCTTCAAGTCCACCTAAAACGAGTGTCTGTCCGGTTTTAAGAGATACTGGATAATTAATTTCCATAATTGATTTTTTTGGAGCAAATAAAGACTCACCATTTGATTTGAACTCCCTTATCTGCCCAATCAAAGCACTTATGTTTATGGACATTTGAAGTGTGAGTTGTTCTGCGTTAATAATATTTGGTAACAAAGAAATGACAGAGCCCGTTTGAACGGTGCCATCCTGCAATGTGGTTGTAGAACCTACATTAGCCGTTGTTACTGTAGAGCTTGATTTTAAATAACCTTCAGATAAACCTAATCTTATGGAAGATGGTCGATGGTTTAACGCGAGTGTTGAGCCAGACGTAACTGTGGATACTCTGCCTTGCGTTCTTAACGCTTCGACTAATGCATTTGTACCGGCAAATGATGATGTCGCAGCAGAGTCATCTAAAATCATAGCTGAGATTGATCCTGCCCCTGATCCCAGAAGACTAGCAGGTGATACTGCAGCAACAGAATAATTAGCTAATTTAGAGTAAATTGCAGCCCAATTCACACCGAAGCCCATATCGTCATTACTTTCGACATTGTAAACAGTTATCTCTATGGCCGCTTGTCTCAAATAATGGTTGTTTTGCTCTTTAACGTAATCTCCAGCCCTATCAACTGACATCTTTACATCTGTAACTGTAATTGTTCCAGCCGACTCATTAACTGCCATCCTGCCTTCTGTTGATAGGATTGACTTAACGGCCACAGCTACATTCGTCCAAGGCGATTGCTTGCTACTGATCATTGATGATATTTCTGATGTCCCAACGTCCTCAGAACTTTGCGTTGATGAAGTACTCTCACTACTTGCAACGCCTTTTGTGGCATTGTCTGTCGTGTATTCACTTTCACCATGTGGAGCGGCAATAGAAAATGTTTTTGTAATGTAACGATATATTTTGAGATCACCATGCTCATTAATATCCCAACTTACGTTCATGCGTGCAGTTAAAACATTTAGCAACGACTCTAATGTTCCGGTGAAGGTAAGGCTGGTGTAATAGATTTCTTTATCAATCGGTGACGCTGGTTGCGTTGTAGAACCATAATTTGAACCGGTGTCTAGGCTTGAACTACTTGCTGTAGTATTAGCATCAGTGCCATTCATCGATAATATGATTTCTGGTCCCAACCTGACAGATACACCTAGTCTTCTGGTGATTTCTTCTGATATTTCATTAATACCAATACGTCCTTTTGATATAGCTATCTTTTCGCTTAAAATAGCTGGCTTATCTTTTGCAGCAGGCATGGACTTGTTTGACACCCAAACGCCAGAATCATTGAGAACAACAACAGCATCCTGCTTAGATGCGAATTGTTTTTTTACTTCGTCAACATGACTGATATTTGATTTTATATCATTGTCATTTTCTTCCATCGCTTTATAGGTATTAGCACACCCAGAAAGTGTCATTACAATCAAAACTGACGAAGAAATTAGCTTAATAGACATAGTTATTTACCTTCACTTGTAGCGTTGTTTGAATAGCACTTATCGTTGAGTGGTTTATCAGCAATTACTAGCACTTTGTTTCCGCCTTTAAGACAGGCATAAAGGGGATTTCCTGAACGGTGATATGCTTTTAGTACTTGCGATATTGCTTCTTGGAATGAACCTGAAACACTAATGCCAACAACAATAGGAAACTCTCTTTCAGACTGCCACGCCAAATAACGCCACCCTGCTTTAGTTATCCATTTATTAAGACCAGAACGTAATGTTTCACCTTTTTGAATACTCCATGTATTAAATTTCCGTTGCTGGACTGCAGCTGCCTTTTTAATAGTCTCTTGAGTTGATTGTTCGGCAGCTAATCGCTTCTTGGCTTTAGCTTCTTCTAATCGTTTAGCAGCATTAATTGCTTCCATTTTCTTCTTGGCTTCAATAGCTCTTTTAACCGAGGGCTTGTCATCGAGGGTTGCTGTGTATCTAACACTGTCATCACTAGCTTTTACGATGTCAGTAGATGACACCCAATTTTCTGCATGACTTGTCATGGATAAAAGTAATAATATTGTTGTAATGAGTGCTCGCATTTTTAAATCCTTAGTTATTCCGAGTATTGCCATTTTTTGCAATTAGGTTGTTGGCCGCACCCTTGACACATTCGCTTGTTTTCAGCCATTAAAGGGATTTTCCTTCCAGTTACTACTAGTCTTGCGTTGTCATACTCAGCCACCGTATCTTCTTCACTAAGTAAGTGTTCTTTGATGTATTTAATGCCCTTTGGCGTGACAACACGGAAATAAGCATAATCACTTACCTCGTAATCATTTCTTTGTAGAATTAGGCGATAAACAGAGAGCTGAACAATGTCTTTTTTGTAAACAACCCATTTCCCACGAGTCTTACTGTCAACAATTACAGTTGTCTTACTTGCCAACCTATAGAGCTGATCTACTACGCCATGCATTTTCCTTGGACGTGCTGTTGAGTAATATTTCTCTGAGGCAATCAGCTTTGCGTCTCTTAATTCTTGTGGCATATTCTCAACAATAATCCACTTTCGTCTAGCTTCACGTCTTAGTGCATTAATCCCTGCAAAACCAAGAATAAGTAAACATATGATTGCCAACATGTATCCTTCAGATGGCATCATTTAACGCTTCTCACAAGCGCATCTAAAATCAATTTCATCGGAGCTCTTAGAAGATGCATATTTTTTATGATTGAAACAATCACAGGTGACACGTCGTAATAAATGGCTATAAACACCCTTCCAAATATGTTGCGTGAGAGTGACGTATCTCTAAAGTTTCTCAATATCTCTGTCTCGGGCGCTAAAGGCCCGTAGACTTCAGAAGCGATAAAGCAGCGACCATCTTTGCTGGTTCCATGCTTTACAGCGGCAAGATGGTGACGCAGATGTTCCTCATCACCCTGATGTTGTCTACGTTCATCCAAATCAGTTTTTTGACTGCCGTATTTTTTTTCGAGTACCAATTGGTTCTCGCAATAACTGCATTGTGCAATTGTTGTGGCAGATAGATAATCTTTTTTACTCATGGGACGTATTAAAAGGGGTTTGGACTTCTTGCTCAATAGATAACCGGAGGAAGTACCTGTGCGGTTATTTTTAAGCAAAAAAAACGCACCCATAGGATGCGTTAAATAAAAAATTGTTTGAGGCTTTTTATCCCCTTATGCCGCCTTGTATAAGGTGTTTTCAAGCATTGAAAAAGTGGCTTGAGCCAACTCAGCAACACCGTTTATCACCTCTGAACTATCGGCACCAAACAAACTGCTCATTGTTTGTTGCGCAACACCCAGACCAAGACCGTACACTTCGATACCACCTTTACGAAGAATATTAATCATATCTTCGCAGTCTTTTTGGCCATCCGGTTCACCATCTGTAATCACGATTAGAATCCTACGAGTTTCCTTTCGATCTTTCAGCGTACTGCCGGACCACACCAATGCAGGCAACAATGGCGTACTGCCATGCGCCCTTGCCACCGGATAATAACCTGCCATTTGTTGAACACTTTGATCATGGTCAGTCATTACGGTAACGGCACTTTCCATATAGCCTGGGAACACTGCCGAACCTACCGATAAATGGGGTATCGCTTTTAAAGCCGCTGTAGTGGATAGTGCTGATTGCATTGCTAGTTCGATAATTCCACTCATTGAACCAGATACATCAGTCAATATCTGCACCGCAGTATTAACAGCTTTCTTTTTACTCACCGATTTGAACACTGAAGGATTACCCACAGCAATTCGATTTATCTTTCGGTCATTGAGTCTTCTGCCGTGGCGCGATGTTTTACGGTGCGCTTTAGCGTGGGACTGCACCAATCGTGTCATGCGAGTACGCAAAGCAGAGGTTGCGGCTTGCGCCTTATCCAATGCTTCTTGGTGATCTGAAGGTGTAAACTGAGTTGAAATAAGCGTGGCCGCTGATGAAACGGGATAATTTCCCCGCTCGGATACGGCCTCATTTACTTCCTCTTCAATCAATGATGCAAATGCTTCACTTAAATCACCTGTACTTGAATCATCTTCTGAATCGAGCATGTCTTTCATGGCTTGTTTAGCTTGGTCAATTTCATCCTGACTCATACCGTCATTTTCTGACGACGAATCCTGATTACCACCATCCTCACTGGACTCTGTTGAATCGGACGAACCACCTTGCGGCTGTCCATATTCATCGCTAGAATCATTTTGACCATCATCTTGAGTGTCTGAGTTTGACGGAGTATTGTCTTTCGGCTCATCCTCGTTCTCGTCTACCTCTTGATTGGCAGCCTTCTCTGAACTTTCGGATTCGCTAGAATCATCTAAATCATCATTGTCCTGAGAAGGATCTTGCTGTGGTGTTTCGCGCTTAATTTCTTCTTCAAGCACTAGAGCAAGCTCTTGTGCTAGTGTCAGTACGTCAAGCTCCTTCCTGATACTGCTTACCCTTGCTATAACGCTATTAATTCGCGTCATAGCAAACGGTGTAACAAGCTTTCTCAGTAATTCGTGAGCATTATCTGCATAGGCAGTTAACACTGTCTGACCGAGCACATACGAACGCAAGAAGTACAACACGTAACCCTGCAATATTGCCGCAGGGTGAGCATCAGCCGTTACAGGAGAAAAGAAACCATCACAGACCAACTTGGCGACCATTCCTTCTAACCGTACCTTCGCACCAGGATAATCTCTGATAACGGCCAACTCCATCCGTGCATCTTCCATCGCACCGTGTAATGCCCTCGCAAGAGGTATCAACTTATTAAATGCTTCGAAAAATGCCGGTGTGAAGTCGCCGTAACGAATATGGCCTGACTCATGAATTGTCATACCTAAAGCTAGCGTTTCAACGCCAGGATCACTAACAGGTAAGGCGGGTAGGTAAATTACTTTACCATCCGTTCTTGCCCTGCCAGCATCCACTTCAACACGCACACCCATATTGCTTCCTATCGCTCTAGCAATAATAGGAAGTGCTTGAACAAGAACTGAAGATTTGTTCATTTTATGCTCCCTATTAAAAGTGAATTGCTGTTGCAACGGGTTTATTAGATGGTGGGATTTGTGACAGTTCCGGTATTACGGAATGGTCATCTTCTTCTGCGGCAATAATACTCACATCTTCTTCAATGTAAGTATCATTAGCATCTGAATCGCTATCGTCATCATCTAGTATTGGATTTAACGTGGCATCATGGGCTTGCGAAGCAAAAGCAATCATTCGATTACTTGAACTCAACAAATTGAGCAACCCACATGCTGATGATAAATCTGCACCTTCGATAAAACCTGCTTTTGGCATTGCATCTAATACGTCTTTGACGCGACGCACAATTACAGACACTTTTCCATCTATGTAACTTAATGTTTCAAGTTTATTTAGGATGGTGTGTATAGGCCGTAATGCTTTTTGAGACGTTTTTTCCTTGTTCTGGAAAGACGTTTCCCATGCACTATCTGCCATTCTTTCGATTTCTCTAAATAACGTACCTAGCAAACCACTTTGCTCTTTTTGTAGGCCATCATTCAGTAAGGCGCTTTCTCCACCGCTTGATATTTTGTAAGCTTGAACTTCAAATTTAAAACGAAATTCAATGTCTTTTCTGGCTAACATTGAATGTCTTAACCAATCAGCCCATTGAGGGTGCTCGGAAATCCATTCTTCATTCGATTGCTCGTATGAATCTAGGTAGTCAGTAACCAGTTTTTCATGCTCTTGTTTGTATATTTCTAGTTTGGCCAGTAATACTTCACTAGCTTCAATAGATGTTCCATAAGAGCCAAAGGCTTTAAGGCAAACTTTCTCACATTCCCGATTGATTTTTTTTCCAAGGGAGCTAATAGCTTTTAGCTCCTCAGGATCAGCAATCGCTTTTGAACCAGGAGTGATTAAGTCTTCAGGTGGGATATCGTCAGTGGCGTATTTACTAACTTCTGCACGGGTAAGCGTTTTCTTGCCTTGCCATGTACGGTAACTAATATGTATCCAGACGGTTTGATTTAGTGTTTCCATGATTTTCTCCTTTTAAAACGAAAAAACCCGAATTGAAAACACTACTTCCCCGAATAGGAAAATAATATTTCCCATTCGGGTATTGAGGCTGACGGCTTGTAATTACTGGGTCAGCACCAGTTTTACCTAATCTAAAAAAGACTAGGAAAAAATCTATGAGTCAAATATAACGCTTTATTATTCTCTGTGCAACCTATTCTTTTTTATGCTTTATTGGGATTACAGGGTGTACCTTTTTATGATGCTCAATATTCCATATCCACGCAGTACCGTATTCGGATTCCCACTTTTTCCTTTCAACATGCCTTGCTTCAAGTATATCTTCAGAGGCGAAGCCGTGAAATATGGCCATAGGCATTGGTTTAGCGCCAGTATCAAGCAACATGAAGTCTGGATAGACGTTATTTGTACTTGGATCGTAGGGCATTGTTTTAATAAAATCACGATTATTATCAATCAGTAACTTTGTAATTATGGCATCTTCGTCGGAGGCTTCGTTAGGCTTGCATGGTAAGTAGTGATCATCTATCTCTAAAAAACCGATGTCTCGAATCATGAGTGCATCGCGTATATCACGACTAATGACCATCATTACCATTACCTTGGTATCACCATCATTATCAAGCATTGCCTCTTGTACGCCGGATGATGCTATTTTCTTTGCAATGTATTGTTCACCCCAATACACCAGGTTATTACCTTGCTGTGCCAATCGTATAGATATGCTGTCACTGCTGATCTCAAACATTCTGACTCTACCAATTACAACCATGTACTGAGTCTTGCCATTACTAAACTTCATTATGCTGTTAAAACGCTCTTTACGCTTGGCATCTATGTCATCTTTTCGTTCTGTTCGGAAAGACTCTGGGATAAAAAGAATACTACTCAGCTGAGTTCGTTTTGCTACAAGGTTCTCAGCTGCCTGAGTGAGCCTATTACGCACGACACCCCATGAACGCTTACCTGCAAACAATGGATACCACCGATTTAGCTCGGCCTCTTCCCATAACACAGCAAGTAACCCACTTAGTGACATGGATTCTTGTTTTTGAGAGGTTTTAGACAATGATGGCACGGCACCATGACCTAATGAGACTCGTTCATTGCGATCAACCCTTCTATGGGAAAACGGTGTCTGTATTTTTACCGCCAGCATTCCATCACTATTTAATTTAATTACATTCTTTTCATAGGCGTTTAAACCGCGAACTTGGCCATCCAACTCAAAGGATGGGCAAGATGGATTGTGTAGCTTACCGGTGCCAGGCATCTTGGCCAGATAATACTTATTACGCTTTGCTACATAAAAGGCAGGCAAATTCTTGGTACATTCACATTTTGGATGAACGCTGTTTTCTTGAGCCTTAGCTAAAATGACCTGCGCTTGCCGTTCATTCTCAGCTAACCACTGTCGAGTATGGACAGTGTATTCATTGAATCTGATTGTGAAATTACTCATGACAAGCCTCAATTGCTTTTTTGTAGTTATACCAATAGCTTATAACTAGACTACCAAATAAGTCGATGCTTAACCGGAGGAAGTGCCTGTGCGGTTATTTTGTTGTGATGATTTACTTGTCTCGCAACGGATATTCATATTATAGAAACAAAAAAAGCCACTCCCTATAAAAGGAAGTGGCTAGTTTGTCTTACATTAAAAAAATATACCTGAAGCCTTAGATTCAGATCCTTGTGCAAAAAGTGGTATTGGCTTAGCAATTAAGCCAGTTGCCATAGCCACTTCTTTCACCAACCCAACCGGTAACATTAATGATTCAATAAACTCATTCGGTAAGCCCTGTTTTGAAGGCATCAAGTCCCTTTCGGAACCTGATGACCCCTTGGAAGAAACAGCTGTTAGCTGGTTATTTCCTATTTTTGCGTTAATGGCGGCAAGAATTAGAAGTTGCATATCATGGGCGATTTTCCCGCCACCAATATAGTTACTTCCGATAATGGCCATAAGACCATTTCTTTCACTCAATGTCCAACCCTCTTTAGGTAAGTGGCCATTACACGTAAATGTAATGCCCGTCCAAACAGGATCTAACACAGCTGCTAAGGGGCTAGATGAGTTAAAAGAAAAATCATTGATATCTTCAGAAAACTGCTCCAAATCGTCAATAAACTTACTTCTATCCACCTGTGCTAGATTCCATATTTTATTTTCGGAATCAGCAAAGTTTGACATGGTGCCGGCAGCGGAAAATTTAACCCTACCAATATGCGAATAGCCCTGTTGTATCTCAGCATCAATTCGCTTCCATTTTTCCGACTCAGGAAAGTGTGTAGGTATTTCCTGTGTTCTTAGTTTAGATCCAGTCTTACCATATTTAACAGTAATTCTGTCACTAGTCGTAAAAATGGCCCAGTCTTTTGTACCGTTACCGCCTTTACTGTCACAGCGATACAAGTCAAAGGTTTCATCAGACATTTGATGTTCCTCCAGCCGTATCCCCTAGAAACTGAAATGTAATCTCAGTAATGGCTTTTTTAGTAGGTCTATCTGCGATATTCAGCAGCGCCCTATCTAAAGCGTAGTTGACGGGGGACACACCCTTAGATGCTAAAAAAGCATAAGCCCTTGTCATCTGCGCCCATCTTAGTAAGGTACGTGTACTCATTGTCAGTGGAATTCGATTATCACCTTCGGTATGAAGCTGACGAACTGCATTAGCAACCTTCACCATACCTTCTCTTAACTGTATGGATAAATCAGGTACCACTTTCTCAAGTACGCTTAACTCGATTTCTGGTGATGGATAGTGAACTTCAACTTTCCAAAAACGATCAACAAATGCCATGTCTTGCTGTTTGGCATTATTATAATCATCTGTTGCACCCGCCATGTTGGTGTTACCTGTTGCTGAAAATGCAAATCCTACTTGCGCTTCAATAACGTCATGACCTGCCGCATCCAGAACTAACGGTCTACCTGCTAATACTTCATACAGTCCAGTTAAGACGGCCTCATCTGCTCTATCAATCTCATTGAGCAGTAGTATTCCAGGTTGGTTTTCCACTCCCATCGCTTTTGGGACGACACCGTAACAAAACACGGTGTCACCACTTACGATTTCAGTGCGACCCATTAGAACGTCAAACTCCATGCCCTCATATATTGTTTTCTCATAAAGAGGAATATTGAGTAATGCACAGAAATTAACTAATGCCGATGATTTTCCCGCACCCGTTGGTCCGAACAGGTACATTCCATCGTTATTTTGTCCCGCTAAAGTCAGGTTCCACCACATCATTAAATCGCGAAGAACCGATATATCAAATTGATAATTAACTTCAACTTTTGGTGCGTACATTGAGCCAAGTGTATAACCAGTAATATACTGGCCTTTTGCAGCATCAATACCAAATGTTAAGCCGATATCATATTGTGTAGTTTTCATGTGTTTTCTCCAAAAATAAAAAAACACCACCCCTGATGGGATGGTGTAAATACCACCCCAAAGGGTTTAGAAACTAATTAAATACTATGGATGTAACTTATTCCAAGTACTGTAGAACTCTTCTCTCATGATTTCTGCATCGTCAATCCCGATAGCCTTGCAACACGTTGCAAACGTAAAGGGTTCATTGTTGTAGATAATAGGAGCTTCAATCCACGCCATAATCTCCAAATATTGTTTTGAGCCTTTCTTGCACTCTGACAACGTTGTTAGATTCTGAATAATGAGCTCTTGATGAACAGCTTCCGCACCAACCTCTTGAATCCACTCATTAAGAGCAGTTTTATGAGAATGGATGTTATAAAGGGTGCCTTTTGATGTTGCTGGCCCTTCCTCGTATAAGAAGGAATATTGTCTTTCTGTACTCATAATATATCCTCCCTTATGCTGTTAATCGTAACGCGGCTTTTGCCATGTCTGGAATAATCAAATCATCGGTCTCGCCTTTTGCACAAAGATTTCTAAAATCGCACAAATTGCAAGGACTGTTAAACGCACCTAACGAACAACGATTGAACTGCTGCGTGTTATAAGCATCTATATACCAATGACAGGTATTAAGATATTCCTGAACTCTGTCTTCGCTTCTTCTCTCTACTATTTGAGGTTGATGTATAACTGGTTCTGTTTTTTTGTGTAAACACATAAAACCCACCTTATCAGCACCGTGCACCCCTAATTGATCAGCATGAGCGTCTACGATAATTTGATACGCCGTTAATTGATCAGACTGAAGAATGTAAGTATCATCATAAGCAACCCCTGTTGTTTTGAGGTCGATAATAACGATTTCTCCATCCTGATTTAAGGCAATCAAATCCAAATATCCCCGTAAAGTATCGCGTGGAGATATTTTGACCGCTAATTTGACCTGCAGAGCAGGCGAGCCATCCGGCATAGTAAAAATCATTAACTCTGATTCTTCCCATGCACCTGGAAAAGCTAAAGCCATCTTGACCCCCATTTCCATCATTTTTGTACTCGACTGTGTAGCCGAATACTCTAATGCGATTGAGGATTCTTTTTTCCAATGTCTTAAAAAGACATCTTCCATAGATGGCAATGCTTTGCCCATTGATAACGCTGCTAGATAGTCCATTGATGTTGAATCGACGGCTTTTCCGAACGCTAAATTGGCACTGGTAATATTAGGTCTTATTCCTAGTTTGTAATGAAAAAAAACCTGCTTCATGCAGGTTTGGCCTTTTTGAACTTGACTTGGACTGATAACCATACTCAATCCCCTTCCCGAACTTGACCACTAGAAAAGAACAAATGAATGTACTCATTCACTTTATCTTTATTCTTGCTGCTAAAGAAGTTGTATCCAACGATACGTCTTCCTTGCTCAAGAATAATACAGACCTGACCGCCAAAGCCTAGCCCACGTACTGTGCGCTTGCCTTTTCGAGTCACTTTTAGTTTAGAGATTTCAGCGCCATTAGCTTTTTTGCCAACGTCGCTTAAAACCGCATGTAACTTAAGTATTTGGTGCTGTGACATGATGAATCTCCTTTGTTTAAATAAGCCCTCAGAGAAACACATCCACAACACTCCCTAAAGGGCGTTATAAAAATGCGCCCTGAAGGGTGTGAGTGCTGATTAAACGGTCAGCTTTCCGCTTTCTACCTGTAATAAATTACAGGCATGAAATTCTTTGGTCTATCCACGAAATTAAACGCACAGACACACGAAAGAATTTAGATCTAACTTAAAAATTTAGTTGGAATTTTATCAACGAGGTTGTTGATTGTGACCGACCCCAGTGGGGTAAGTTGGAGGAGCTTGGTGTACCCAAGTCACTACTTGAAAGTAGGATGTCAGAAAAAATACCACATTCAATCTAGAACAGTCAAATTTATTTAGACTGTTAAAAATGGTTACAAAATAGTCAATGAATAATAGATCATGGCTATGAATAACTTAGGGTAGTTATTCTGGTACTTACCCACAGATATTGTGGATAAAAAACCCCCGTCAATACATGACGAGGGGTTTAGACTTACTAACTGGTTGGAGTTGGAAGAGGTAATTTATGAAGTCTTGCGATTTCTTTTTTTAACTCAGCCGCCGTTGTTACAACGGGTAATCCTACCTGTTTAACTTGTGACAATTGGTTAAGTTGTCGTAGCAGTCCAGGTTGAAGCGTTTCCTTATCAACACTTTTTGTACTACTTGCTACTCTTACCTGTGATTCAGGTTTTACTACTATATCTGACACGTTAGGATCAGACTTTTGTATGGTTGTTTGTGCAGTGTTACTTTTCTCAATCACCGGTTCAACATTGCCTTTTGGCTCTGCATTACTTGATGTGACTTGCACCACTTTTTCATTTCCACGTTTATTAACTGCTTTAGCTACAGTGGTTTTCGACTCTATAGCTTCCACAACTGTTTTAGCGGCTTGTTCTGGTTCAGCATTTGTAAAATTTAGCTCCTGACTAATCATGTCATTAGCTTCATCTTCGTCAAATATCTCACCACCAAAACCAAGTTTAGCCATAAGCCTTTGAAAAGCAGCCGTTTCACCAGATTCATAATCCTTTTGGAAATTAATCTTTTTAACGGCCGACGCTACAGCAACAATGTTGCCTTCTTTGTTTAGCAACTGACACGTAAAAACAATCTTACTGCTATTTAATTCATTCGTTAAGACTATTGAATCGCTAGCTGTTTTTACCAACTCTAACAATAATGCTTTTCGAGCTGGTGTTGTTTCTAAATAATCGGTAGACAAACTTAAAACGCGATAACCCTTGTCAGGACCATACTTTTCAAGAAACTCTGGTACACGTGCTGACACCTTCTTATATAGTGATGCGCGTCCCGAATCGTCAAAGATTTGCACTACCTTTGGGTTTAGATTTTCCATGATAAAAGTCCCTCTTGTACGTTGATAAACCAAGGGGCTGCAAAAACAACCCCTGAACATTTACTTGATACTTAAGATCTCGTTAATATGGAATATCATCGCCCATATAGTTAGGAACCGGACCGTAATCTCCACCAACACTTTGTTGTGCTGGCTGTGGATTTTTACCGCTATTACCATCCAGCATCGTCATATTGTTGCCAACGATTTCTGTGGAATAACGATCATTACCATCCTGATCTTGCCATTTATGCGTTTGAATTCGCCCTTCAATATAAATTTGCGAACCCTTATTTAAGTATTGCTGCGCAATCTCACCTAGACGATTATTTAGCACTACCCGATGCCATTCAGTGCGTTCTTTACGTTCCCCTGTTTGCTTGTCCTTCCAGCTTTCCGATGTTGCAATTCTAAGCGTGCAAATCGAACCACCATTTGGAAATGAGCGAGACTCAGGTTCAGCTCCAAGACGACCAATTAATTGTACTTTATTTAAAGACATATTTTTCTCCTAAAAGAGTTTCAATCCCTCACATGGAAGGTTGAACTTGAAAATATATATAACCAAGTTGGCCATATACGTTTGAGAACAGTAAGTAACGTCACTGTTAAACGCTTCAAACTAAAA
>Ga0105055_10008622_pt1 | contig 13223 bp, 16 predicted proteins | sample BON03_FD_78090 | JGI IMG/M metagenome (GOLD analysis project Ga0105055, IMG submission 78090) | Freshwater microbial communities from Lake Bonney liftoff mats and glacier meltwater in Antarctica - BON-03 | ecosystem: Environmental > Aquatic > Freshwater > Ice > Glacier meltwater | place: Lake...
AAAAAAAGGAGAAATATAATGCGAATTCAGTGATTCCACATAATGTTCTTGCTTCTGATTACCTCACGGATTTCCATCAGGCTCTTTTCTTTCAACAAGATACTCTTGTTTATTGAGAAATTAGCATTTAGTGGTGCTTTAAAAAATCGATTTTTGTTGTGTTTTAAAAATTGCAAAAAAAAGTATGGTGTTACCGCTGCGGGGACCTCCACAAACATGCGTTACGACTTATTATGAAACTATAATTCAATTTATATTCAAAATGGCAATTAGCGGCGTTTTCTTAGTCCTTCAGGCTGTCCAAGATCAACTGGTGCAGGAATTGTTGTTTCGCTCTCCACATAAACATCGGCAAATTCCAAATTCTTACGATACACTGTTAAAAGTCGGGCACAAATACGAATCTTTTGTTCTGGAATGTGACGTAAGCTTGAACTACAAAATGGAAAATTCCGAATTTGGTAATTTTATACAATCACCCGGTTTAAAGTATGGGCCTTTAGGAATACAAACTAGCAAACATTAACCATTCGAATATTAATACTGTAGACGGAATTCTGTTCATATGCACCTGCAATATCTAGTAGTGGCAAGATGCCTCCAAAATACTCGAGTCAACTTCTTGTTTTATACTATGAAAGTCCGGTTTGAAGGTTTTTACGAGTCTTCAGACTGATGTTTAATAGGTTGTTATCAAGGTTTTGGAAAAAATGATGTAAATCCGATCAAAGTTTTTATATGTGGCTTTCTGATTCACAACGGGTCTCCCAGAATATATTGCGATGGCTACAAGTGCATTTTTTGCAAGGGATGTTACAACAGATCGCATAGGATTAATCTTTTAGTTGATACCGGTTGATAAAGCATTCAAACAACGCAAATTTGATCATTGATCATTGTCGTACTTCATCCCTTATCAGCATGATCCCTCTTTTTTAAATTGGACGGATGCATCAATCAGCAACAGGAACTTACAAGCTGGATAGGTACCATATAATATACGGTGAAAAGGATTTGGACATGACCACAGTGTTATGAAGTGTTGGCAGAACGACGATGTCCGCTGCCAAATATTGTGGAACGATTATTCCCTGAAAGGACTGTCAAATTTCGAATGCAAGACAAATAAATTATAGCTAGGTAACAAGCTTCAACCCAATACACACAAGCAGTCGCATAACCTGAAACCAGGAACCTCCCAGCTACTACTTCAAGGCCTCTACATTTAATTAAACTCTCATGTGAAGCACATATCACTTGATATGTGTGTGAACTGTGAAGCCAAAAAATAGTTTTTATTAAATTTGGAGGCGTAGTTGGGTCGGAATGAGCATTTCAATCCCAGACGCTGATTGGGTCCCACCGCAATGGGAAGATGAACACAGATCCCCTATTCTCATACATTTTGAATCAATGGCAGAAATATCTTCTCGTAACGACATATTTCCATTCGTGACCCATGCTCCAAAGTTTCGCACCTGCATGCGGTATCACCGAGAGCGATTTGAAGGACTCGCATTTTTCTCTGCATACTGTGATATAGATGGACATGCTGACAGAGGCGGTGTGGCGGCCATGATCGACAATGTACTTGGTGTGTTCACGATGACATACCATGACTCCATGTGCTATACACGGAATCTCGAATGCGTGTACTATGACTTCGTACCTCTCGAAACAAATGTGCAAGTGACGTGTTTCGTTTTAGGCAAAGAAAACAACCGTGTGAGTGTGCGGTGCCAAGTCATCGACGCTCAAAATAAAGTTTTGGTTTCTTCCACAGGAGTGTTCTCCTTAGTTCCGATTCTAATGATTGACGGTAAACCCATGATGAAGGTATGGAAGCAGCCCCCAAATGTTCCCATTGGTAATCGACCCAAGAATTGGATTATAGATTTTCGAAATCCATTTGCACTTCTTGCGGATGATTTGGCCGCAGATTGGATATCTAAAGGCATGCGTCGAATCCCAGTTTTGAATGGATTGAATTCTTTTGATTTCGGATTTGCCCAGAAAATGACTTCGGATATATTTTCCGATGCTGTTGCAGTTGCTGGGATCATTTATTTTTCCAAGTATACCTGTGGTCCTCCAGGGCGAGTAAATGGAGGAGCGATTATTGCGGCTTTTGAGCATCTTTTTATGCATGCTGTGTGCCACTTTCAGATGGAATTGCTCCCGAAAATTCAAGTTCGATTTATTAAAGGAGTGCCATATAACTGCTTGTGTTCAATAAGTGTAGAACGAATGGAGGATTCGCTGCTGTCGGCTTCTTTGAGAATACAACAATCGCCAGGAACGAGCTGGAACGAAGCTGACACAGTCGTTGCAGTAACAGGAACGATGCTCTTGAACAGCAGCAGCAAACTCTGAATATGTGTATATATATATAAGTTTAAACAATATATTTAGTTATTGGAACCGACGCGAGAACTACCAAACAAACAAAAGACATACCGGCACCACAGTAGCCAGCAGTGTTTAAAATACTTAAACTGGCGGTGGTTACATGCAATAGAACACCAACTACGAGTCGCCAAATACGTTGCCATTTCGAATGCCTCATTGCTTTCATCATGATGACACTTATTGAAACACTAAGAACCTGGAACATGAGAGCATTGAAAGCGGAAATAATAAACATCGATATATTGGGACACGAGTCATGAAAGTAATCTTGCGGTTCCAGAGATGCTTCCAAAACACCGCCGTACATGAGTAGCGAGTAGGTGATGCCAAATCCGAGTCCTAGTGCAAGAGCGCTTGAAAGGTCAGAAAAAGGAGATTCATTTGCATGGCAAAGTCTTTTAACTTGTTCCTCCCCATTAATGTATACACGCAGATACAAGTATCTAAACATTTCAAGAATAAGCGAGCCACAGAGAACCGAAATACCGGTAGCGGCACTGGACCGTGACACATCAGCAGTATCAGGATCAAATCCATCTCTAGGAATAGCCAATATCAAAGAGAACATCATTATACCGAGCAAGCAAAAGAACGCGCTTTCATGGAAGCATTAGTTCAAGTGAATTGAGAATGTGGTCTTCACTTACCTCGTGACGGTCACGATAACAAGGTGAGAATGTGGGGCTATCACCTTATAGAATACAACTGCCGCCGGGCCAAATGCAAACAGGGAGAACCCTAGTAAAGTAATTCCTCCACCCATACCAGTCGATTCAACTGGTAGCTCTATAAATTTGCACACAAATTCCCGTCAAATATAAAAAAGAGGCACGAACCGTAATTTCAAATATTTATTACAACGAGATCGTCGACACAATTTGATTCCGATGGTTCAAATTCTTCTTGTGAAGCATCCGGACTACAAATTGGACCTTTAGGATGTTTTTTGGATCGAATTAATCTAAATGCAACAGCACCAATGAACACCAGAACGAGCCCGACGGCCCTTAATGCTGAGACATTTTGCTGCGTAGATTCAAATAATCCAAACAGGTCTATCATAGCTGACATTACCAGTTGCCCTGCCACAACAGAAATAAAAAATACCGGTAAACCTATGACAGGACCGACAGCGACAGAAATAGCCACATAGTAGGCACCCAGGATGCCACCCATATACATCCACCACGTGGATTCATCAAAGTTAGGAGATCTTATATCTTCGTCAGCTATAAGAGCTACTCCCCATATAATGGAACTAACTAAAGCTCCAACTGAAAAAGCTAGCAGTGCTGTTCGATGGGGATACGTGCCATATCGTTTAGTAAATGCACTGGTAATTGCAACCTGAATACTAGTACCACTACCAGCCGCAATACTAAGACAAACATACAGTATAAGCAGACCTGCTGAACCAGATACTTGTAATCGCTCTACGACGGCGAGAACAGCGCCGACAATAACAATGAACATGGCAAATAATTGCACTTTAGATACATGGGCCTTTGGAATATCAATAAAACCGAAATACTCAATAGTTAGAGATGTCAACAGCTGTCCAAGAACGACACATACGAAAAATAAACTAAACCCAAGTCGAGGACCAATAAATGTCGCCATACCCACATAGAAAGAGCCAATAAAACCAGGAAGTATCCACATGTATATTTCTACGTCACTATCGACAGTCTTTACTTTCTTCAATCCCAAAGAAAATAGTGAAACCAAGCAAAGGCAAGTTGAGCCAACGACGAACGAAAAGGTCGTTGCTGCAGTGGGGCTCTTAAGGGGTCTTGACAATGAGCCATTAAGACTCGCTTGTGTGGCCAGGCAGCACCCTCCCATCACAGCACTCAAGCTCCCAAGAATTTGTTTTTGAAAGTTTAAAGTTGGTACTTCAGTCACCATTTAAAATTGTTATGAATGAACAAATTCAACATCATTCTTAGAAGGGACGGTCCCCACACGTTTGTTGTTTTCAATGGGTGTTCAACAGTGTGATCCTTGCATGATGATACAATCCGTCCTGTTTCTTGTGATATTGAGTTGGATCATGTTCATTATTAGAACGTAAGTATATTTGTTTCGTAAATTGGCATCTAACGACAGGACGTATGTAGCGCTTCCGTGGAGCTGAGTAAGGTTCATTAATAAGAATGATTTTTTAATTGTTGAATTTGAAGTGCATTATATCACCGTCCAATACTTCGTATGCACGTCCTTTCATCTGCAGTTTCCCAGCTGCCTTCACTGCAGTTTCTGTCTTTAGCTCCACGAGGTCATCAAACGTCATCACGTCTGCGGAGATAAAACCTTTCTCGAAATCAGTATGAATGTATCCTGCTGCTTTTGGTGCCAAAGTACCTGCCTTGATAGACCAAGCACGAACCTCATCCTTACCCGCAGTACTATAGACACCTTAATTCAATTTCAGTTCCAACTGCTACGTGAATACTTACAAATAATGAATCAAATGCAGACCTGTGTATCCAGTCTTGATGATCTTTGGAATCATGGAACGAGTACCATTGGATTTCAAAAACTCCTGCTTTGCTTTCATTCCCCCACTTGCTTCTGCATCGAAGGCTTCCTGTTCAAAAGTAACACTGAACGGAATTACCAGGTCTCCACAACCACGTTTCTCAACGAATTCGTGAATAAGCGGCAAGAATTTGTTCCCTTTGGCCAAATACGCTTTTTTCGAAATATTGACTAAGTATATCATTGGTTTCGCAGTGAGAAATTGCATCATGTTCAGCACATCAATCTCCTTGGATTCCCAATCACATGCACGAACATCAATACCCTCTTCCAACTTGGCTAAGACGGTTTGAATGCAAGTGAACTCCGCGAGCTTCTCTTTGCCACCAAGTTTCTTTTCGATCATACCCTTGTTTGAGGTGATGTAATTCTTGCACTGCTCAATGTCCTTGTTACGGAGTTCTTTGTGGATTATTTCCAGATCACGAACTGGGTCCACGCTGTCTTCCACGTGAGTAACATCCTTGTCCAAGAACCCACGACATACATGGTAAATCCCATCGACCGCTTTGATGTGACTCAAGAAGGCATTACCAAGTCCAGCCCCTTCCGCGGCCCCTTTTACCAATCCAGCAATATCAGTAATAGTCAGCATTGCAGGCACTTCACTGGCTGGCTTGTACATGGAACAGAGCTCTTTGAATCGAGCATCGGGAACTGGGATTCGAGCAACATTAGGATCGACTACAACATAAATCAGAAAACGATACAAAAGATGAAAGCAACGAAGTGCTCAAAGATGCAACGTACTGGTACAGAAAGGGAAATTTTCCGCAGCCACACTTAGCTTCGATAAGAGGTTAAACATGGAACTCTTTCCTATTTGCCGGATGTTTACTGACTGGTCTATTTTATTCCATCACTACTTACCTACGTTAGGCAAACCAACAATGCCCATTTTCACGTTGTTGGAAGGTCTTCCAAGCAGTGCTCTAGGCGCGGCAACTTCTTTCTTAGGTCCCATCTGTATCTAATTGTTTTGTCACAACCACAAACAAATTTTTAAACACAACAAAAAAATTTTGGAAAAAGAAATGAAAGGGGGGACCTCGCCACAGACCAGCAATATAGCCGTTCAATAATAAAAACGGTGGGAAAAGGACACCTTATTAATCTCTGATGATGAATTATGTCCTGATCTTGCTGTTACCCTTCTCAGTGTTATGCTCTCGTCAAGAAACAATGATTCAAGGAGACCAAACTCTCTGCACTCAAGAGATTCATGAGTGCGTACAAGATATCGCCATTGTTTTTGGTGAGTTATCAAGAGCCAGTACTCGAATCTATAATAGAATACTCCCTGGATTCATAAGCGATTTACCACTCGGAGCTAAAGATGTGAGACTTGCCTTGTACACAGACTCTACCTATGCTGGCGTGATTGACCAACCATCATCCTATGACAACAAGTTGTTATCCAAAGCTTCTCGAAGTAAATCAAGGCGACTTTGGACAAAAGGACCTGGTTTTAACGGATGGCAAATGAACTCTTTTTTCCCGAAATCGAGATTAGGATACATTTCGGGCGTACAAACCACAGTAATCACCCTGTTTGATTCGAGTGCATCGTTGGAAGCAGGAACTTCATCCATTTCGAATATTCTGAGGTCGAAACCAGATGCTCAACTTATTTGCTTGTACGCTGGCAAAGCGGAACTGCAAGCATTTATTCTGACTGAATGCGCAATTACTTTGCAAGTCAAATCGTCAACGAAATTAAATATCCAAACGGACATTTGTAAACATTTTCAAAATGAGAAAAGGCCGTTTGGGGAACCTCCCATCATGCTTCTAAATCTGTAGTATTTCTATAAAATATAAAAACAAGAAAATATATCTCAGCTATTTAGAACTCCTTGGATTATTTCGTGGCGTGTAACAACTCGACAATTTCTAATACCGGTAACTATTCCGTTTTATATTCCATGAGCAAACCAAGAACACCCCTGGATAAATTCAAAATGATGGAAAATTGAATCAAAATATTCAATAGCTGTAATTGTTCCTAGATGATCAAAGATTTCGAATTTTTGGGCCTGAATCGATTTTAATAAGGATCGAAGATAGATGCTCGATTTGATTATCAATTTAATTCGCAAATCTTCAGAGAGATACAAAATTAACCGACACCTCAAACCAAACGTCATTGAAGATTGGGACTTTTGTTTGTTGTTGCAACCTTCGTATCTAATAAACTTGGTATCGTAAGATAATTTTCAAAATGTCCATTCAAAATTTTCATAAACTACCAATATAGCCTCATTTGCAAAATAACTGACAACTTTAATCATATTCAATATATTACTACTCCTCTACCCGAATAATGGACCCACTTCCATCGTTTTCCTCGGAATACTTTTAAGATTCAAGTGTGAATTTCGTGATTTCTCATACTGTTGTTGTTTCTGATTGCCTCCCGGATTGTCATCAGGCTCTGTTCTTTCAACAAAATACTCATGTTTTTTAAGAAATAAGCGTTCAATGGCTTCTATCCACTACTTGTAATGTTTTAAAAGAGTTGATTTTGTGTTATCAGTCTAATCATGAAAATAAAATCCCGAGTGGCTCCTGGTCTTACGGGTTTTAAAATTTAGTTTTTTCTACCACTCAAAAAAATTCTCAAGTCAACCTTGAAATTATACAAGAATGGCACCAAAAGAAACAATTACCGAAGATAGCAATGCAGTCAGGTTCGGTCGAGTGAAGAACAATCTGAAAATGGGTATTGTGGGATTACCCAACGTTGGAAAATCATCCTTGTTCAATTTGCTAACGGAGAGTAACGTAAGTGTTTTCTTCACATGATGCGTTTGACTACTAACTTAACTTTTAGATATCCGCTGAGAATTACCCGTTCACCACAATAGAACCTAACGAGGCTCGTTGTAAAGTTCCTGATGCCCGATATAAATGGCTGTGTGACGTATGGCAACCTGCCTCGGAGTATCCAGCATATCTTCATTGCACCGACATTGCGGGACTCATCAAAGGAGCGTCAGAAGGGGCTGGACTTGGTAATGCTTTCTTGAGTCACATCCAAGCAGTTGATGGAATCTTTCATTGTGTACGCGCGTTTGACAATGATGAGATTGTGCACGTTGATGACAGTATCGACGCTCTGAGGGATCTTGAGACTATCCAGGCCGAACTATGCAAGAAGGATATCCAATATGTATTAACTCAGAAGGACAAACGCATCAAAGATGTTAAAAAAGACCCTACTATGAAACTTCCAGCTTTATTTTTCTCTGTAATGGATAAAATCATTGCACTGCTTGAAGAAAACAAACCTATTATTGCTGGGGACTGGACATCACCTGAAGTGGAGAAGATCAATGAACTAATTCCGAACGCCATCACGACCAAACCAGTGGTGTATCTTGCGAACTTGAGCAAGAAGGCATTCGTGAACAAAGGTAGCAAGTGGCTGGAGCCAATGATGAAGTGGATCAAGGCTCACGGTGGCGGTGTTCTTATTCCAATGAGTGTTGAGTGGGAACAGGAGTTCTGGGCATTGAGAGGAGATGCTGCTGAAGAAAAAACAGCGAGAGATGCATTCTTGAAATCCTCGAATGGCGCCAAAAGCGTTCTTCCTCGAATTGTTAAAGGTACGTAGTAGGCTTTCTTTTGCAATGGTTTTAATTCTTCTTTTTTAGTCGGGTATAATCAATTAAATTTGATGTATTATTTCACTGCAGGCGAGAAGGAAGTGAGATGTTGGACTTTGATAAAAGGATCTACAGCCCCCCAAGCAGCAGGGGTGATCCACTCCGACTTCGAACGAGGGTTTATCAAAGCTGAAGTTGTTTCATGCGACGATTTCAAGGAACATTCAGGTGGAGACAAAAAGGGTATGGCGAACGTGAAAGCTGCAGGAAAAATGCGACAAGAAGGGAAATCCTATATTGTCAAAGATGGAGACATTATTCATTTTCAATTTAATGTTTCAAAGCCTAAAAAATAATCGCGAAAACCATTACTTCGCAATTCCTGGTTCCTTCTTCATCATGCGAACATTCTCTTTCTGCAATTGGGCAATTGCAATAGATCCGTTCGCAAGGCCCCATCCTAGATGCACGACCTGCATTCCATTAGCCCTGGTCCCGCATAGGACTCCAGGACCGTACGGAGTTTCTACTGTATTGATAGCATCGGGCATTTCCTCTTTTTTTTCGGCGATAAAATCTGCTGCTGCTATGCCTGGGGAACCTTCCATTCGGCGAGGAATTCTATGTAAAAATCCGTGACCTACGCCGCATCCCAAAACACCTTCACCTCCCCATTCCTGCGACGGTGTCAAAAATACTTTTCGTATCATATCTGTTTCCATGTTGTAAATGTATAATTCTAACTCCTCAAATTGGCCGTCTTCGTGATCTCCCACGGAATCTGCAACGAGGTCATACAACTCATCGAGGTTTTCAAACACCATGTACGGCGTTCCTATGATATAATCGACGTCTTCAACGAGACCTGCCTTTTCGGCCGGAGAATCGGGATTAACATCAAGCACGTGAATTACCGAATCTTCCGATCCATCAAAGGAATCGAATTTAATCGTCAACCCTAATAATCCCTCCCCACCCCAATTCTTACAAGGGGTGAAACTAAGATTTCGAAGTTTGCGACATTTGGAGTTGTAAACAGTGATAGTCAAGAGACGGTTCTCGAATTCTCGAATGATAGAGGTGAATGTTCCGTCTTCTGCAAGGAGTGGTCGATCATCAGCCTGGACGATGAAATCGAATATGGGAACTAGGCCTACACTGGATGCTGGCGATTGAGACTGGATCGCAAGTATTCTATATCCACTTTTGGTATGCAGCAGGAACTCTGGTAGTTCCGGGGGACTACTCTCACTCTCCTGACTGATATCGTTCCCCATCGACAAAAATAAATGACAGTTGTTGCAAGATTTCGCTTCTTATTATTTGTAAAATGATAAATTGAATTACCGTGATATGAATGGTTGTGTCAATGCGGAATTCTGTTTTCGATGGACAAGCATCTTTGAGATGAGAAGGCAACTAACGACACCAGCAACAAAAGATGCGGATATTTTCATGAATTCATATTCCCACCTTGAGAAGCGTTCTTCTTTGCATTCGCGTTTCGCAATATCGTGAACAGTCTGAACAAAAACAAACCGTTTATCGAAATCAATATCTCTCAAAAAATCAGCTGGATAACCGAGGGGACTGAAAGGTTGACCTTCTGGATGACCCGGATAGAAATTATATCCGCCGTCATTGTATCGAACAATCAAAGTGTCAAACATCTTCCACCAACTTTCAACCAATTTATCCTGTGCATCTCGAAGCGCACTGGTACTGCCATGATTCTCATACGCATGGATCATTCGCTCTTGCCATTCCTTCATGGCCGGGAATACAACTTCGTGGCTCATATTGCGGTAGTTAATCTGCATGAAATTGGCAACTATACACAATCAAAAATAAGATCCGAAATTAATGAATGTCTGCAACTACTTACCAATATCAAAAGCCCACCAAGCACTGGATCTGCTAAACACACCTTTATGACCTATCTGGTAAAATCCAGAATACATATCTAGAGTTTCGTCGAGGGGGCGTCCCCTAGCTTCTGCCAGAGTCGAGGCCAGTAAAGGAACAGCTACGGAAGTGGCAGGAGTATCAGAAGCGAAAAACGCAGCCGGGTTTTCCTGTAGGGGATAACCGATGTGCGTGTAAGCTGTTCTTGCAATGGATATTCCCCTAGCAAATTCCCCATGAGTTTGTTTCAGAGCTATTCCGCCTTCCACTCTAATTGGATTGCCAAATGGACCAGCAAGAACTCCTTTGGTCATATCGTAAGACATTCCTTTGTAATTTCCACGATATAACTCAATAAACTCCTCCAATGAAAGCTTTTTATCCACTTTTACACTGAAAGGAAATTGAAAAGGGCTGTCATAGAGAGGAACTTCAAGTGATGGGGCAGTCTCTGAATATATCCAATGCATTCGAATAGAACCATACATAGGAAGCTCCATCTTACCATAGATATCTTGCCATGAAAAAGGTTCCTGCCCTTTCCACAACCCAGCAGCTAACGCTTCCGATCTCATATTAGTAGAAAACAAAAACATGTCAGTAGGCTCAAGTGGAACGTCCTTAATAATGTAGTTATTGGCTACAACGGCTATGTGACCATCAGGAACCTGCTGTGCTACCCATATTGCACTGGCATTCGTGGAGAAGTCTTGGGTAATATGAAACACCCACGAATCACCATGAGCATCAGCAACTGTCAGTGCTTCCCCTTCGTCGAATCCCTCTCCGAAGAATCCATACTTCTCTGCCACTGCACCCATCGTCTTAATAGCACATACAGCCGAATCACAGCGTTCTAACGCAATTTGCATTAGTGACCCAATGCACATGATGGCAGGGCCTTTCACTCCTGTTGAAGGATCAGGCATGTCCGCCCCACCACAAGATATCTTAGAAGCGCAGCTACTTTCACCCAGTGTCAGTCCTACCTCATTAATAAGGCCATAAGTGGATTCCCATATACCATAAGTTCTGGTCACCTCTGGAATCTTTCCAAGGATGGTCGTGAGATCAGCAGCATTTTCATAGATAGCAGCTCTGTCTGAGTGCTGTCTCGGATATGCTGCATTCACACCAAAGACGGTGCGGAATGATCCTTCTGGATGGGTGACTCCTGGCACCAGTGCAACACGTGTATCACACTCGACGCAATCAGCTGAATGAGCCAAACTACCAAACGTAAACAGGAGTTTAAACAATGGGTTGGAGTACTTACATGGGGGTGCCAGTTTCTGAACCTCCGGCACTGACAATCATAGTGGTACACCCAGTTGAAGTTTGCGCCATTAACACGGCAAGCAGTACCAATCTCATGATCTTTCTTGTTGAAGTTTCTCACAAATCTGATACAATCACTTTTAGCAAAACAAAAATCGATTATTTTAAAGAGTGGATAAAAGCCATCAAATGCTAATTTTTTTCTCTCACAAATTTTGAATGTTAAACTTCAAATCAGATCAAAATTGTAGGGATTTTGGAAATCAACAAACATGTTTGGAATATTCATTCTATTTATTTTTTGGCTCACTGTATTTCTGCGTCAGTTCGTCCTTGTGGTACTTTTAAGTGAGCACAACATCGTTTATAAACCAACCGCCCTGTTTCCGTTTCCATCTTCTGGTGTTTGATCATTCTTGAAGATTGCAGATGATCTGTATACCCTAGCATCTTCATAACATCCTTTTTATTCCAGTCTACGTCAATAGGCGGATGCAGGGGTACAAGCAGAGGAAATCCGACATTATTTTTGGAAGTTCCACCCATAGAGAACGACATCCGACGCCAAAACGTGTCAGCCATGCTCTTACTAACAACCCTAGTTTCTTTAACAAGGGCAATCCTGTTAAACGACCCCCCGCCCGAACTCGTCATCAGTAAGATATCGCCGGGTCGAATATGGACAAATATTCTAGTCATCAAACCTTCACAGAAACCCCAAAGATGGCTTCCCACTGCTTCTACAGGAGAATCCAATGTATGGTCATTAAGACCTGGAATACCGGTTGGAACTAAAAATAATCGGCGCTTTCCATTTGTTGATTCCTTATCGTCGCTAGTTTGATTTTGAACATGCATTTTCCAGCGTTCTACAAGCAAGGCATCTTTATTGAATTCTATTTCCTCGTCATCTTCATCAGATATGTTATTATCAACTACATTCTCTTTGTTGAATTCTGGAAGCTCTCCTTTCAAGCGCTTCGATTCACGAGATGGTTTCGATACCTCTCGTTGCAGTTGTAGATTGCGGCGTTTCACAGGTTTCACTGCCGCTTTCATTATTCCCAAGTCTGACAAAAGTGCCTCATTCTCTTTAATACGATCCAGTCTCAGCTGCTCGTACGACATGTTCCTTTTCAAATTAGATTTTTTATACACAAGATTTTTTTAAAACACAACAAAAATATATTTTTTTAAAGCACTAAATGCTAATTTCTTATTTTTTTTTTGAACAAACAGAAGATAATTAAAATTTAAACCCCCCCCCAAATGGATCAATCTACAACAACTATTAAACTTTTGAAATTCGAAATATTGCGACATAATATCTCTGAAATAATCTTCGAACATTGAAGATGTGGAACTCTTAAAATTTGTTTTGAGAAGCGAGACCACATCAAACCTGAAAGACAAACTATTGTCAAAAGATGGTACAACGACCATAAACGACCTTCAAAAACTATAAGTTCTTGTAAATCAACC
>Ga0105055_10008623_pt1 | contig 13222 bp, 5 predicted proteins | sample BON03_FD_78090 | JGI IMG/M metagenome (GOLD analysis project Ga0105055, IMG submission 78090) | Freshwater microbial communities from Lake Bonney liftoff mats and glacier meltwater in Antarctica - BON-03 | ecosystem: Environmental > Aquatic > Freshwater > Ice > Glacier meltwater | place: Lake...
GGCGCGAAAAAATTCACCCGAAATAGAATATATGCACGAGGAAATGAGAAATACCGTGGACACGACCCATTTACTTTTGTTCTAGTTTTAAATTCTCAATGCTACAGGACACGGCTGGGCAGATGTGTCTATCATATCAGTTTTTGTAGAGAGTTCGATTTTTGTTCACTCGTGCTCTTCTGCCGGCTGCTCATCATACACAGCACACTGTATATCTTGCACAGAATTCTGTCTCCACAGCCAGTCCAAATTGTACAGCATGAATGGCACCAACACCAAATTGTAGACCGAGAAGAAGCGAACAATAATCCACATCAAGTTGTTGCCGAGTTTGTAATGTGCACACTCCTGTGGGAATCGCGAACTGAACGAAATCGTAATTCCGTATACTGCCCACAACGAGTACAGCAGTACCTCGACGAGCAGCACGTACAGGAAATAGTCGGTGTCGTGTGCAGGGATCTCACGTTGTGCGTACCCAAAAACGCTTGTGATGAGCGCAACGACCAGACAGTTGTAGCCAAACACAGAGACCCATGTTACATATTGCCCCGACGACAGGAGCATATCGTCGGCATCGTCTACTACGTGTTCGAACCAGGTGCAGTCAACGGGTTTTCCCGTTACTGCACAGGCTTTGGGGGTTTTCAGACTGTAGGTGGGCTGCGAGCAGAAATTCACACTCTTGTCCCAGTTGATGGCGAAAATGCTGATGGCAGCGAAGAGCATTGAGGTATACACAATGTACAAGTACAGTGCGTTTTTCTTGTACGAATCTGACATCACCGAAGAGCAGCGAGCGAAGAGCATGCATGGGCTTATATAGGAAGAAAATCCCGGCAGCATGTAAAATGCGCCCGGCACTGCTCGTTGCAACATTGGCGTAAAACGCTTGCACGTGGGACGTTTGTAAAATCTTGACCTTGCGCCCAGGAACTGAAAGTCGACGAGACCCCACCCTCATGCTGACATTTTATGTGTACGGCTATGCATTTGAGTATTGTAAACTGTAATCACTATTATCTTCCCGTTCACTCGTGACTGTATAGTAAACGACGGCAACACGTCGATGCGCCTGACATCAGCAATGTCTCGACCAATAAAGACGTGTGACGGTGAATAAGATTACAGGGACGAGTGCAAGATTGTAATAGGCCATGAATCCCAGCAAAATGTAAGCAAGATTGTTTCCGTGATCATAGTTAATACATGTCTCTGGAATCGTTGTTCCGAAAAACAGAACCATTCCGTACACCGCCCATGCGGAATACAACAGGGCGTGCACGGCGGCAAATGAAGTGTATTTTATATCCAAACTGTGGTCGGGCACGATAATGCACACTCCCCCGAAAAAGCAGGAAACAAAAAGCAGGAAAAAGCCTGTTACGATGATCCACATAATAACAGACCCCATTGGCCCGACCACAGAGCTGGGAGGTTGAGAGTACTGGAAAGTCTGCTGCATCGGGCCGACGTATTTCCACGGGCTGGCCATGCAGAAATTGTTACTCGGTGTCCAGTTTCCAACAAATAAACACAGCACACTGAAAACGAAGGTGGTAAACACGACATATTTCAAGCTTGTTTTGCACAAAGTTAGCATGTATGCCAGGGGCTTCACGTGGCTTATATATAGGATAAACCGCATAGACATGATTTTTTTTGCCCGCATCGTGTGCAAACATTTCCAGAGTTTTCTCGTGCAAGGCCCCTGAAATAAAACCGGGGTTTCGCGTGTTTCGCCGGCAAAATCTCGTGAATAGAACACCGTGTGGACGGGCACGTTGCAGTTTATGCCCAGCGTACACCGTTCTGGTATATAAAAGAAAACTCACTGCTTCTGGACGAGAGGTAGCAGCGATGCGTCCAGTGGAGGCGTACGACGACGTGTTCATTATATGTCTGGTATACTTTGCTCTGTTCCTCGGAGTTAAAGTTGTGAACATCATCAGCGTCGTTATCGCAACTCCTCTGTACATGATTGTTTGCACCGGGAAGCAGGGTCCAATTAAGCATGACGGGAAGATCCTTCCCCTAGTGATTGAGACGATTATCAACATTATCGTAAACACTTTTACGATCGTTCTTGATTTTGCGATGCTGCTTGTGCAGAAGCTTCTCGTGTTGCTTCCCTTTATTTTCCTGGTGATTTTCCTCAGTTTCATTTCTTCCAACTCGGACTCGGTTCTGAAAGGGGTGATTGACTTTTACGACGGGTTTCTCATCAAGTCAGACTACTTCCAATACATTCGCAAGGGTAGCTGGATTTTCAAGATTGTGTTTGAACTTGTCAGTCCGTGCTACAACTGGGTGATTGACACGGTGGCCGGAGGTATCATGGAAATCGTTTCGTTGCTCGTGGACGACGAGGCCAATCGCAAAAATCTCATCTCTATGGTTTCCGAGTTTGGCAACCTCTTCATCACCGTCGGAGTGGCCGTATCCAAATGGATGACCGTCAACTTCAAAGAGTGCCAGTACGATCGTGTTGTTGCGGATATGCGGGCCATGGACACGAATATGTTTTCCACGCTCAGCCACCGGTGTTTCGATAACGACTTCCGGGACATTGAGTTAATTGCCAGCACTACCACCTTAAAAACAGTGTTCACCAGTTTTCACACGCTCGCGTCTTCACTGTGCCCGACAGCAGCATCTTTTATTGGGTTGATTTTCTATCCTATCTACGACGAGCACATCAATGTCATTGCACACAACATGATCAACATCGTGTTGTCCGGCGGCTACACGACGTGGGATATTACGCAATTGCGGTGTCGGTGTGCACACCAGCTGGAGCTGTCGACGGCACTATGTGTCCCCGATCTTTTCCCGTTGTTCCGGTATGCTTTGCGCGCTGTCGAGTCCATGGGGGCTCTGGTGGACAACTGGGTCAATATCGCACACCTGCTTGTGCTGTCGTTTTTCCTCGACCGCGACGCCGACAGCATCCAGAACTGCAAGATGTCGCAAAGAAACACGGGAAAACTATTTGGCGTCAATGTCACGAGCTTCTTCTCGCACAACACTACACGGATTCTGCCCGTGAGCGAGTCGCTCATGGCAATTACAGATGGGAATGGTGTGATTTTCATGAAAGCGCAGACGGTGGAGGAGGTGTTGCGGGTGTCGAATGCTTTCGGATCACGGTCGATGGACACCAAGCACGGCTTTGCGTCTATCGACTTTGCTTCTAACATCTTGGCGACGGACGTCACAGGAGATCTGAGAACTAGCATCTTGGGGTGTCGGTGTGACAACAACGTTGTGGGAGGAGTAACAATTTCGTGTAGCGCCGCACTTTTCAACGGCATCGTAAATGAGGACGAACTTAGCAGCATTGACACAAATATCCCAATCCAGTTTGAAACCAACACCAACCGCATGCTTCTGCGATGCGAATACCTGAGGATTTCCGTGGAGCCTATTACGTTTCCTTCACAGACTTCCGACGTGAACCAAGACACAGGCCGCGCTGACCGGTTCTCGTCGTTTCGCGAGTGCGAGTTGGACCCAAGAAAGTGTAACAACGTCGACGCACTAATCTATGTCATGCCGCTCTGTCCCACACCCTCGGCAGGGCGTGACGTAAAACTGAAAGTACAGTGCATTCGAAACTCGATCTACCAGACGTGTTTCCCGTACTGCGTGGGACTGCACCAAAAAGGAGCCGCCACCACGCCCATTACACTCTACAACCAAAAAACCCTCATCGACGGCGTGTACATAGCAAACTCAAACTGCGTTTCGACAACGGTGGACAAGATTGACGGACAAGAAATCATCATGAAAAGTAGCCTGAGGTCGAGCGACTTCACTACGTTGCAGAAATATGGCATTGCCGCAACTGAACAGCAGACGTCCGATCTCAACTACCAGTGCACGTTTTCGAAGTTCACCTCTTCCGTTCTGCTTCCCGCCGCAAGCGCCCAGACTTGCACAGGAGGAGTCGAGTTTTGTGCAAACCAGGTCGTGCCCTTGCAAGAGTCGGCGCAACAGGAGTGGAACATACACACCGACTACCCTGTGCCCACGATGCTGGCATCTGGCCAACCGTACATTTTCGCAGGGAATCAGATGCTCACGCAAAAGTGTGAATTGGACGGAACCAAGTGCATTTTCACCAGCACGGTGCAAACGTTGACATCTGACGTGCATTCGCAGTACCGGATCATGGACACGCTATCAAACATTCCGTCGCTTCGTGCTTCGTTCTTGGAAAAGGCGCAGGCCGTGCACGGAGGAATTGTGATTCCGCATGACACAATGGACGTGTTTGGCTCTCGCAACCCAGCAGCACAGACCCGCACAGGTATATTGTATGGCGTCAATCCAAACTTATTGCCACTCCGCAGCACGCTGAACGAATGCTCGAGCGAAAACAAGGTCGGCACGATTTTGGCGATCGAGTGCACGACGTGCTACAAAACTCCGCGCATTTTCTATACACAGCCGCTGTCGAGGTGCTCGCAGGACATTCGCATGGGAGTACGCATGGAAACCTCGGAACGTGTGGTGCGGGCGTGCACTCAGAACACCACGGTGGAGATCCTGATGTCGGAAAACGATGCTTTCTGGCACCTGCGAAACGTCTGCAACCTGAAATCGTCGAATTCGCCTATCAATCTCTTTATTGAAGACATAACGTATCTGAACGACATGAACATGATTCTTACGATCAAGCGCGGGCCTATTGGGGAGTTCCTTCATGTCGCCGGTATGAACACGACAGCGTGGCCTGACACCGCGCCCCCGATGCAGTCGAGCAGCGTGCATTATTTTATCAATCTTCAAACCTACGAAGTTCGACGCGACGTCATGTGGCTGCGAAAGTTTTCCACTCTAGCAGACAGCAAGTACAGCTTGCTGTGTTCGTCGGATTCGGTAGTACCAGCGTATGGTACGTACATTGCTTTGACGACGCAACTGTCGCTGAAGGCCGTGTTGCTTCTGACCAACTCGTACATGCTCAACGTATTTGGAATCATCGAAGGAATTATTTCTAAAGAAAAGCTGTGCAACGGGCGGAAAATGAACCACTACGCTCTGGACAATTGCAAGTACCATCCGCTATCGACCTACCACTTGCAGGACATGTTCGTGCGCATGGACCGCTCGTTTGATTCTCTTACCTACGCGACGGTGCGCTATTTCGGCGTTCTTTTCGGGTTCGAGACCGACCTCCAGAACTGGGCGACCAACTCTATTGTGGTAATGGCTGGTCCCGACTCTGGGTACAAAGACGGAATCATCCGAGCAGTGTCTAGAGGAGTGTTTGCGGGAATGTCGGTGCTGCTCACTGTGATGACGACGTCGTTTTACTCGCTGTCGTTTTTTGTGGACGAGATTTTTCTCAAGTACATTATACAGCAGCTGGAGAACCAATTTCTGGGCTCACAGGAAAAGGAGTTTGTGTTCTTCGCTTTTAGCAACCTGATTTTCGATTCGATTGCGACGGGAACTCTGAAATCAGGACCACTGGGGTCACAATACAAGATTTGTCAGGAGTATGCGCTCCTCACAGGAGATGCTGCGTCCCCTCTTGGGATGGCTGTTTTCCACACGTGCGCGGCAGTTTTCGAAGGCATTTACGCAATAGTCCAGGTTGTGTCGTCGGTGGTGACTCTCAGCGCTCTTACCGAGTGTATTTGCAACATAGACCCGCGCGTTTTGAACACGAATCTCGACTTCTTCGAGCAAAAGTGCATGTACAAGCTACCGGCGACCTTGAGGCCCGAGCTTTTTATGTTTATACAGGGCGCGGGCGTCCTGAACAAGCAGTGCTCAATCCTGATCAAGCAGTTTCGCAACGTGCTCTTGGAGATTCCGTTGCAGTGCATTTTTCATATGGACAAAGCGCTGGTGGCAGCTTCCGACGTGCCCCTGTATCTCATGAAAGTTATGCAGATTGACAGGACAGACACGACGACATGTACTGAATATGACACCAGTCTGGAAGTGGTAACGATTGTGCCACGCCCCATTTCGTTTTTCAAAAAATGTGCGTTTCTGCCCACCTGCCAGACGAAATGCGGGCGAGAAATTGCAATGTTCGAGTCTGAAAAACACGGTGTGCTGCGTCCGAACCGCGGCGCTCTGCGCGGCGATCTGATGAGTTTCATTCCGGCTTGGCAGGCCAAGATCCCGGGGCTTAACGAAATCTTTGAGCCTCTCGCGGTGCAAGAGTATCCCGCGCGGGGAGACCAGTGCGACCGCTACATTGTCGTGTTGGGGCGGCCCTTGCAAAGTGGGAGTCGCGGGCAGTTTTTGCCGTGGAGCATGTATTTTTTCTGCTACTCGGACACTACATTTGGGATTGTTTTGGTGTCACAGAAGATGCTTGACACGACGACGACGCTGGGAATCCCCGAAGACGATAATATTGCCGAGAAATATGTGGTGCAGGAAATATTTCTTGTCCCAATGGATGCAATGACACAGGGTGCCGTCGTAGTGGTGTATCTCGAGAAATTGTCACAGAGCAACACGATTCTCGAAATTGTGGTTGACTCTCGGGGTGAGGTGCTTACCGACTCGATCATTCGGAGTGATCGAATCAAGTCAGACTCGGTGTGCGCCGAACTCTCCTCCAGCGTAGCTGCAAACTGCCAGCCCACGGTAGATGCTAGTATTCCATATACTTTCCTCGAGAACGGGGACAGCACCTCGTCATTTTCGGGCTACTTTTACAAAATCGTGATTCTGCCAGGGCAACAGCCTGACCGTGAAATCATGGACGACTTTGTTCCGTACACGATTCTGGCCATGTACTATACATACATCCAGTACCGTGTGCCTGAAAGCACCCAGCTCTTCACCTGCGAAGCCGAGTTGGAAATGCGGTTGGTGCGCAAGAGAAATCGGAACGACGAGTCGATCCGAGAGCACGAATGCACCATGTACGCAGCAAAGAGCGATTCTGGAAAGTCTCGCCCTAACACGGTGTGGAATCTGCTCTCCACACTGTCGGACACCAGGACAGAACAAATACTGGTTAGCCAAGACCACAACAGCATTTTTCTTCTGCAAAGAACGGGGCTCGAGCGCATTGTGTTTGACTTTGACACCAACAATCGTGTCAACTTTACTGTCACGCAACGAAACAGCATGAACTCGGGAAACTCGGGAATCGAACTGCTGTGGACCTCCAAGTCTCAGACGTCGGATTACGAGGGCCGCAGCACGACCAAGAGAATATACCGTAGCATCATCATGGCACTGAACACACAAGTCGATAGCACCATCATGTACACGCTGCTTGAGACCAACACTATGCGCAAAACAGACACCGAAAACTGGATTATGCAGTATGTATTCTGGCTGCCGAGCAAAGAAGGCGCCGCCGAATTTCGCCTCGAAAACACAATCCCCGCAGAACTTGCCATCAACATTGTAAAGTCAAACGGACTCGCCGTAATGGTCCAAACTACAATCAACGCTGAATGCAACTACATGTCGTGCCAGTCGTGCAACGGGCGAAAGCTGAAAAACTTTTGCACCATGGCCCAAAAGTGTGCAATGGTCAACTGTGTCGGGACTGTGGTCAATCCAAACAATGTGTTTTGTGTTATGGGCACCATGGCAAAAGAGTACCGCGAAATTGCGATTTACCAGGGAAACGCGCTGTGGTTTGCGGCGGTGGAGATTGCCATGTCCATCATGCAGATTGCCGAGCTGCAAGGATCCCGTCGGGAGCCCATCAACCTGGAGGGAATTTCAAACATTTTCAACACTAACATGTGCGAGAACAAGGACCTGTCTGCCGTGTTGGCTGCGTTTTTCCCCGCGCTGATCATGACGATTTACACCTCAGTGATTGGCAATAGTCAGGGTTTTTCTGTCAAGGACTTGGGCAGCAGCACCTATATTGTGAGGCAAATTTTTTCCCCAGGAACTAAGCTGCAAAACACGGCCATCGTGTCAGCTGTCACGCAAACCGTCCACCAGATCCTGTTGGGGGTGCTCATGTTTTTTTACCGCAACACTCGCTTTATCATGTGCGCCCTGACGCGTTTCGCCGAATTCACCGGCGGGTACATCAAGATTGTCAACCACAACATTGGCGACACGGATTTTTGCAGCATCGACAATGAGTACGCCGAAAGTGCACAGCCACAGAACGACGAGAGTATTGTACGCGACCGCATTACGTCAGGCGCAATTGGCGATACGTACACCACCATGAACATCAACAAGCAAAGCGTAATTCCCTCAAAATTCCAATTCGATATGGCCCTCACCATACTGTTGGCGAGCAGTATGCAGCGCATCATGCTCATTATCAACATGAATGCTCTTGTCGATTTTTCGCTCGGCGTCATCTATGCGCTAGCGCGTCTGTGCAGTCTTGTCGAGAGCGACAAGTGTCGTCCGGCGAGTACCGACTTTGCCTTTGTGCTGTCATGTGCATGCGGTGATACGCCGTTCCGTGTGCAGAGTCGGGTGCGCAACTCGCGCATAAAAGACGGGGCGTTTTGGTGCACCGGTATCCAGAAACACGTCAACATGGAGGGCGACACCGTTTTTGTGTACAACCCTTTCTCGCTAGAGGAGCTTGCTGACGACCTGCATTCCGCCGGACAAGACTACATCGATTGCATCTCTAGGACAAACGAGGCCGACTGTTTACGAGAGCGACAGCGTGTTTACCTCCCCCAGTTCAACTCACACTTTACCAAACACAGTGTGTCTCCGCTCGCAGTGCTCACTCGCTGCCGAGAAAATTTCAACGCCAAAAAATGGGACGAGGGAATATTTGGAGCGTACGAACCGGAGCTGATCAAGCACATTGTGCAGGACAGTGCGTTTATTACAAGCGGCAACATGAAGGTGATTCAAGCGGATGCAGAGCTGTATCTGCGTGAAGATGTGAATGGACCTGTGCATTCGTGTTTGCGAAATGGCCCTACCCGAAACAGGATCGAGGCGTGCATGGTCCTGTCTTTTTCGCACATGAATGCTCTCGAACAAAGCAGGTCGTTGGCGCTGCCTGAAAGTAGCACCTTTTCGGAATCGACAGAGGTTTCCATCTTCGCATACTTTCAATACACACAGGTGGAAGATGTGAATGTGCAGCGACACACGGACGCGTGTGAGTTCCTGTCTTCCGCCGTTTTTGCGAGCGATCCGGGGGTGCGCATCTGTCAGCTGCAAGATGACATTGAAGGGTTCTGCGGGGACGAAACTGGAAGCGAGTGCAAAATACCCATGACCACGCTGGCGTACGAGCAATCCATACAGCGCAACATTGTGGAGCTTTTCCAGGTGACATCCGGAGACATTACCCTGAATACTGTGAAGGAAACGGTTGTCCTGGAGAAATACAGCCGCGTGAAAGAATGTGCCAGCAGCTTTTTCGCAAGCGTGGACCGGGAGCTGAGTGCTACAAAGATCAGTAACATTGTGAATAAACTGGACCTGAATCTAATCACTGGCGAAGGTGACCTTTTGCACCAGCACATGGATTGCATTTTTATGGGAGCATACGATCACGTTTTTTTTGCTCCAACTGATACCAACATGGTGCTTGAGCCTATGATGTATTCGCGAAACGCGTCGGGAACATCAAGAGAGTTCGAATTGCCATGCGAAGGAAGTATGGTATACGATCGATATGCCGAAGACGTCGAGGGGTCTGGATTTTTCCAAAAAACGTGCGGCACAGAAACTCGGATCGGGCTGATGGCCTATGCTAAGAAAAACATTGTGAGCAGTCCAAACGCGCTCAACGTGATGGTTGCCGCCAAGATTCGCGAAAAAATCGAGAAAATCCAGAGCAATTTCACCAACATCATGAACTACGGCTGCAAGCCGGGGACCTTGTGGCGAGAGTGCTGCGCAGTGGCAGGAAAATGTTTGCCGGGCGAGAGCACGTTTGAACCCGCCATCCCCGAAATCAATTTTGAAATCTCTGGGTCGGAACTTCTCATGATGTTGATGCAGAGCATAAACACCATCCAAGTAGACGTTCTTTACAATAGCTCGGTGCGTATTTTATTTCTCGGCCAGCGCCTCGCACAGTGCAACGTACAAGGGGTTTTCCTCGTCGTTTTTGATCGACGAGGAATACTCGAGGTACTCGTACACCGTATCGAGTCCGCAATTTTTGTCTATTTTCAAAGTGTCAAAGACAAGAGACAATAGCCGCAGAGCGTTGGTAAGTACCAACGATTCTCGTGCCGACAGATTTGCAATGGGTACACATGTAGGTGCACAAATAGACCCAGCGTATGCCACTTGGTGCGTGCCATTGTCTGGTTTTGATGCTGACCGTTTCATTTTGTCCTGCATAATGCTCAGCATCTCGTTGTCTCTTGTGTGAGAGAAAACAGGTGCCTATATACATATAGCCATGGACGCTCATTAAAAACGCATGCTGCCGTTTTGATGTGCGTCTGTATCAACACATGATGTTAGGACTCTCTTGGTTTCGTCGATGGTCGTCCATATTTGTAATAACAAGAGGACTTGAAATACACAGGTTATCACCCAATTTTCGACCGACCCCTTCCAAAACTCTACTATGCGGTACAACGAGGACGCTTTCGCCGCGATTGATTCGGACGTCTCCTTCAACGTGTTGGGTTCGATTGCGTATAGCAAACAGCAGCAGGACGAGTCGAGTTCGCAACAGTACAAATTCCCGTTTACACGTTCCGTCGATGCGCTGTCCATAATGGAACAGTGTCAGTCGATTATGCGAACAAACATTCAAACGCACGCTACTGTCGAATACGACGACCCGGGCGATATCGAAACCAACACAGAATCTACTAACTCTGACAACACGCCATTGGGTCGCCGCCAAACACTAGAATTCCTTTTGGGGTATGTTCAACGGGGCAACGAATAAACCATTTAACATGTCGATGCAAAACAACAGTAACGCTACGTTACAAATGTCGCGCAACGATCTCATTCGTAGGATCATGCGGTATGCCGACAACAACCCATTGCACGGCCTGTATGACGAAAGATATGTGTCAAAAGCTTCGGCGTTTTGCGAAACCAAGCAACACAATGCTCCTGCTCGCAGGTCGCAACTGTCCACAAGCTCTGTGTGGCAAAACGTCGACATTGATACCGAAAGCAGGTCGGCAATAAGTTTTGAGGATGTGCTTTTTCTTGACCCAGGCCAGCGCACGGTAGGCAACATGAACCAGCAGTGCCCATGTTCCGTTGCCCAAAAGGTTGATGGAAAATGTTCGGTACATCGAATTTTTTGTAAGTTGAAGCCCATCGTTGCCTTGGAGGACTACGACATTTTCTCCGAATGCACAAGAGACATTACACATATCCTGTACAACGGTGCACTGCACCATCGTGTGCGAGAGCTTCTGTATCTTCACAGCACATTTCTGGGCAGTATGGGATTCAAATGCGACTCTATGGCGCCTTCGAATGTATGGGGCATCAGTCCCACCCATTTTAACCTTCTCGAAGATGTTTCGAACGTAGCCAAGATCGACACGGTCGATATGATGATACGACTACGTTCGGGTGTATCGTACTCTAACTACCGACATACACTGGAAAACTTTCACGAGGTTTTGACAGAAGGCGATCGTGTGATACGTCTGAACAACTCCGAGACAGGAGACACGGTAAAAAACGTGCTGTGCTCGTCGTCTCCTGACGAAAAACTCGTCAATGAGCAGGGTTTCCCCGTCGCCAGCACTGTGTCGGAATCTCCTGTCGTGACCAACTGCGCGCGCTACATCCTCGAAGTATCATGGAAAGACATTTTGGACCGCTACATTACAGTGGTGGCGACGCCTGTGGATGAGCCCGACGTACAGCAGGAACTCTTTGAGAAGCTGCACGTGGATTCAAACACACAAATCGAGGTGTGGAAGGAAAAATGCAAAGTGAAGTTGGTAAAGCTGAAATCGTGTCGGGCCGCTGCAGCGTATTCGCGCGACTTTCTCAGCGACGTACACAGCAATTATACTGATAAATACGCCACGACATGTCCCTATTTCCTGTCCGTAGAACTCGCCAACACCGCAGCACTGATGCGTCGCGGATGTCTTGTGTTCAAGGACAACAAGAAAATGTTCGACGTGCACCTTTGTATGTTGCAGAAAACACCTGCATCACCACCTGTTTCGCGCAGTGCGGAGAGTCTATCACAGTTCAAACAGATTGTGTCGCGGGATTTGGTGGACGCGTGCCAAATTATAAACCCACTGGATCTGTTGTCCGACTCTGAGAACTTGCCGGGGGTGGTAGATCTACCCGAGTTGAGTCGTGCATTCGTCGAGTCCATGATCTCTTCTGAAAGTTCGGCAATTTCAACAAGTTCAGCCAGCAGCACCACTACGTCGTACCGCACACAGGGGGTACTGGCAACCCGTTTCGGGGACGATTTCCTGTTTCCAAAATCCGACAGCTCGCCACAATGCTTTGAAAGCATTCCGTACTGGCCAGAGACGTGGCAGGCACCTTTTGGAGAGATCCTTAGCGACTCGTACGATTTTGCGACTGGCTTTGCAAACTATATGGCCGTGGTGTTGGATGACGAGAATCGCGAAACCGAAGAGATCGTGCTGCTGCCGCACCATCTACGCAACGAAGACGACACGGCAAATCGTTTCGGGACGGGTGGAATCTGCCGAGAGCCCAGTTTCGGTATGCCGCAGACTCAGATCAACACCCAAAGCATATGCACACTGGACATCGACGGCGCATCTTCCGGCGAAAGACTGGTTGACATTTTCATGGACGTGGATGACCACTGTTCGCCTGGCCCGCAGGTGTCCATTGGTGGCGGAATGGGCAAAACGGTGGGCAACCTATGGCCATGGATCCGGCTTTTCCTGCTAAAGCGCACAGGGAACGCCAACCTTGCCTTCGACACAAGCATCCAGAACATTCTGATAAGCGATTACAGCGATTTTGTGCAGGACCATTTCGCTCTTGACATTGATCTACAGGATACCGGGGATCTCGATCACATCGTACAGAGCATGTGCTACACCACGTCAAAGTACATGATTCGTGAGGAAATCGAAAACACTGGACTTGATGCGTGTGTGAACAATACGCAATGTCGCGATGCTAAAGTATGCCGGGCCGACGGAAAGTGTGTCGAGATGGATATTTTCATCCAAAACACAATGGACACAGAAATTGAGGTAGGACTCAACAGCGCCGGCTGCAACAACCACTCGTTTGTTTCAGGAGCCAGTCCGTGGTCGCGTATAGGGGATATGTTGGAACA
>Ga0105055_10008626_pt1 | contig 13220 bp, 7 predicted proteins | sample BON03_FD_78090 | JGI IMG/M metagenome (GOLD analysis project Ga0105055, IMG submission 78090) | Freshwater microbial communities from Lake Bonney liftoff mats and glacier meltwater in Antarctica - BON-03 | ecosystem: Environmental > Aquatic > Freshwater > Ice > Glacier meltwater | place: Lake...
AGAACCCGTGCAACCAACTTATGGTTCGCATGTGACGTCTTTGCAATTGCTGCTTAATCAGGCCCAAAAGATCGAAATTCCGATTACGCAAACTTTAGGGTTGACGTATACAAATTCATTGACTAATACACAGGTTGTCTCCCATTACTATGTTTATATCTATCGCGCACCAGATGTTGCCAGCAAGCTTGATCGGCCTCAAATTATTGCCCGCAATTGGTTGGGCGAGCAGACTTGGTTAGGGCCGCTTAGTTGGCTGGGCACAAGTTATTATCCGGTGAACAATGCATTACTCCAACCCGCGCCAGCACCAACGCCAATCCTGACCCCAATCCCAACCCCGGCTGCACAAATTACGCGCTTCTGCGTGAATACCGACCCACCACGCCCGCAACCAGTCTGCACCTTTGCTGACGCAGCAGCACCGGCCACGCTGCCAATTCTATTTGGTGATACACCGACCTTGGCCTTTAGCTGGGATGTAGCCAATCTACCAGATGGTCAGCCCGTGCTAGACCCACCGCCCAGCCAATTAGATGCGGCAGCTAAAACTGCCGCCGTGACCGCACCAACAGACCAGGGACTTTATACCTATACATTAAAATTAGTGGATCAGGCCGGCCAGGTCACCGCACCGCTCGCTGTCGTCGTACAACTAACCGCCGTTACTTGTCAGGTTACGGCCAGGTTACTCAATCTGCCTTTGACGAATGGGACCTGGATCACCCAGCCGGTTACCCTACAGAAATCGCCGGGGATTAATTATGAGGTATTGGGCGTCTTGTCGCCTGACCAGCAGCAGAGTGTTATTTTGCGCGGCGCACCCGTTGATTATGCGCAAAATACTGATATGGCCCAGTGGGTGAAAGTACAAATCAAAGAGACCAAAGAAGAGGGATGGCTGAATTATTGCAGTTTGAGTTGTAACCATATTCTACCTGAAGTATGCCAGGGAGAGATTCTGGCACCAAGTATTGATGAGATCCTTAGCAGTGGCGTAACTATTGCGAATGCGTCGGATAACTCGACGGATAATCAGGGTAACGCGACTGCGAATAATCCAGCAGGTCAGGTAAAGGCCATTCAAGATCTGCCTAAACTTGCACCTGAATTTAGCGCAACGTTGACACCAACACCAACACCAACACCGATACCGCCTGCGCCGACAGCCACACCATTACCAGTCGTGCAGCCAATGATCAATATTCAGGTTGATAAAGAGAGTATTATACGCAGGGAATGTGTTCATGTAACCTGGACGATTACTGGTGTCCGCGAAGTCTATTTTGGCTACGGCGCTCAAGACATGGATCCCAATACGCTTCCGCCCAGCAACGACAATCAAGATTATACGCGTGAATTATGTGATCTGAAACGCAACACAACGTTTATGTGGCGGATTATTCTGAGCTATGGTGCGGATGGAAAGCGCGATACAAACGGACCGAATGACGATATTGAAAGAGTGGAAACCCGAACTGTTACGGTGAAAGCCCAACCAATTGAATAATCCAAATTGGATCAAAACAAATTTTCTGCCAGGATTTGAGGTGTTCGCGCTATGACTCGTCAACCTACCATATGGAATTTACTCTGTGGTCTCTTGGTATTTTGCCTTTACTTTGGCTTTACCCAGCCGGCGCGCGCCGAGGAACCTGCCTTTACGATTACCCAAATTGATGGAGAAAATTATCCAACGATTCACCTAACCATGGAATGTAGCGATTGGCCGGCCAAGATCAACCCGCCTGAGTTTCATATTTTAGAAAATCGCAATACTGTGGCCACTGAGCTGCAACAGATCTCAAAACAACAACCAACTGTCATCGTTTTTTTACTCGATATTCCGGTGACAGAGCAACTAAGGGAGGACGACGCGCAACAAATCCTTCAACGTGTGAGTGACATTGTGTCTAAGCTAAATAACGATCCATGCATTTGGTCTACATTCGATACAATGATGGCCGTTGCGCCAGATGAGAACAATCAAATAAATTCGGAAAAACCATTGGTTAATTTTGTGAGCAATCCGATCACGCTTACGAATTCGGTGCTACCTTTTAAACCAGAGGCTAAAACGGCGACCGATCCGGCAGACTTGCTCAGTCAAGTTTTAGATCAATTGTACGTCGGGAATACGCATGCGCATATTGTGATCTTTTCGGATGGCAGTTTCCCTGGTGATCCTGTGATAAACGAGCGAATGCGCGCCCAAAAAGCCCGCGAACTGCAAGCCCAAGCTGGGGATAGGGCCACCATCTATGGCGTCTTTTTGGCCGACGCGCCCCGTCAAGTCCAAAACGCTGATAATTTGCGGCTGCTGGTCGGTGCCGATAATTTTTGTTCATCCGATGACGAGTCTTGTTTACACGCGCTCTGGCACCGCTGGACGAACCCTAATCAGTACGAACTCACCTATACCACAACCTCTAAGCCGCCCTTTGAAATTAACGCTCAGGCGGTCATCTCTGGCACGACTTTGCCCATGACAGCTACGAAATTATTTTGGCGTGATGTTCAGCCACTGCAACTCCAGATTATCACCCCAACCCAGAATACAGTCTTTGAGGCAATCGCTGCTATCTCTACGACGAATGCCGTCACATTGAGCCAACCAATTAATGGGCAAATCAAAATCAGTTGGCCCCAAGCAGAGCACAAGCGACCAATCCAATCAATCAAGTACCGATTGGATAACGGAACTTGGCAGCCTATCTTGGCCACGCTCCCAATCAGTCTCACTGGTGATACACAAACTTTGCCTATTGATTTAGGCCGCTTACTGATCGGTTCGCATAGATTACAAGTGCAGGTCCGGACGGACGTCCAAGCGTTCGATGCAGAAGCAGAAACGTTCTTTCGCGTAAGCGGTCAAATGTTGGAGATTAAGCGTAATACATATACCATCCAAGCTAATAACATTACGACCTTACAAACGATAACAAACCTTGATAAGCGCTGGTTATGGCTCCTAATTGGCACGGGGTTGCTTGCGCTTGCCATAACGTTCTTGGCTTTCTTTTTGTGGAGGAAACAAAATAGCGACGAGCAGAATCTGGCCGATTTGAAGGTATTTGCAGAAAGATTACCAAGACCAGCACCAGGGCCAATCTATGTTTTAGATGAATTAGCAAAGATTAAAGCCGGTCTATTTCTTTTGGAAGGGGTAGGCTTACTTTCCTTCATCCCGATTGAGCAGGACAAAACCACAAAATTGGGATCGAACTTCTACCAGCTACCAGATGACGTTTTGTTAGATGGCGATCCACGTAAGGATGATCCGGCGTATACTGATAACGGGCATGCCTATTATGTGGTGAATAATCGTTACATAGATAGCCCACAATGTACGATTATAGAAAAAGATGAAAAAATTACCATATATGATGGTAATGGCGAAGGCTCCTCCAGCAAGAATTACACCTATGTCAATGGTATACAGATTTCAGCAACGAAGCCGGGTAAGGAATTAAACTCGGGCGATGAGATTCGGCTTGGCCCGATGGTACGCTATAGCTTTAGAAGAAAACGATCTGCCAATTTGAAAGAGATACAACAAGTAGTTGAGCACACAGGCCAAATCGAAGAAATCGGCGCGGAGTTACGCCTGCCTGGCGAAAATGAGCCAGTTCGGTTTGTATGAGAATTAACTATGTTATGCCGAGAATAGCAAGGATTGAAATTCTCGGCTGATATAGCAAGTGAGTTTCCGCGCGCTGACACCTCAAAAGTTTCAACGTGTTTTGCGTATCACTGCATGAATTCATTCACCCTGCTGGACTAGATCAACATAGCTTGTTACATTGCTAGACGACAACGAGCCCATATGCCGAGCCTTACCCTTATGCTAATTTGGCTAAAAAACTGGTTTATCACCGGCAATGCCAGTTATGGCCATCGGACCGATGGCACAATCGTCAGCCATCGTCTGAATGGCGCAGTGGCGACCATTGCTGTCATGGCTGAAAGCATTGGCAGCGGCAAAGTCTCTGGCAGTGCTGCTACACAGGTCGTCAGCCAAGCAAAAAAAGAAATCGTCGCTGAGAGTAAAAAAGTGGTCGGTGTCGGTCAGATGAAAAAGAACCTCAGCGAGCTACTAAAAAATGCTGTTATACAAATAAATCGCTGGAGCTATGAGCAACGCCGTGCGCGCAAGGGTGACAATGACGATTTAGTGGTAATCGTAGCCGCGATTTATAAGCAAACTTTGAGCATTGCCCATGTCGGTAATAGTCGGGCCTATCTATTCCGTAACGCAAGGTTGGCTCGTCTCACCGTCGATCAAACCGGCATCCAAGCGTTGATCGCTGATGGCAATGTCCCGCGCAGCGAAGAACGTACTCACCCGGCGCGCACAAACTTGCTGCACTCATTAGGGAAACAATCGAGTGTAGAGGTAGACACACAGTTGCTCAATCCGTCCACCGCTGTAAGTCAACTGCGGCGACCAACATCGCTCGAACTACAGCCCAATGATCTAATTTTGCTTGCTTCAAGCGCAGTGATGGAACAACTTGATGATCAACAGATTCAGGAGATCATGACACGCCATTCACCCATAAAAGCGGCTAGGCAGTTAGTGGGCAAAGCCAAAGCCGGGGGTGCAACCAACGCGCGCATGCTGGTTATCCCCTATAGACCGGCATTCTATCAATGGGCACGACGATTCTATGAAAGCTTTGTTTTCCTTCTCAAGCTACTCATCTTCCCTCTGCTGTTTGTCGTGGCGCTAAACGTTATCTATCTTGTCCAGTATGATTGGACAACCATAGACAGCGTTAGGGGGCTGTTTCAAGTCGAACGGAGTTGGTTTGTTCAGGCTATGTGTTACCCTCTATTGCAGCCTGATTGTCCAGCACTTATAGAACTTACTCAGGGTACACCTACTGCTACACCAATAGAAAAGGCAACTATCCCTGAACCCGTTGTTGTGCCTTTGGCAACAGAAACGTCTACAACATCACCTGTCGCACCAACTCAAGCGAATGAAAATGCTATATCAAGCCCAAGGCTGCGGATAACAGATACCCCTGTTATAAAACCGATTGATACGCCGACAGAGGTTGTGCCCTCTACACCGCTACCGGTGCCGACCTTGGTAGTGATAGCGACGTTACCTATCACACCTACAGCCGCTTTCGCAACAACAGAGACGGCTACTTCTACTGCAATACCATCGTCCACTGAAACAGTTACAAATACAACGCCGGTTACTATCACAGAAATCGTCACAATCACGCCACCCAATAGCCTGCCGCTGGTAGTTGACCTGATTTCCCCTTCCCGTGATGTCATCGAAGCGCAAGGTAAGGTTGATTTTAAATGGCGGGCTGAATTGCTACCCCCCGCTGGTTTGGGCTATCAGATCATCTTTTGGCCGCCCGGCAAGACTCCACAAACTGGTTTCGGCATTCATGAGCTAATCTTTGAAAAGAGCTTTGCCCGCACGATTCCACTTGATGAGTTGGCTGACCAACTGGATGACAAGTTGCTTGTACCCAATAAAACATATAACTGGGCTGTTTGTCTCTTTGATCCTGCTGCGAACAGAATTACAGAACATTGCAGCGCTGACAGCAGAACCATTGTTTTTCGGCGCTGATAAACTCAAATTGATGGTTAACAGGTTATGATGAACACAACGAAGTTACGCCTGGGTTTGTTTAGCGTGGCTATTGGCATTGCTTTTCTCGCCATTTGTCTTTATGCATTCTCCAGTTCAGCGCGCCCCGTTGCCCATATTCAAGAATGGCAACCAATCAACGAACTTCCCCAGGCATTAGCGAGTCATGACGCGATCATCCATAGCGGTTACCTTTACATCGTTGGTGGCAGAACAGCGGAGGGTCTCCCCACCACCAACGTTTGTGCAGCCAAAATTTTAAGTAACGGTAACCTGGATGTATGCAAAGGCGTGTCGGCATTGCCCTATCCCCTCTATTTTCATGCTGGCATTGCTTCTGCTTCCCATCTTTATATCCTTGGCGGTTTTGATGGTCACAATTTTTATGCAGAGATATGGCGCGCTGCCTTTAGTGATAATGGCAGCATTGGACCTTGGGTAAAAGATCGAAATCTTTACAATGACCGCAAGTTGGTGTTACATGATGCTGTACTAGTGCGCGACAAGTATCTCTATGTCATAGGAGGACAGGGAGAAAGTGAACAAATTCAAAAGAAGGTTTTCTATGCTGAAATTTGGCCGACAGGAGAACTTGCCGGTTGGCAATCTGCTCCCGATCTGCCAATTCCACTTGACAAATTATCGGCTGTTGTAAAAGACAATGTCATTTATGTTACGGGCGGGCGCGATGATAGGATGGTGACTCGTTCCGAGATCTATTACGCCAAGGTTGGCGAGGTTGGGGAATTGGTGAAACCAGGCTGGATCTTAGCGACTGAAAGGCTGCCCGAGCCACGCGAATATCATAAAGCCTTGATATTTGACGATAAATTAGTGGTCTTAGGTGGTAAAGTGTACGTGGATGGCGGCAGTCATGACCATGAGTTAAGTTCGATGATATATGCTTCCATCATTGAGGGTGATGGCAATCCCAAAGCATGGAAGCCGCTGCCTGGTCTTATCGAATCATTACAACGGTTTGCTGCTGTGAATTTCAATAAAAATGATGCAGACCGTCTCTATATCCTGGGCGGTTTACATGGCGCAGAATATCGTAAGAAGGGATATCAATTAGTGGCGCCAAGCCCTTCTTTGACTTTGACTGTCGCACCCGCGCACATAGATGGCTTAAATGATCGCTTGACCTATACAATCATTCTGAGTAGTCAGTACACCTTATCCAATGTAACAGTTAGCAATGCGATTCCAGCAAATGTACAAATCGTGCCGGGTACACTCCATTTCACACAAGGAATTACGAACACGCAATCAGCAAGTCAGCCAGGTGAGCTTCTCCAATGGCGGCTGATGCACGAGCTTTCCCCTAGTTCGCCCATCACGATTGCTTATCAAGTAGAACTAGCACCAACTTCGTCTACGGAGCGTGTGATCACAGTGACTAATGAGGGTGTCGGCACTACCTGGACTTATCTGGGCTATCCCGGTAATGTTAAAAGCCGACCGGCTATTGCACCGCTACCTTATTCGCCCATACTCACGTTAAGCAGTCAATTAAGTCAATATACCACCAGTTCAACCAAAGTTCTAACTTATACGATCAACTACCAAAACGGTGCCTATTCTATAACTGATGTGTCAATTACAAATACAATTCCGGCAAGTGTTACGGTTATTTCTGGTAGTCCAAGTTGTTCGGCCCCTTGTATTCCACCGACTGAGACAGGCAGTAATCCAGGTGAAAAGATAAATTGGAACATTGGCAATTTGAAGCCTGGTGAGGGTGGGCAGGTTTTTTACCGCGTACGACGTATGCCTATTTCGACAAATGATACGTTTATTGTCAATTCAGGCGCAGAAATCACCTGGCACTATCAAAATGATAAGGGACAGCAGTTCAGTAACCCAATTACTACTATATTTCCATATGTTGCTGACTTTACTTTGAACAGTGAGCCGAAAGGTGAAATTAGTCAAACAGGAATCCTGACCTATCATATTAAATTTGTAAATGGCCCTTATGCACTAACCAGCGTAGTAATAGCTAATACTGTGCCGCTGAGTGTTACCTTAGTAAGTGGCAGTATCCGAAATAGCATGGACGTTACCCTCCGATTACCAGAAAGCGATGCAGACCGAATCATTCACTGGGATGCCGCTTCACTTGAGGCAGACAACGTTATTACGATGTCCTACAGTATGACCCGAATTGCTGAAGGTCCAATTTATAACGAGGGTGCAAGCATAAGTTGGTCTCTCCAAGCTAGCGCTGAACAAACATTTTCTGGACAGGCTCATAGTAATGGTACACGGAACCCTCCACTTTACGTATTCTTGCCGGTTATATATCGCTAATCGTTGCGTTGACATTATTCTGCCTCACGATAGGTGATATAGAAAACACGTTCATTATAGAGCACTGCTTGTGACTCATCAATTGGTTGTGATGGCGGTAAGAAGGATGATAGAACTGAACTTAGTACAATTTATAAAGCCCAGATCAACCCGGACGACGGCAATATAACGGTGGCTGGTTGCCAGAATATGGTTTAATCGAAACACTATATCGTTTTGCAGCCAATTCGCTGAAAATCATGAATTCAGATTTCCTCTATATTTGGTACAAGTGGCAAGTTGACGTTGCACCACAAATAGCGAACTAAGTGTTGGTGAAGGGAGTTGTCTAAATAAGCTCATCTAACCCCCTCACCCCTCCACCGGCCAAATATGATTTCCCCCCGCATTCAGCGCCAGATTACCCCCATCTACCGGTAGCAGTACCCCCGTGACGGCGCCGGCAGCGGCGGAGCAGAGGAAAACGGCGGGGCCGACGAAGTCTTCCGGTTCGAGCAGGCGGTTGAGGGGGATGCCGACGAGGAAGCGCTGGCGTAAGGCTTCGCCAAAGCGCGGATCGTCGAGCAGTTGACGTTTGAAGCCGGGCGTGGCCACCTGCGCCGGCAAGATGGCGTTGACGCGAATCCCCTGGCCAGCATACTCGACGGCCAACTCTTTGGTCATCTGCGCCACGCCGGCTTTGGAGACGCTGTAGGGAAAGTTGCCCCGCCCTAATGCGGAGACGCCGGCAATCGAGCCGATGTTGAGAATGCTGCCGCCGTCGCCCTGTTGCAAGAAGCGCCGCAAGGCTTGTTGGGTACAGAGAAAATAGCCGGTCAAGTTCACGGCCAGGGTTTTGTGCCACGCCTCCAGACTCAATTCGTCGGGATGGACACGGCTGGGGAAGACGTAGGGCACATTGACGAGGATGTCCAGGTGCGCAAAATCTTGATCGACCTGGGCAAATAGCCGCTCTATGTCGTCGGGCTGCGCAATGTCGCAGTGGACGGCCAGCGTGCGCCGGCCCAGGGCGCGAATCTCCTCGGCGGTGGTGGTTGCGCCGGCGGCGTCGATGTCGGCCACGATCACGTCCGCGCCGTGTTGCGCAAAACCGACGGCCAGGGCATGACCGATACCGCCATTGGCGCCTGCGCCGGTTACGACGGCTGTTTTGCCCTGCAAGTCAAAAAGATTACCGTTCATTGGACTCCCTTGGATATTATAGGTGAGTAGAAGTGCAGAAAGCATAAGGCTTAGATCAACCACAACGCCGGCGCTTCAATCAATTCGCGCAGGGTGTTGAGAAAGCGCGCCGCGGGTCCACCGTCGACCACGCGGTGGTCAAAGGTAAGGCTGAGCGCCATTAGCTTGCGCGGGACTATTTGATCGTTGACAACGGCGGGCTTGGCCAAGATACGGCCCACGCCCAAGATCGCACATTGCGGCAAGTTGATGATCGGCGTAAAGGCGTCGATGCCGTACATGCCCAGGTTGGTGATCGTAAAGGTGCCGCCTTGCAGATCGCTGGGGCTGATTTTTCCCGCCTGCGCCTGCTCGATCAACTGCCGCGCTTCGCTGGCAATCTGGCGTATGCTCTTGCTTTCGACGCTGCGCACCACGGGCACCAGCAGCCCATCGGCTGTGTCCACCGCGCAGCCGATGTGGACATGGTCGGGGATCTGGATCTGATCGCCGCTCCACACAGCATTGAGCAAGCGATGTTCTTGGAGCGCCAGCGCGGTTAGCTTCATCAGCAAGTCGTTGTAGGTGGGTACGATTAGATTGCGCGGGGCAAAGGCGGCTTTCAACTGTTCGCGCAGTGTTACCAATTCGGTTGCGTCCACCTCGGTGGTGAGCGTGACCGAGGCCGTAGTCTGGGCGCTTTCGGTCATACGCTGGGCGATCAAACGGCGGATGCGCGTAGTTGGGATCGTCTCCCCCGTTGCCGGCGCAGGCGGTGCGGCAGGTGTGGGCTGCGGTGTGCGCGCAGCGATGGCGGCTTCGACCGCTTCGCGCCCAATCCGTTCGCCCGGTTTCTGGGCGGCCAATGTGGTCAGATCAATGCCCGCCTCTTGGGCTAGCCGCGCCGCAATCGGTGTTGCCCGTACTTTGCTTTCTGGCGTCACTTGGGCAGCCGCGGCGCGGATATCCCGTTCAATGATGCGACCAGTGCTGCCGCTGCCCATGAGTTGGCTCCAATCGACGCCCAGTTCCCGTGCAATGCGCCGGGCACGCGGGCTGATCGATTGATGCGGGTGCCCTCTGGGCGCGCTTGACGCGGGTGCCCTCTGGGCGCGATTGACGAGCGTCGGCTGCGATTCAGCCATGACGGGTTGCGGCTGGGGGGTTGGGTGTGCGTTTTGTTGCGGCTGGATCTGGCTTTCAAAGGGCGCGGCCTCACCCGGTTGGGTGACGTAGGCCAGGAGCGTGCCAACGGTGATTGTTTGGCCCGGCTGCGGTGCGTCCGGTGGGATGCGCAGGACGCCGTTGTCGAATACTTCCACTTCTTGGGTGGCCTTATCACTTTCCACCGTGAAGATCAGGTCGCCGGCGTGGACGGTCTCGCCATCTTGTTTCAACCATGCGCCAAAGACGCCTTCTTCCATCGACCAGCCCAAGCGGGGCATGAGAATTTCGGATGCCATAGGACTCCTTTCAGGGTACGCCCCTGCTTTAGCGGGACCAGAGGGCACCCCGTGAATAAAAGTCAAACGTACCCGTTTGGGACGTTGATTGTAAGCATATTAACATAGACTTTTTCCTACCAATGTGATATATTACATCTGTACTGAAGGCACTGGCATCGCCAGAAACGGTTGACCGTACAGCACGTTAACAACTGAGTTTATCAGGTTGTCGGCAGTGGTCTTTGCCGACATAAAAAACTCAGAGCCTAGAACGAAGGTTCTAGTAAAACTCAACATTACGCAAGCTGCTTGTCGGTCTCTGCGTCGTGTTGTACGGCCCCGTCAGTGGTCGTTTTGCATTAAAAGCACGAGTCGTCTCTACGAGACTACGGGCAAGCTCCCCAAATTTAGCGGAGAGTCACTGACAGGTTTGATCCCTTGCTGTTATATAAAAATGGTAAGTAGTAAGTGAGCGACTTACCACTTACCAATCACCGCTTCTTCACTCGGCGAGTAAACTGCGAATCGCCTGCTCAATTGTGTCCACATTCGGCACGATTGCTGCTTCTAACGGCGGGCTGTAGGGCGTGGGCGTATGCACACCGTTCAGCCGCTGGATCGGGGCATCCAAGTCGTTGAAGCCGCGCGTGGTGACCTGGGCGGAGATCTCGGCGCCAATGCCACAGGGCTGGAAGGTCTCATCGACGATCAAAAGCCGGCCTGTCTTGTGCACTGATTCGAGGATGCAGTCAATATCCAGCGGCACGATGGTGCGCGGGTCGATCACTTCAATCGAGATGCCTTCTTTTTCCAGGCGCGCACAGGCTTCCAGGGTTTTGTTGACCATTGAGGCCAGCGCGACCACGGTGGCGTCGGTGCCGGCGCGGGCGATACGTGCTTGGCCAAAGGGGATCGTATATTCTTCTTCAGGCACTTCGCCTTTGTTAAAGATCAGCGCGCGATGCTCTAAAAAAAGCACTGGATCGGGGCTGCGCAAGGCGGTGGTAAAGAGTCCCTTGGCATCGTAGGGTGTGGTGGGTAAGGCGACGCGAAAGCCAGGAATATTGGCAAAAATGGGATAATAGCTGCCGGAATGATGGGTGGCAGCCGAGTTGCCAATCCCAACGCAGCCGCGCATCAAGATCGGCATCGTCAGGCGCCCGCTGCTCATGTATTGAATCTTGGCAATCTGGTTGATCATCTCCCCCAGCGCATCGAGGATGAAGTCAAAGAACATGAAGTCAACGATGGGCCGGGTGCCGGTCATGGCCGCACCGGTACACATGCCCACAAAGCCGCGCTCGCTGATCGGCGTGTCGCGCAGCCGTTCCGGGCCAAACTTTTCGTAGAGGCCCAGGGTGGTGTTGAAATTGCCACCGCGTTTACCTATGCCTTCACCGACGACAAAGATCGTCGGATCCACGGTCATGGCGGCCAGGAGCGCCTCGCGGGTTGCTTCGATAAAGGTAATCTCACGCATGGTGCGCCTCGCTAAAAATATATTGGGCCGCTGTGGCCGGGTCTGGCCAGGGGCTGTTTTTGGCAAATTCGGCCGCCGCTTCGATTTGCGCCTGCACATCGCGCTCGAGTGCGATCAATTCCTGTTCGCCGGTGATCTCTTGATCGAGCAGTCGTTTTTTGTGCTGGATTAGTGGATCACGCGCCTTCCACGAATCGACCTCTTCTTGCGTTCGATAGCCACCATCGCGCATCCCTTCGGCGTGGGCGCGCGTGCGGTAGGTTTTGCATTCGATCAAGGTGGGGCCTTCGCCGGCCCGCGCCCGGCGCACTGCTTCACCCGCCGCTTCGTAGACGGCCAACACATCATTGCCATCGACAATCACACCGGGTAGCCCGTAGGCGCGGCCACGGTCGCCCACATTGGGGTTGCCAGAGGCCTCGGCAAAGGGCACTTCGGTGGCGTACAAATTATTTTCACAGACGAAAATCACCGGCAATTTCCAGATCGTGGCCAGATTGATACCTTCGTGGAAGGCGCCATTATTGGCCGCACCGTCGCCAAAAAAGGCGACGCCTACGTTATCTTTTTTCAGCAATTTGAACGAATAACCAGCCCCCGTCGCCTGCAAAATACAGGGACCGACAATGCCGCTGGTCCCCATCATGCCGACCTCTGGGGCAAAGAGATGCATACTGCCGCCACGTCCGCGCGAACAACCGGTGACGCGCCCATAGAGTTCGGCAATCAATTCCGCCGGTGGGACGCCTTTGGCCAACGCATGGCCGTGGCCACGGTGCGTGCTAAAGACCGCATCCTCTGGGCGTAAATGCGCACAGACGCCGGTCGCAATCGCCTCTTCCCCCACATAGGTGTGGCACGCGCCGTGGACCAGACCAGCAGCGTGCGATTTCGCCAGTTGCTCCTCGCTGCGCCGGATCACCAGCATGGTGCGGTATAAGTTCAGCAATTGCTCTTCACTTAGATTATCAGTTGGCTCATAAGCCATTTTTACACCTCTCCTTGTCAATAGCAGGGTTTAAACCCATGCCGGATAATTCTACAACGTTTGAAAATCATCCTTACTTGATAAAAGCTAGAAGTTACGCAGTTGCCCCGGGAACGCTGGCATCCTGCCGGCAGCGGCTCGACGACTCGACGACTCGACGACTCGACTGAGCTCGCCGAAGTCTGAGCTCGCCGAAGTCTGAGCTCGCCG
>Ga0105055_10008629_pt1 | contig 13217 bp, 15 predicted proteins | sample BON03_FD_78090 | JGI IMG/M metagenome (GOLD analysis project Ga0105055, IMG submission 78090) | Freshwater microbial communities from Lake Bonney liftoff mats and glacier meltwater in Antarctica - BON-03 | ecosystem: Environmental > Aquatic > Freshwater > Ice > Glacier meltwater | place: Lake...
ACTAGAAACTGTGTTCTAGAACTAGACCATGTCACGAACGTGACCATTTTTCTTAAAGAGACCGCAGTCTCAGGTTGGGGTTCTCGCTGTAGACAGTTTCCTATCTGCCTGCGTGACCATGCAGCGTACTCAAAGTCTTGTATTTTTTGACACGGACCACTCTCGAAAAGACAACGAACCCCAAAAAGAAGAACGCCAAAGAAGCCTCAGAGCGCAGGGTGAGGAAGCGCAAACAGCAGGCTTTAGACGCCCGGGAAGTGGAAACAACTCAACTGTTTCTCCTTCATTTCGAAGGGCAACCACGATTCGAACATACACATCCTCAAGGTGTATGCACTGCAAGAGAAGGAGGTCATGAGAGCTTTCGCGCTACACAATGGACCAGATGATCAAGATGCACGTGACTCGGATCATCAGAATGCATGTCACTCTGATCATCAACAGCTTTGTGGAAGGATGGAGGATGACGATCTGGATGTTGCGATTCGTGTGACTGACATCAGTGTGGAAAACAAACGTACTATAGGCCGGCCAAAGGTTGATGAATTAATTAACAAATTATTAATGAATCTATTAATTATGAATTACTCAAAGAAGATTCTGAGCTGTGATTTGTGGAAATTTGATTACAGGCTATATCCATAGGACAAAGTACCCATTAGGACTTAGTCCAAAAATCTGGCCTGCGGCGCATTTTGTTTAATAAGTCTTGCCTGCGGCGCATTTTGTTTCATAAAAAAATTTCTTAATCCGAGAAGTATTTGAATTCTAGTTTCTTATTCTGTCTACGAATTCATTAGTGGTGAAAATGATTCGCACTCCAATACTGTGTGACCACAACGACACAATTTGTACCAATTAGTAATTAAGAAAGCGTCAAATAATAAACCCTTTGTCAAATCAAACGTCTTGAGATGAAAATCGCACAACACCATTTCAATTTCAAAACTGTTTGTAAGAAACAACGTACAGCAGGAGGAATGCCTCACTTAAAGCCTACAGATTTTGGAAGAAAGAAACTACGCTCCGCGCGATTTTTTGAAAACCGCGTGGATCGCGGTTTTAATTAATAAATTAATTCGAATCAAAGAGGTCGAGGACTTACTAACAAGCTTTTGGCATTTTTTGAACAAACAAGTGTCACGGTTGCTTTGCTTTGGTCATGGGTGGAGAAGGATTTCACATTCCCTTGGGACCTCAGAACCCAAGAAATGTTACCATCATTCACTGAATGGTGAGGGTCCTGGACCCTTACCAATGAGACCGAACGAACTTTGGATCTGCCTAGACACAGAACCAAGGTTTTGCCCCTAGTTGTCAACGGCGTTATTTGTGGGTACGTCCGAAGAGGAAGAGGAGGGGATCAGTATAGCCAGCGACGTAGTTGAGGTGCAGGGTGAGGATCCAGCCACCCCAGGATCTCTAAGGGGGGACACGGCGAGGTCGCAGAGAGAGAGATAATGTTGTTTATTGGAAAACCAATGGGAAGATCAATTTTGATCTCCAAGCGGCGAGGTCGTATATCGATGATCCATTTTGTAGGTACGTGCTCCGAGGCCTTGGCCCGTCTTTGAGGAAACCCTGGAACCGTAACGATTCCCTACTATTGTTTAAACAACTTAAAGCAACACAAATAAACATTTAATGTGAACTTGGCAAACACAGAAGGAGGAAAATCAAAGGAGAAAAAAACCAGTAAAGGAGAAGAGTAGGAAAGAGCGGAAGGAACATAGAATGAAGAAAAAAGACAAAAGGAAAAAGGAGGAGGGAAAAGGAGCGATACAAAGTAAAAAAGAAAGAAATACAAAAAAGAAACCAGAGATTCAGTGCTTTTATCCTAAACCCTAAATGCCTCACCAAAGAGGCTATAATACTGAAAAAGAATCTCAGTGCATAAACCTTCAAACCCTCAATCAGGCCAAACAAACAACCCCTACTTGTACTCTCTCCAGAAATCTGCATGTTCAACTCCTCTCCAGTCATGCAGACATACACGCATAGACACGCAGACACGCAAACGCCACAATACACACTTTTCACTCACTCTGGTGAAGATTGCGTGAGGCATTCTCATGCGTGTGCGCGCACCCTCCCATGTTTATTCTATTTTTTTGACCCACTTACACACACTGGCACATGCACCATCATCCAAAGATGAAGTGCAAGATAAACTCGACAGAAATGCATCCAAGGTATTGTATTGACAATCAATGCAGCACACTGCAGCACACTGCAGCACACTTCACTGCAGCACACTGCAGCACGCTGCAGCACACTGCAGTATACTGCAGAACACTGCATCAAATTGAAACTCATTCTAATCTATTTACTCTATGTTGATACTGCACGTGACGTCGGCACGGTTTTGCTTATATTTGCTGAATGTTTATCACTTTGCCTACACATTTTCACATGCGCATATAGAGGCACACACACAGAAGCACACATGTATTATCAGCACACGAGAGGAGTGGCGACAACCAGGCACAGGGGCCTGGTTGAGAGGGGCGGAAGAGAGGCTTTTGTTAGAGACAAAATTCTTGAATACACACAAAAAAGGGGGGAGAAAACAAAAGAAAAATGTCAGGAAACTTGAGTCCCTGACATTCACGAATCTTAAAAAACATTCGAGCACATAGAGCTTCCAGCACAGCTACTAGAAGATTTCTTACGAAGTAATAAAAGCAACATCAATCTTTTACGCGTGAAAACTGTGTCCAACAAACCTCACACGATTTATTTCAACAACTGCCATATACATATTACTAACACACTGCAACACACCACAACACTTTGCAACACACCGGAACACACTGAAACATACTGCAAAACACTGCAACACACCGTCACACATATGCACTGGCACGTTGAACAGAAAGGCATGGAATATGCATGGAACTGCACCACACACGTATGAAACAGAATCATATGTGTACAGAAATGTATCATGCCAGTGTGTACGCATCGTTCATGTATTCAAACTGCACTATATACTTCTACCGACATGCATCGTACATGTATATCAAAGAACCCTAGAATAGAGGAAACAAAATCTGTGCGTCGCCACAGGAACTCTTTTTTGCATCAGACATATTTGTGTGGTCTCTTTTAACGAAGAACCCTATATATTGCTTTTCAAAGTCTCCCACTGGCAGAGACCTGATCAATACAAAAGAATCCGTCAGCCCACTGTCTAATTCTAATCATGAATAATCTTCATGCAGCGACTCATGCATATATGATGTGACTCGTTCGTAATTGACATGAATCATGTATATGTGCCATGACTCATTCACATGTAACTTGACTAGTTTGTATGTAAATCATTCATTTGTGCACGCAATTATAAATAATGTGATTGTTTTATACATCCATGGCTGACATGAAATTCTCAATCCACAGGTGGAGTGGAAATGGCTTAGAGAAATTTTCAATACACCAAAGCGGTGGTTTCTGTATCTTCAGATTTCAGCCGATTTGAGTGGGAATCTCTGGCAACAATTTGAGTCTCAAAATATTGAGTGGGAATCGTTGGCGATAATGCGAGTTTCAGAAAATATATAAAAGAGAGAAAACACACGCTTTGTTGCGCCTAGCAAATATTGTAAGCCCTTTCCTCTATATGCGTGGTGTAATGCAATTTGACAAAGTGCTTACCCATTGTCAAATTGGTGATCATTTGTGTGAACCATGACTAATTCATGTGATTTCTTCATGTGTGCCATGACTCATTCATACGTGACAGATGCAGTTACATTTGACACGATGCGTTATGTTTGTGCCATGATTCATTTATATGTGCCATGACTCATTTGTGTATATATATGCCATGTCTCATTTATACATGTCATGACTCCTTCATGTGTGCTGTGACTCATACATTTGTGATGCTACTCTTTTATAAAATATACCTTGACCGTACTGAGCATGACGCATCTATATGAGTCATGACACATTCATATGTGCCATGACTCATTTGTATGTATCCTCACTCATTCATGTACACCATCATGACTATACATAATGAAGGTGTGTTCTTGGTGTCCCACGCAAGTATACTACAGCACATTCAATTGGTGCTTTTAGTGTGAGTGTGCGTGAGGGATGGTGATTGCTTTCTTTCTGTCACTGTGTGAAAGAGGAAAAGATCCAAACTCTTCAAATGAGTGTGAAGGAGAGAAATTTTGTGAGTGCGACAGGGTGTGTGTGTTTGTGATCGTGTTAAGCTCGAGCGCAAGGAAATAGATTATTTTTTTTAGTTACTCACAGCGCAAACACTCATACACTCATACACGTACTGTGACATACACATACGCATAAGTACTCTAAAGAATTTAACTGTAAAAATAATAATAAGACCGCACATGCATTCGCATGAAAGCATGCGCGAATACACGCATGCGCATGCATTTTCATGTACACGTACAGAGAGAGAGATAATGTTGTTTATTGGAAAACCAATGGGAAGATCAATAGTGATCTCCAACGTACATACTACTGACACACATACTATTTATCATAACTGTGTCATTCACGGCCCTCGCACAAGTACTATTTATCATAACTAGGTCATTCACGGCCCTAACTATAAATACATACGCATGACAGTAATATGCAGTAAAGACACCTTCTAGTTGTCTCGATATGGCACATAATAGTGAATCATGTGCCCCATGGATGAGTCGTGTCACAAAAATGAAAAAGTCATATGTCTTCTATGATTCAAGCGATAGATGAATGTGCCGATTTGTCCAGTATATGAGTCATGTCACACAATACAAATGAATCATATCACATATATGGATGAGGCGTCATGTCATGTTGTACATGTAACATGTGACTCATATGACTAAGGCGTTTGGCGCATGCAACAAATTAATTTGCCCAGGCACAAATCATTTATAGTTCATGGCTAGTCTTATTGCAATGTATTGCAATATGTTGCAATGTGTTACAATATGCTGCAGAGTGTGCCAAGCTAGCACCATGTGAATGATTTACGTCACACAATACAACTTTGTTATCTCACAACTGGTTCGTGCCTTGATTCGACTGACATGTACATAGATGATGTCTCACACTAAAATGAATCATGTATCATATTCATATGAGTAACGTTTCGCGTATGAGCAAGTCACGTCACGTCTGTTTTGTGCCCTGACATGTCCTGAAGGTAAACAAATAATGTCTCACACACGAAATTCATGTCTCATATATGTATGAGTTATGTCTCACATCTGAATGACCCATGTCGAGCCTGGTTTGTGCCTTGATGAGTCCGACAATATGAATGAATCATGTCTCGTCTATGAATGAATCATATCTCATATTTGTATGAGCCATGTCTTACATATGAATGAGTTATGTCACACCAGTTTGTGTCTCAACGTATGTAACGTATAAACAAATCATGTCTCACATACATGATGAAACACGTATACATGAGTGAAGTCTCACCTGTTTTGTTTCGTGATGTTTCTTGTGTACACATGAATGTTGTTCCCCATACAAATGAATCGTTTTTCCGCGATATGTCTCACATATACATAGATCATATTTTGCCCGTCGCCGCCATTATGTAAATGAGCCATGTCGGACAATTCGGATGAGTCATGTCTCGCATATATATGAGTCACGTATATATGAATCATTTCGCACCTAGTTTGTTTCATGACGTATCTCGCACATATATGATATCTAAATAAGTCATGTCTCACGTATGTATGAGTCACGTACATATGAATCCTACAATGTCAACTTCAAGCTATTCATAATATCTATGACATTTGATAAGTTTTTACAATTGTTGAATTGCACTGTGATAACTGTGACATGAAAGTTCGTGACCGAAAGTTCTGTATTACATGGTGAGTCATAGTTCTAGTTGTGCATCGCGAATAGACCTATAGTTCTAGGTTCCATGGCAACTGTAAAGACAATTTATCTAATTTTGCTAGGTATGCGGGCTTGCCAGTATCTAAGACTAGATTCGAAATTGTTTGTGTTCAACATTTGAGAGTTTTGCAAAAACTATGCCAAAACTGTCAAATGTTGAACACAAACAATTTCGAATCTAGTCCTAGACTATGTACAACAACCAGCACGCCAGTCTGGGTTTTAGTTCTCCGTTGGTCTGAATTAGATGGAGGTTGAGATGTTGCGCTCGCTGGGTGGTGGGTCTAAACCAGGTACTAATTCTGTTCTCATGGGTACCAAATTTGTATATTTGAGATACCTTTCGTCATTACATGAAATCTTCATTCAGGCTTAGGCCCAAAATCCCGAGAATCGCGAAACAACTGCAGTGATGAATTTGATTTTTTTTGAGTATCTCACAGGCGAAAATTTTATTGGGAAAATACAATACACAGAAAAACTGCCTTTGACGGTCAAGGCCAGTCTGGTTTTCAGTGTCTCTTCTGGTCTGACTTGGTTGGAGGTTGACTTGTTGCGCTCGCTGGGTGGTGTGTTTGGTTTTCAGTGTCTCTGTCGGTCTGACTACTTGAAGGTTGAGATGGTATGCTCGCTGGGTGGTGGGTCACTGTCACTCTTCGGCCGTAACAGGGGTCACTCGTTTTTCGACGCTCACAGTTCGGCTATGACATTCTCGTACTATGATTCTTTCAGAGTAGAGTTTTGACTGTAGGCTTGTTTTCAAGTTGGCTGAATGCAAACATAAAACACAAATAAAATAAAACAAATAGAGCCAGCTTCGACGATTCCTTTTTCCAATTGAATTTCAAACAGAAACACAAAAATCCCCAAAACCAAGCCTATTCTCTGTTTAGTCATGTTTCTTTCGTTTTGCTCAGCAAAACGAAAAAAATCCAGACATTTGTGACCGCAGAAACATCTTTGAAAGTGTGACCATTCAGTGTGACCGTCATGAATATCACAAAAAGTCACGAATGGTCACAAATTTAGTGTGACTTAAAATAAATTCTTGAAACCCTCCGCCAAAAAAACATTTTAAGTTTCAGATTTAATTGGGATTCTTTTTTCCTTTCTTTCTTTGCTGGGTGGCAAATACCCAACTTAATTGCTGGACTAAGCTTGTGGTGAGCACCCAATCAATCACGAAGGACCCAAAACTCGGAACCTGTCCCGGGCCGTTGTCGACTTTGTTTATGGCCGCGGTGGCCAACCCGCTTCTAGGTAACAAGAGTTCATAATGCTTGTAAACCAGCTTACATCCTCGGGCTAAGAGGTTCCAACAATCAAGTCCCGCTAACTACCAAGGAACGTAACGCCCGGTGGTTCGGGAATAGTGCCCCCACACGGTTTGTGACTCTTACCAGTAGTGCAAAATCCAATTCGAAACACAAATTCACAACGTTAAAAAATAAGTTTTAAAGCAGTCAATTGTCGATTCGTGGAGATCATTGTCGCTGGGCGTTGCCGCAAGAGGATTCGTCGAGAGCATCCATCTCCAATCTCTTCTTGGAATTGGACTCGAAGAGAACAGCATGTTCTGTGGCAGTCAGATGTTGATTTCCCGAGGTCATCATCTATGCGCATTTTCGTGAATGATTTTTTCGAGCGCATCTAATTCCAGCTTTTTTGGAATTAGGCTTGACACAACACTTAGTTTTTCAGCAGTCAAATGTTGATCCATGGAGATCAGCGTCGTTGGACGTCGTCACAACAGGATTTGTCGAGAGCATCCATCTCCAACTTTTTCTTGAATTTAATTGAGAACAGCATGTTCTGTGGCAGTCAGATATTGATTTCCCGAGGTGCTCATCTATGCACATTTTCGTGAATGATCTTTTTTTGAGCATCAAATGCAGTCTTTGCGCAATTTGATATGATACAAAACTCGTAATTTTCAGAATTTGATTTCTGAAGATCATCATCTTTGGACTGTGTTGAATATGGGTTTTCTCAGAGCATCCATGCTCAACTAGTTCTCTTGATCATCATCGTTGCACGGTGTCATGAGAGCATCAATTTCCACTTTTTTGGAGTCTGATATATCGAAAAGATCCAGAATGTTTCAATTACAATTGCATGTTACCAGAGTACCATCGTTGGACTTTGTTGTGAATGGAGTTTTCAAGAGCACCAATTGTTTTTATATTTTGGGATTGGTTTGTTGCGGATATGAATATATCCGGCAATCGGATATTATTTTGTTGGGATCATCAATCGAGCTTATTCAGTTTTTGCAATATTTGAGAGCATCGAGTCTGAATTCTTTCGGATTGTTATTTGTTGAGACTGTTCAGAGTGATTGCCGGCAGCGTTTGATTTTTTCATATTAGTACGGGGTGCATTTTTGTATATATGCGAGCATTTATCCCAGATTTCCCTTGATTTGATGTTTCTGATCATCTGCAGATTTTGAAAGGATCGTCTATTTTTGCTCCAGCAGCGGGGCATGTCTCAGTTCTCACCATTCGATGGGCAATTTATTGCGCAGTGGATTTTTAATTTCAGGTCTAATCATTCATTTTTATAGCATGTTCATCTGCGGTTGTTGTAAGCTGAAATTTTCTCAACTGCGTCAGCGATTCATTGTTATTCTTTCGTTTCTTTGATCTGTTTCTGCATTCAAGTTATTAATCCCTTTTATGTACAAATATCGAATTTTTACGACCTGCGTCTGTTGCAGGTACATGACTTTTTTGTTCAAATTTTGATTGTTTGGACCTGCGGCAGCTGCAGATCAATTTTTCCATATTCATATTTCCAAGCCTTATATTTGTTTTTTCGTTGTTTTTTCAAAAAGGGTTTTAATCCTAAAATTCGGAAGGTACCCGGGCCCGACCTGAGCGCGCTGAGCCCACCCGAGTGTTCAATCTACTGTCATTCAAACTTTGTTGCGCAGAGGACACATATACGAAGTAACCAACAGGACTCCACGACATCAGAATTCCCGAACAACCAAAATTGCAAGAGCGAGGAGTGCGATGGGGCTGACGGCCAGCCCAGCTAGATCTATGGCTTCACTTGCAGCAGACCTTGTGCAGTGGGGCCAACGTACTGTGTGCTGGCGCAAGTTTAATTAGTTAATTGATTAACGATTTAATCATTTATTTAATTCATTAATTAAAGAAAGCAGATTCTGACCTGTGATTTGTGAATAATGATTTACATACTACATCAACAGGACAAAGTACCCATTATGATTCAGTCAAAAAAATCTTGCTGCGCTTTTTTTCATGTACGAAATCTTGTCCATGGGCCATTTGATTTCAGTGCCTTCTTTGGTTTACCGATTCATTGGTATTCAAAATGATTCATATTCAAATACTGAGTGATCGAAACACAATTTGTTAAAAACAGCAATAAAGAACGTGTCAAACAACAAATTCTTTGTCAGATCAAACCTCGTGAGATACAAATTGCAGAACACCAATTCAATTCATCATCATTCATCTTCCTTTTGGTTTTCCAATAAACAACATTATCTCTCCAAAACAGTTTCTAAGTTATACAAAACGACGTACGTCATCACCCGTAACACAAACATCACAACTACTAGACTTGTTTTATTCGTCTCCGTTTCCACGCCGTTTCTTCGCGCCTCCTCCTGGGCCCCTGGCACAGTAGCGATTTACCCTCGTCGCTACAGTCTCCAACGATTGCGTACGGCGACTGCCGGGTGCGCATGCAACCCGTGGTACGAATGCGAAAAACCGTACTCGCGATAGTGCTCGTGTGTATTAATCGAAACCGTTGAAGAGAAGCGCTTCTATTGACATAATCCGAGTCACTTGGCATGACTGTGACGGTGGCAAGCAAACGGCTTTCAAAAATCAAAAAGTCTCACTCAGAGGTGTGTACGTGTGGAATGTCAACTCAACAGTGACCAAGAACTCAGATTACTTTGTTTGAAAGGACACGTCAGAGCGCAAGACTCGACTCTGAGACGACACCAGGAGACAAGAAGCGAGTGAATTCTTGTGCATTTAAACACCCTATTTTTTGAGGGAGTTCAGCAACAAAATAAATAGCCCAAAAGTCCCGGAAAAGTTTTCTCCAACGTGCTACTAAAGGCACATTTTCAAAATTTCGCCAAATAAAACCGGGCTTCGTGAAATTTTTTGCAACCGCGCTTTGTGCGGTTTTAATTGATTTATATTGCTTTTATTACTTCGTAATAAGAAATAGTCCAGTAGTTTAGCTGGAAGCTCTATGTGCTCAAATGTAGATTTGAGTTCTCGATTTTTTGAGTTTTTGCCGGAATCGAACCGGCGACCTCGGAACAGACAGTCCCGCGCTTTGACTAACTTAGCTAGGCTTTCATCGTCTCGGATTAATTAATCAATTGATCAAAACATTAAATCGGGGCCAAAGATTCTGAGAAATTGTCTGCTGCAATGACAGTTCACATTGTTTGTGGGCTGGCATGTATCCTTGGGCTAACAAGTCCCAACAATCAAGTCTCCTCAACTACCAAGAAACGTGGTACCTAAGGGATTGTGCCCCCCCCCTCAGGTAGGAAAGCCAATTCGTCTGCATTTTTGGTTTTTGGATTGTTATGCCGCCACACAGCTAGCCCTCCAAGTACGGCAGGAACGAATACACGTGGTGCGCAGTAATAAGGTAACCCGGAAGCCCCCAACCGAATCAAACGGCACTTCCCCAATGGACCTTGGATTTGAAGTCAAACACAAACGCACATATACAAACAAAAGAGGAATAAAACAAAACTCGAATGTAAAAACACACAACATGTATGACTGGCAACCATTCGACACAGGAATTCAGTTTTCCATTTTAACTTATCAATTTAATTTTTAATTTTGACAATTCATGGTTTATTTGAAAATATTTGGATAATTATTATTAATATCATGTATTTTTATTTGATTCATTTTTATTTTTATGTATTCATTTTAATCAATTTTATGTATTTGGAGTATCATTGTTTTATTTATTTAATTACGTTTTATTTATTGTTTTGTTTTTATCATAATTGTGTTAATGGCACATGCATACATTGGACTGTGGATGTGTATTTGTATGATTATTGACAACCATCTACCTGTAAAAGGTCAGAAATATGTACGGAGATGTGTGTGCGTATTTGGATTCAAATATAAGTGCACGTGAGTAGCCAGGTAATGGTACATAGGTATGTGACTATACACACGCATGAATAGAGACTTTAAAGATGTAGATGGAACAGAAATAGAGTCATATGAACAAAGGTATGTGTACAACAATAGTCATATAGATGTATATTTTGAAATTGAAAAGGTGATTATGAATATGGAACAGAACACAAAACACATAGCGCGCGAAACACAGATAGACAGACAGGTAGAGACTCGGAAGACAACGTACCCACACGACACAAACTCATAAAAACAGGCAAACAGATAAGGAATGTGCGTGAGGGATAATGAGGCTATTATTGGTAAAGCACTTCGGATGGGGATTCACACTCAGCCATGAAAATCCAGGGGATTCACACTCAGCCATGAAAATCTAGGGTAGTTTAACACAACATTGAGAGGAATATGAGGTACTCATGGAAAAGGTGTTTATGTCTGGACCACCACTCCGTGTCACCCGAGCGCGTACTGGTCTGTCTTCCATGCGTTTGAGGTCTGTGCGTGTACAGCGCCTTCCATCTCCACCACAGTTGAGGTTGAAACTTGTTGATTCAGCGTGGTCCTGGAAGGTCTGTGCGTGCGGGTGTGTACCCTGGTTACAAGTGTGGTGTGTGGGTGTGAGGTCAGGTGTGAGGTCTTGAGTGAAAGGGGATAGGGTGCTGTTGTGAGGTGGTAGGGTGTGGTTGGGTGGGAGGTTGGTGTGCCGAGGTGTTGGGTGGAAGGAGGAAGAGGTCACTGGTCAGAGAGTCCGCTGGTGTCGTCCAGATTGGTGCGTTGGCTTGAGGTTGCAACTCGTTGACCCAACATTATCTCGCAAGGTCTGGCCTGGAAAGGTAAACGTTGCAAGGGTCGTGTGGTCTAGAGCCATCCATTACCACTGTAGTGCTGGCTGAGCACCCATACAAGTGGGTGGATGGAGAAAACGCGGGAGGGGAGGGAAGGCCAGATGATACAGTGTATGGACGCAAATAATGTGGGTGCGAGCATTTCTGATACCAGTTGTTACAAAACTCTCACACACCTTGTGAGACTGCAATCACAAACACTCGCATGGCACAACAAGACAGCGGAACATTTCAAGAGAAGCACTAGAGCAGGAACCAAACACCTCGGAAAGGGTTCAGAAGTGGAACCAAAAGGGTTTGAGGGTAGTAGAGAGTGTTTTGTTTGTTTGTTTGTTTGTTTGTTGAAATAAATCCTGAAAATCTATACTCTGTCTCCTGTGTTGGGAGGGAAGTAAACCTTCTGGGAGTGATCACGCAGTCACACGGGCAGAGGCTTAAACCACGAGTGTATTTTGAAGGGTGGAGGGATTTTTTGTCTTTGGTTTTTGGTTTGTTATGCCACCACACAGCTAGCAACTCAATCACAGCAGAGATGCACACAAGTGGTGTGTAGTAATAAGGAAGCCCGGAAGCGTCTTCCCGAATCGAACGGCATTCCCGCGGCCGCCCAAGAATGAAGAAATCGCACTCTGAATGGCCACGAACGAGCAATTGTCCACTTTTTAGTATTGCCAGGTAGTCTTTTGTCAATTATTGAGATTACTGAGTACTTATATTTTAGTCTAATATAGACTCGAGTCGAATCTAAGTATAAAAGTCACAAAAATATTTTACTAATTTTATTTTTCATTTTTGGTTTTGAATCCACACAGTTAGCGCGCCGAGTACAGCCGGAACGAGCACAGGTGGAGGTGCAGTAATAAGGAAGCCCAGAAGCGCCTGGCTCGATGGCACTCCCGTAATTGACCTCGGACCTACGAATATTAATTTTACGTATACATTCGCATATTGTTTTGAAGTAGACATTCGCATACGCAGACATACAAACAAACGAGAAATAGAACAAACCACAAAAACACCATAGTAGATTAAGTTTGGATTTATTCATTGGTTCTTATTATTGGACCAATTCCATTTTCTGTGAAACACATTTTACCACATATCAGCGGTTCGTGGACGATCAATGTGCGATTTCGCCATTCTTGGGCGAAATGGACTGGGGAGAATATTTCAAGAGGTGGGCGGAAATTTTTTTGTCGACACCAATGACTAAACCTCCAGGAGGTCCTGGGGAACCCACCCTCCCCCCTCCCACACCCTTCCAAAAAAGTCTGTTTTCAAATTTTCCCCCAAAATTCCAACATAT
>Ga0105055_10008631_pt1 | contig 13216 bp, 14 predicted proteins | sample BON03_FD_78090 | JGI IMG/M metagenome (GOLD analysis project Ga0105055, IMG submission 78090) | Freshwater microbial communities from Lake Bonney liftoff mats and glacier meltwater in Antarctica - BON-03 | ecosystem: Environmental > Aquatic > Freshwater > Ice > Glacier meltwater | place: Lake...
AACTGAAGAAATCCGAGACCCGAAGTTGCCTGGTACAAATGATTAAATGGAAGCATCAATTCCAAAATTATTCTTGCGGAAGAAGAGATCCCGATTTCCGGAATGATTAAATGGAAGCGGCCTAATAATATGATATATCTACATCTACCAACTTACATGTACACCACTTCAAAACAACATTCATGTGTCCGAGGTCCATTGCGGGAGTGCCGTTCGATTCGGTCAGGCGCTTCCGGGCTTCCTAATTCTCTGATTTTGACTACCGATTTTCCGTACTAATCTTGTTCGTGGGCCCTGGAATAAGGAGATGAAAATTCAAAATAAGGGAGCAGTTCTGGTACAAATTGCTCCCTTATTTATTTAAGTTGCTCCCTTATTCATTAGTCAACCCCACAGTCAAAATCAGTCTATTACTAGTGACTGCGCACCACTTGTATGCGTCTCTGCTGTAATTGAGTTGCTAGCTGTGAGGCGGCATAACAAACCAAAAACCAGAAACCAGTTACAGCTCATTCCCATTTATTTTTGGAGGTCACCGGGTTCTACAAGCCTGTAAAACCTTCCCTTAAAGTAAAATGATGACGGCCATGAATACACACATACCATGTTCACACAAAAAATGTTTACTTCTGTATGCACCTCCCTTTTCCATGTGTGCCTTCTTCAACATTGTCTTTATCTCGATCTTTTCCATCCGTATCTATTCCATCCACCTGAACACGTGCTCACATGTGTATGTTTACACCAAGACTGTTAAAAAGAAAAAGGATAAATTTAAACAAGTGAATGCGAATATCTATTCCATCCACCTGAACACGTGCTCACGTGTGTATGTTTACACCAAGACTGTTAAAAAAAAAGGATAAATTTAAACAAGTGAATGCGAAACAAAACACATATTTATGCCTCAATACATATTCATATAAAATGTACATACAACAGGAAAAGCGCAAAAAAATACACATGACAATAATCAAACAAAAAATAAGCAAATAAAAATAAGCAAATAAAAATAAGCATAAAACAAAATGAATCCAAATACATAAATGAAGAACACACAATGTGTATACATATATATGTAAACACATACATAAATGAAACAACAAAAAATAAGCAAAACTAGAATGACACTTCTTAAACATAAATAAACAAAATCTGAACAATGCAAATAAAATAGATACATACATGAAATAATAATAATTCCAATGTATACAATGAACAATGAAATATATCAAAAAAAATTCAATAAATAAGTCAAAATACAAAATCAATTATTGTCCCGGGTGTGGCAGTAACTCGAGGGCTAGCTCGAGGTGGCGGCATAACAACAACAAAAAAACTGACATTGTCAACGGCAATCTCTTGTCGCTTTTCTTGTAGCCCCCTAGCCTGGGTGTAGTGGGATTGTAATAGATGCAATGTGACTAAAGTCCTAAAACTCTCGATGTGACGTCACATTGATATGACGAAATCGTCACATTTGTACCAAGTTCCAGGAAAAACGTCACATTTTTGGAACTGCTAATTTTTTTTTTTGCAACCTGGCAGCATCCCATTGAACCTAGAATGTGACGTTTTCTGATGAAAATGTGACATACCACATTGTTGGTCAATTTTAAAAACCTTGGTTGCGTCCCCTTTGGCTTGCTCGTGATAAAACCCCGGGACCGTAACAATTCCCCAATATCGGTTTAATAAAACAAAGCAATACACACACTCACTCAAACAGCTCTATGTTGTATACAAGTTCTGGAAATATTCCGGCTAGGAACGACCCTCAGACAAAAAAACATGCTACCGTAGTCACGTTCGCTATACTACCCTTTGGGTAACAGTCCGAGCCAGCATGAATCGGGGTCTGAAAGATGAAAAGTGTGAGTTCGAAAAAAGTGTGAGAACACAGGCCCGGGGTCGGGCAATTCCCTGCTATAATACCCTTTCAGTAAGGGTCCAGGCCAACATTTAATAGGTCACTTGAAAATAAAAAGTGTGAGAACAAACGAACCCACTGACAGTGACCTTTTAAAAATGGGAAGAAGGAAATTTCCTCACTTCCAATAGCCTGAGTAGACTTCATCCCCGCCTCTATTTGCTGCTGTGTTAATTGCACCTAAGGGCGCCGAGTCACCGGGCGGTGGTCGTATGGAAGTTATAGGAGCGTTGGTTTATTTTTTTCCATCCGAGGCCGCCTAGGACCAACGTCACGGTCCCTAGTCGGCCCGGTAGCACGCACTGAGGGCCTTTCCTAGCTGGAATATTCCAAGAACATAGACCTTGTTTCGAATGGTTGACAGGGACAAAAATGTGGGACGTCACATTTGCATCACAAAACGTCACGTTCCAGGTGGGTCGCTGCAAGGTTTCGATTTCATTTTCCCTTCCAAAAATGTGACGTTTTTCCTGGAAACTGGTACAAATGTGACGAATTCGTCACGTACTCACATCGTCACGTAATTTTCCCGGGTTCGGCTTGGACCAAACCTGGGTTTGAGAACCGAGCCAGGTCCTGGGTTCCAGGTGCTGGGTTCCTCGATTCCGGCTACTAGTAGGAACAACCCTGGGACATCGAGAAGAAGCCCACTGCCCCAAGGTAGCAGATTCCGTAGATGCCAGAACTTGCCCTTAAAAGACAGCTGACATCGACGGTCTGCGCTACTCACCTGATGATCTCCTCTACAAAGCTGGGCCTGTCCCGGTATGCGAAGCCGAGAGCGTTATGCAGTGCCTAGCATACTGCTGACTGGTGACTGGGATTTTTTCCTAGGTCCCTTGGAACGGGCTAGGGTGGAGGCTGGTGACTCGGAGCTGACCAATGGGTGTATAGTAGAGTGAATTTCAGGGGGTTTCATGGTGAATTTCAATCTCCGCATCCTTTGGATACCCACTATCAGTTTTCAATAAAAAACTCTACTCTCAAAGAAATGAACCGATAACCACAGGGCGGGGGACCACCCTCCGTGAGGTACTGAGGTTTGGGGGCTGTCCTTCCCCTGATGTTTGGCAGTAAGAAGCAGACAACTTCTCAGAATCTTTGGCCCCAAATTAATCAATTCATGAATTCATCAAATAAAACCGCGCGAAGAGCGATTTTCAAAATCCGCACAAAGCGCGAAATTTCCTAAACGTGACTTTCGTAGCGCGTCGGAGAGAGTATTTCCAGGGTTTTTGGGCGAATTTTTTTGTTGCTGAGCTCCAAATAATAAAGAGGTGTTTGGAGGCACAAGAATTCACTTCCTTCTTTTCAACTGGTGTCGTCACAGCGTCGAGTCACGCACTCTGACGTGTCCTTTGCAACAAAGTAATTGGAGTGCTTGGTCACTGTTGAGTTGACACCCCCATGTACACACCTCTGAGTGAGACTCTCTGTTTTTTCAAAGCTATTTGCTCCCCACCATCACGCCGAGGGACTCAGCTCAGATTATGTCAATAGAAGCACTTCTCTTCAACGGCCGGGTTTCGGTTGAATTCAAACGACTCCAAGCCGACAATCGCGAGTACAGATCTTCGCGTTCGTACCACGGGGTGCATGCGCACCTGGCAGTCGCCGTACGAAATCGTTGGAGGCTGTAGGACAAGGGTGGTCACCGTTATGGGGTGGCTACAATTAGTAAGCTCCTTAAAATTACAGGTCTCTTTTGCAAAAGAGCCATATAAAAGAAACTATATTCTGCATAAGAGACCTATAATTTTAAAGATCCTACTAAACGTAGCCACCCCGCATCAGCCAATGGATCGTTTTATTCTGCAAGAGGTGTTGGTGCGCAGGCGTGTGATGTTGATGTTGCGTGTGATGATGTACGTTGTTTCTTATAAACAGTTTTGGAATGAAATTGGTGTTGAGTGATTTGTATCTCACGAGGTTTGTTGTGCGAAAAAAAAATGAAGAAAAAAAATCAAGAAAAAACAGGGTGTTGTGCGATTTCAAGTTGTATCTCACGAGGTTTGTTCTGACAAAGTATTTGTTAATTGACACTTTCTTCATTTTTTTTTGAATTGTGTTGTTGTGATCACTGAGTATTTGAATTGGGATTATTTTCAATACCCATGAATAGGTAAACCAAACAAGACACTGAAATTAAGTGCCCCACAGACAATATTTTTATTATGAAAACAAATGCGCCGCAGGCAAGATTTTTTGTGTGAAAACAATGCACTGCAGGCAAAACTTATGTAAGAAAATGCGCCGCATGCAAGTTTTTTTTGACTGAATCCTGATGGGTACTCTTTCCTATTGATGTGTTATGTAATTCATTTTCCACAAATCACACGTCAGAATCTTCTTTCTTTAATGAATTAATCCAGTGATTCATTAAATTAATGAATTAATTAATGAATGAATGAATTGATGAGTTAATTCATGGCTTCATTTCATATATGGGTAGCCCCAAGCACTTTCCGCTGTTCTGTGGGTACGTTTTCAAAGAAACACTCTTTTGTGGGTAAACTCAAACAATTACGGTTTTCTGTGGGTACACTAGAAGCAACACACTTTTCTGTGGGTAACATACAAACGAAAACACTTTTTTGTGTGTAACACCGTAACTTTTAACTTTTCTGTGGGTAACCTTGAAACAAAAGCAACTTTCTGTGGGAAAAAATCAAAGAAAACGACTTTCTGTGGGAGAAAGTCCTTACTTTGAGGAATGGGGTGTACAATTCCGCCCTTCACACCATAATGTGTGTTAGTTTGAGTGTTACCCACAGAAAGACGTCAATGTTTTAATTTAACCCACAATTGGTTGTTGTTGTTTTAGGGTCACCCACAGAAAGCATCAGTTCTAACGAACTTCAGCTGGTCCGAGTCCGCGAGGCCCGCCTTTTTCGAGAATCGAGAGAGGAAAATTAAAGTATTATGTACAGGATTTCTCATCTGCTAATGAATGCTAATGAATGTCTTTTTCGAGCGAGCAGGGCCGCTATATTTTTTTGTACATATATACTTAACAGAAACCGCCCTAAAGGGGACCATGTGTCCTAGATGACAGGGACCAGACAAGACCCATGCCCACATGCACCCAGCCTGAACCCCTCGAGTTTTAGACTCAGAGCTTTTAACACAAAACAAACAGTCACTTATTGTCACGGTGGACGATGATGGTGGCGACACCACTCAGCGCAATTTCAGCAGCAACGACCTCAAGAACGACCTGTTTGTTTTAACGGACAAGACGTGCTGCGAGACGTATGGAAGTCACGGTGTTTGCAGCCAACGGACTTGTCTCCAAAAACGCCGCCAAAAATCAATTGTGTTTGATTTTGTCGTCAAAATTTTCAGTCTTCAACGCGTTTTGCCTGAACGCCCAAAAATAAAAGTCAACGTGACGAAAACAAACAATGCAGGTCATGCTCAACACACTGCCCGACCCAATCAATCATTTATGTTCCCTTACTGGTGTATGTATTTCACAAAAGTATTTGACTTATTGTTCAGTCACGCGTCAAATATTTAAAATCTTGTTCCAAAGATTTTAAGGTGCAGGATCTGATCCTCCGCACAAGTGTATGCGGTACTGGTTTTGTTCCTCAACATTGTTGAGTCGTTGATTTCCACCTGACCATTCTGGTCAGGTGTAAATGTTTTGAGCGATTCTTCTGAACGGTTAGCATTGATCAACACGTCAGAAGAGATGGGACAAGCCATAGACACAAGTACACATGTAACTTTTAATGCTCTAAACTCGACAAGCTCACCTCGGATCCTCGACAGCCTCTTATGCTGTTCGACGGACGCGAGGGAGGAAAAAAAGAATCTTCAAATGTTCGGTTAGGATCTAAACTTCGAAACTAAACTTTCTCGTTCGTGACAAGATCTCGTTCGTAGGCGCTCAGGCTAAGGCCACGCCAGTGGCGCACGGCGGCAGATCTTGTTCGTAGGCGCGTTATCGCTTTTGTACCAGGCTTGTACCAGCTTAGAAAGGGCAAATTGACGGGGCTGGCCCTTAATTTTTTTTTCAATATTTTCAAGGGCGGGCGGATCTCCCACCTCGAAACCTTTCCACCTCGAAATCTCTCTATACAATATACAACTCACATCGAATACCGGAAAAGGACCCCCCCCCCACTCCACCAGTGTAATTGACTCCCGGGCCAACCACCAGCTAATCACCTCCATCAACCCCACTTTTTTTTCAACGCTGGTGGGCCCAGACTACATCCAGCCCAAAATACCACCCACAAATGGGCTCTTCCACTTGAGAATTTTTGGAAACATCATCTCTTAGGTCTTGAGTGATGAATTTGGTACCCACCACCCACATAGTGCTTGAAAGACACCCCAGCTGTAAAAAAACACTGTTTTTATTTATTTCATACAGGGGGGAGAGCACAAAGTGTCGCTGTAAAAGCGAGAAGGCGGTTTTAACGGCGCTTGCGCGCGTTGGGGTTGCGCTTACCGCCTCCTGCATATCCCATACCCAACACGTCCTGGTCGGAAAAGTTGGTGGTTCCCTTGCGCTCATCGCGCGGCACCAGCGTCGTGAAGCCGTCGTCGTCAATGACAGACTTGGGCTTGCGCTGACGGTGTCGTGACATGGCGAGCTGGTCCTCACGCAACACTATGTCGTCCTTGCCACGTCCCTGCACCGGCTGAGGTATCGAGTATCGTGTTCCGCGCACACTGAAGTTCTTGATGCCCTTACTGTTGTTCATCCAATACATCAGATATACATATATATGTACATTTGTATATGTACATGTATATGTATATATATATATATATATATGTATATATATATATGTATGTGTATATATGTATAAATATGTATGTATTTACACATACACACACATCTACACACCACACACACACCACGACGCGCTGAAGTAATCCCACTGCTCGTACGTGTGCGTGCCCACAATTCGCATGCACATTGCACAAGAAAGCGGGCAGATCATTTGAACTTTGAAGTATCACACACAACACGCAACAAGCATGCCCTATCATACACACACACAGCGACACACATATGCAATGAGACACACATGCACCAACACACACTGCATGATTGCCGCAAACAATCCAATCAACATTGCCGTACACAATCTCCAGTGGACTCTGTCTGACTAGGATGAAATGTGTGTTCAAATAGTTGTGCCTGATGTAGACTCGAGAAAGCAAGTCAAAAGAGTGTGGACTAGACGAAATGAGACTCGACGAGTGAGTGACAGACCAAACAAAACACAACCAAGTGAGTTTAAAACGACATCACAAGTGTGCGGAATAAACAATATGAGACTCGACGTGTGAGTGACAGACACAACAAAACGTGAATGGAGGAGGCGTGGAACAAAAAAGGATGTTTCGTCGTAAAGGATGTTTCGTCGTGGGTGAGCGCACACGGAAAAATGTGGACTCGATTAAGTCAGAACGCCACGACAGAGGGGACCCATCGCGGGTGGGAGTACGAGCCGCGTCTCTCGCAATGGAATATAGCGCTGGACCACTACGGGGAAGGTGTCCGCGATTCAAAAACCACTGCTGTGTGCTGTGTGTGGGTTCTGAGTGTAGTTTTCTCGCGATGCGTTGCCTTTGCTTTGTGTGCGTTGACTGTGGTCTCATGATATAAGGTGGCGAAAACTCTTAGGGTGGCAGACAGAGGATACATTGCCTTTGCAGGTCATTTCCCGCCAAAAAGCCCTGTGACTGGTGGCTACTTCGCAGGAAATGTACTATGATTCAAGGCCTCCTATGGGTCTTCATCACCCTGTACGCGTGGCTCACAACGTCTTTGAGGCAGCTGGGAGAAAACAGCGCACAGCACAGACGTTGGTGGGAGTGTATGACGACGAAGAAAGTGTTGGATGCAGGAGGAGGGGGCGAGAAGGGGTGTAGAGAGAGAGTCTCACGCACAGTATATCTGTATATGTGAGATGTGTGTGGTTACACAGTGTGTCTGTATATGTGATGTGTGTGTAGACCTGTATGTGACGCGACCATCTGCTTGGATCCACATTGAGACTCGCATCATCGTGGCATTGCCGCACGCTGGGCAGAACTGTTTGTTGGTATCATGACCTGGTCGCACAAACACATATTTTCGTGAGTACTCAGCCGCCACTCTACAGACTACACCGCCCACGAATCTTCGGAGTAGGATTTCGACCCCAACAACAACAATTAGTTTGATTTTGACCACTAACTCAGAATCAAGTCGTATTGTTGATTTGGACAAAAATACTGGAGTTTTCTGAATGCGGACATCCAAAATGACCATGTGGAAGCCACAGGGTCGATACCCACTAGCTTTCTGGAGTCTCTCTTGCGGAATATACATGGTCTCTTGCACAATACACACTCTGTTGCGTTCTGTTGCAGCATAAATACTCTGTTGCGCCTCTGTTACGGAAACCTCTGTTGCGGTATAAACACTCTATTACAGAATACATGTGCACACACATCAACCCGCGCCCACAGTAACGATAAATATGCACTCATTCTCGAGCCGAGTTGCACAGTGCGTGTACAGTGGCAAAGGGGGGCAAAGACGGGTGTGTACCAACAAAACAAAACACCACCGTGTGAGTTAAGACGACATGAGACTGAAGCGTGTGAAATAAACAATATGAGACTCGACGTGTGAGTGACAGACACAACAAAACGTGAATGGAGGAGGCGTGCAACAAAAAAGGATGTTTCGTCGTAAAGGATGCTTCGTCGTGGGTGAGCGCACACGGAAAAATGTGGACTCGATTCAGTCAGAACGCCACGACAGAGGGGACCCATCGCGGGTGGGAGTACGAGCCGCGTCTCTCGCAATGGAATATAGCGCTGGACCACTACGGGGAAGGTATCCGCGATTCAAAAACCACTGCTGCGCGCGAGCGTGCATGTTGGGGAGAAGTGTGCTGGTGGTGTGCAGGTGCGTTTGTGCGTGGGTATGGCACGACACCACAAATAAATACAACTGGTTTGGAGTGCTGGGTCGGGGGCGGGGGCGGAGAGGGCACTCACAGACGGCAAAACAAGCGTGGCATTTGAGAACAAACTGTTTCACATTCTTGACAACATAGCCGTCCGTGTCCACTACACGCAGTCCCATTTGCAACAGAACATTTTGCATGGCACCATCGAGGGTGGCACAGGCAACATGGGTATCGTCATCATCGCGCTTCTCCACTTGGTCCATGCGCGCAGCGGAAGTCAAGTTCTCGGGCGTAATCCAGCCAACTTCGTCGTCCTTTCCGTCATCAAAATCACCCCAGCCTGGTAGCGACGAAGCACCTGCTTTTTTTTTTGGCCTCGCCCCTGCTTTGCTTCCCGCTTCGCTGCCCGCCACGCTTGCCGTGTCATCGCGGATTCCCCCCCCAACACCCTCCCATCCGCCCTCAGCAAGAGGAGCACGCTCGAATTCCGAAGGATCAATTTGTTCCCCCTCCTCCTCCTCCTCATCGCAGCATGCATCCCGCGCAGCAGAATCTGCAGTGTTGTCGCCCTCTTCTGCAATGGTGGTGCTCGCATGTTCCATGGGCGCCGCCTTCTTTGCCATGGCCGGTTTTGGCGCCGTGTTGAGCTGAGCGGTGCCGTGGAACTGCTTTTCCATCTGGTATGTGAGCGCCATGACCTTGAGGTCGACAATGGACAGTCGCTGGTAGTCGCCAGTGAGCTTGGCAAAGTGTGTCACGGCGACCAAGGCGGCGGGGTCCACCTCGCGCACTTCAAGCTCGAACGCGAGCGTGTCGAGCACCGCGCGTGCTTTGCTGTCCTTGACCTCCCCGAGCACCTCCTTGATCGTCCAAAACTTTTGGCCGAGGCCCTCGAGGCGCCCGCCCTTGATTATGGCGCCCGAGTCCAGCACCACCTTCTTGACCTTGCGGAGCGCTTCGTCTTCGGCACAGAGAATGGGAGGAGCTGCTGCCGCCGCCGCCGCCGCAGCTGCCGCCGCTTTTTCCTCTGCTGTTGCCGTCGCGGACAGCTCACTCGGCAGGGCGGCCCTCGCCGGCGCGGGCGCAGCACCCTTGGCTGCCAGCGCTGCCCAGCTTCCTGCCATGTTTGTTCTTGCCTATTCTGCGCACGTGCTGAGTAATATTTCAGTCAACCCTTGTTTCGCGCGCATTGTGATTTTTGGGGCACTCTTCTACAGACTACACCCCGACGAGACCATTCCTCGGACACTGGACGAGTCTCGGGGACGAGAGCTTTAACTGAGCACGCATGCTGTCTATCAGCCTCGCTGTGGAGCTGCCATCTACCTTCTCCTACGTCATTGGTGCGGTGCGAATCCGAGTGCATGCCCCCTCTCGTTTGCGTCTCTGCAGCAACTATAAAGCATATGCTTGCCAAAACATGTATGCCCCTGGCCACTACATGGATTGCTGTTTGTTGACCGGGCGTAGGGGTTGCGTGGGGCAGTTGATCATGGTGGTTGGCGTTGTTGTGCCAATTGGCTGGTTCGTGCTCAAGAACAAGCACTCGGTGCAGAGCGCATGGACGAACATTGGTAACAAGCGCCCGCACTAACCGCCGAAGACAGCCAAAACAGCGACACGGGTCAGATTGGTACGATGGACACCGCATCTTCGCTCGCCACCGGCGTCGTCAAGGGGTCCATCAACATGACAAAGACGGCAGTTAGCACATCGGCGAATTTGACCAAGGCTGCTGTCAACACCTCTGTCAACATGACGACAAAGGCCGTGGCAAAAACGGGCAACATGACGGGCAAGGTGGTCATGGCGACGGGCAGCATGACGGGAAAGGCAGGTGTGCTCACCAGGGGACAGCACCCTACACCTGATACAATACAATGAAACAAACTATCCTACATACCTAATACACTCTCAATATTTCCGATACACAACCCCATACAAATCATTACACTTCCCCCCAAAATGCATGCACTACCCCCACATTATCAATATGCTACCCCACAAATCAGGTCAATGGTCCTCTTCGGGTGGCGCGCGGCGAATCTGAAAAGTCGATCACCCATACTGATGAAATCAGTCCCGATCACCGTTATTTGTGTCCGACAGGACTGTTTTTTCTGACTCAGCAAACACATACACTAGTCCCGGATGCACTCGTCCTTGGGATTTTGGTGTCCGGGTTTTGTTTTTCGAAAAATTTGTCTGTTCAATTTTTTCGAAGATTCAGAGATTTGGCGCCAATAACTGAAGGCATGTGCCATTTCAATCATCATATGCAACTGACATGTCATATCACAACCCTCTCGATGTGTTTGTAATGTATGCTGACAACGTATTCCACCCACGTATATAACACACCAAACCAAAGTCATGGGGACGGTGAACATGACGCTCAAGGCCACCGACTTGACGCTGAACACCACCTACAAGGCCGGCACCATGACTCGCGATGCTGCAGGCAATTTGAAAAACTTTTCAAGCAGGTCTGCTGCCCCTTCGTCGTTGTTCCAGTATTTTGTGTGAGCTGTGTCCATGTGCTCAGCAACATACACACACGCACACTCTCACACACTCACACTCACACACACACTCTCTCTCTCTTTCTCTCTCTCTCTCTCTCTCACACACACACACACACGCTCGTCTCAACTTGCCTGTGCCATCTATCCTGTGCCATCTAATACGTGTATGCTGCTGCACAATAGCCTGGTGGTGGACACATTCACCATTGTCGTGGGTGGCGGCGAGGAGGAAGACGAGGATCACATGAAGTTGCCTCCCATCTCTGTTGTCTCGTCGTGCATGCACAATGAAACTGAGCTGCTTGCAAGGTACCTCTCCCCCTCTCCTTCTTCCCTCTCCCCGGTCATTTCCTGTCATTCCCATCCACCCTGTCTCGTTGCGGTGCAAGCACAACGCCTCAGAAACTACGTGGGGTCGACTGCGTGTGTGTCTGATGTTGAATTTCTCGAATCTCCAAAATACCTCGTTCCTCTGAATATATGTAGGCGTGTCGCAAGCAATTTCTGCTCAAAGTTGTTATTTTGGGGTCACCACTCGTTTCGATCTCACGGCAGTGTCCGAAGACCCTCCAAAACACACAATTTCGCGCCCAGGCTCTCGAAAACCGGAACGGACGGTAGTTTTAGCTGTGTCCCGTTTTTGCTAGTGTGTCCCGGTTTTGAAAATGTGTCTCAAAACTGAATATCCGTATGGAAGATCTATTTTGAGATTCGTTGGATTTGAATTTCTGATGTGTCGTACTGTTCGGCATGCGTTGGTGCGCAGTCGCGATATGATCTCAGCGATGGGTATCGCCGTCGACAAAAGTATAAAAGCCATTTTGGAGAACGGGGCTGTGCGCGCGCGTGCTTTGTCGGCGCGTGAGATGTCGGGCAGCGTTGTTGATGACCCCTTCAGGGGCCTGCACAAAATGTATACTCGCGTCTTGGCGTGCATCATGTTTCCGCACACTCGCGGCACGGCCGAGGAGGTTGAAATGTGGGAGGCGGACAATTACAAGATGGTGCGCGAATGGGTTGGCCGGTTTGGCGACAAGGACAACGTGACTCCCGCACAGCACACGGCAGCTCTGCAGTTTCTAGATAGCTACGACGGCAAGGGTTCGCTAATGGCGGGCTTTCTCGCGCGCTATCAACTGCTCAACAAGAACCCTTTCTACGACCCCGCTGCCTTTGCCACGCCGCAGATGTTTGAAAACTGGAAAATGAACGAGCTCGCCAGTGTTGAAGCGCAGAAGCAGATGCTCGTCAAGTTCAACAAGACCGAGCTGCATGTCGAGGTGTTCGGAGTACGCGCCGTCGACAAGCCTCGTGTGGAGACTCTGGGGCAGGCGGTCGGCGATCCGCTGGGTGCTGTCATGACGGCCAATTCGAAAATGTTTGGAATGGGAAAGATATTGCTAAACAAGACCATGGACACCACCAAAACCTACGGCTCCTTGTTTTCCAAAAATCCCATCACCGCAACATTTCGGGGCACGAAAGAGCTCTTGACTACTTCGGTGGACGTGACGAGAATGACTCTCATGTCTCCTGCAACCGTGACGCAAGCGCTCAGCCGCAAGAGAGCTGATATCTGGTGCCATGTTGCGTTTGCTGCATATGAGCACACGTCGCAAATTGTCGGGGACGTGACGCCCGAAAAGGCCAAGGTGGCACTCGAAACCGAGGTCACCTGGCAGGTAATATATATATATGTACATATATATATATATGCACATATAAATATACATATATTTATATACATATATATATATAGATACATATATATATATATATATATATATATGTACATATTCATATATATGTATAGGTTCATATACATATATATA
>Ga0105055_10008640_pt1 | contig 13209 bp, 10 predicted proteins | sample BON03_FD_78090 | JGI IMG/M metagenome (GOLD analysis project Ga0105055, IMG submission 78090) | Freshwater microbial communities from Lake Bonney liftoff mats and glacier meltwater in Antarctica - BON-03 | ecosystem: Environmental > Aquatic > Freshwater > Ice > Glacier meltwater | place: Lake...
CAAAATTCAAAGTGCAAAGCGACAAGGAGACTGGAGAATGGATTGAAGAATATCACTGGGAAGAGATGGGGGGCGAGTGGAGATTTGGCAAAGTGCAGTCCAAAAGCGAGACCAAAAGCGAGCCTAGAGGTAAGAGCGGCGTTGCTGGGTCAAAAAAGTCTGGTGGCACGGGTGGTGGGAGTAGGTCGTCACTTCTCAAGGGTGTGCAGGGGTCAGAGATAGTTGAGACGCAAGTAAAGTCGCAGTCGCACAAGAGTACGCCATACAGAGATGGCGGCAAGGGAACTGGGGATGCAGCGGAGGATGCACCGGAAGATGCGCGCAAGCTGTGCATAGGTGTGGTGATTGAGGCCGAGATGGATGACTCAAATGGTGGCACTGAGTGGATACAAGGTCAGGTGGTTTCGATTAAAAAGACAACGAATTCTTTCACCGTTCAATTCAACGTCAAGAATGATGACGAGACAGGCGAATGGACAGAAGAGTACAGGTGTGTGTGTTGCCCCCGCGCAGGGGTGCGCGGTGACGGGGGCTTTAGCCCCGCCGCCGCGCGCCAACCCGAAGATTCAAAAATAAGGTAGTGCATTGAAAAATGAGGCCAAAATATGGCAGTGTATTCGAAATATAGGAGGGTGTATAGGGTAGTTCACAAGTCAGTCAATACACCCTGCTGAAAGTGATCCACCAACATTGACACGTGTTTCTTGATTCAGATTTGATGAACTCGGCAAGGAATGGCGTTTTCCTCTTATGAACCCCAAAATTGTGACACCATCCAAGCCTGCGAGCTCTGCAGGAGAAGGGTCTTCCTCAAAAACACCTGCTGTCTCACGAGATTCCTCAAATATCAATGGCCACTGGGAAAGAGACGAGAATGGCACCCGCAATTGGGTCGCCACAAATGAGAGTCCGGGAGCACCGACCGTGCCTGCTCAGACTGCAAAGAGTGCTGGGCCTGCTCAGACTGCCAAAAGTGCTGGGCCCGCTCATGCTGACACGGATGTGTCTGACGAAATAGAGGTAAGCTCGTCCCGGGCACATGCCACCAACCTTGACAAATGTGACGCTTGACAGGGTTTTGTGCTCCACAAGATGCTGTGAGGGTTTATGTGGGGAGGTTTGGTGTGCGCACAGGTGGGCGCGTGTCACGGCGTGTCTAATATTCGAATGCACATGGTCAGGTGCGTGGGCGCTGGTTCAAGGCAACCGTTTTCAAGACGCTGGTAGAAGAGCGCGGAGGCTTCAAGGAGTGCTCTGCTGAACGGAAGTGGGCCGAAGTGGTGAGTCTTCACAGAACTTCTCGTTGCATTCAATGTTTATTTGGGATCGCGCCTTTTGCTTTTTTTGCTTCCGGTTCTCTTCTCCTGTCTTGTTGTTGGTTCTTTTCCTTTTTTTGCTCAGACCAAAAAGTTGGAGCGGCCCAGACAACAAAAAATCAAATTCAACGTCCAAAAAACATGTGAAGCTGAGAGATTGTGCTGACAGTGACATTTGAAAATGTACTGGTGCGTGCAGTCAAGAGAATTGGGATTCGACGCTAGGTTTTCAGACATCGCGTCCATGCTCAAGAAGGCCTGGAAGGAGCATTTTATGAGGGAGACAGCGCATGTGTCGCAAAAGTTGCCGCTTGTGTCACAAAAATCTCCGCCTGTTTCACAAAAAGCACCGCCTGTGTCACAAAAGTCACCACAGGCATCGCAGAAGCCGCCGCGACAGTCCAACGGAAGTAATCTCTCCATTGAGGAGACAATCCGGCAGGAAGAGGGCATGAAATTGGAGCAGCTGGGCATCAAAGCGGGAGTGGCGGTGGATGTTCGCATCGAGTGGCCCCCTGGAAAGGGCAAGAAAAAGTGGATTCCGACAACTGTCCGACGTGTCAGCAAGAAAAAGGGATATTTTCAGGCTGAATTGGATGCTGATGGCGAAGAGGGCGGTAGTTCCATGCGCTTCTATGTCGGCGAAATGGGCAAGGTGTGGCGCTTGTCGGATGCTGGTGGCGGTGCTGGTGCTGGTGCAGTAAGGGGGTCGACGGGCAAACAAGATGCGAGCAGAGAAGTGGCAACGGCACAGTCCAACGCAGAGGCATACGTGGGCGCGCGGATTGAAGTGCTCTTTGACGTGGATGGACAGCAGGATTGGTATGGCGGAAAGATTCTCAGAAAGGAAAAGAAAGCTAGCATGTGGCTCGTGCTTTTTGATGACGGCGATGAAGACTCTATTGTGTATCCTGATCCCAAAGGAGAAGTCCGCATTGTAAGCTCCAAAAAGAAACGCAGCGCTGCTAAAGTGATTAATGACGATAAGGACGATAAGGACGACAAGGAAGACAAAATTGAAAAAACGGGCAAAGCAGCTCGTGACCCGAAGATGCTGCGCCTACGCACAGGTGACCTTTGCCGTGTTCTCTTTGAAGATGACATCAAGTACCTGGGGGTAGTTACCGGCAAAGATCCCGATAACGATGAAACGGTAATCGTGTTTGAGGACGGCGAAGAGCACCGCGTGGTGCTCCCTGACCCTGATGTTTACGAAGCAACTCGAGACGATGCTCTGGCGGAGTGGGAAGAAACCAATGACGAATCCAAGAATATTCCATGGTGGTGTGCTCATTTGATCGTGCATCCCTTCGAAGATGGTGAGCTAGACATTGATGTGCCTGAAAACTGGAGCCGTGTGCTGATTCGCCCTCCGGTGAAACCGAAGCGAAGTAGCAACAAGTCGAGACAGAAAGCGAGGCAGGCTGCGAGCATCGAGAGGGTAAACGCCGCAAAAGCAGACGTGAGTGGAGATCACGAAATGGCAGATGCACCGTCAGAGATGATTGAAAAGAAAAGGTCGGAAAGGTCGGTGAAAAAACCGGCAAGAATGTCTGAGGATGTAGCGGTGAACGAGGCAGGCAGAGACCTAGCCAAGTCTGGGGATAACAGACAAAAAAAAGTGGTTTCAATTGAGGGGGACGGGAAGGGGCAGGGGCAGGGGCAGGGGCAGGAGCAGGAGCAGGAGCAGGGGCAGGGGCAGGGGCAGGGTCAGGGGCAGGCGAGCCAGGCATCAAAGAAAAAGAAAGAGGTTCCGAGAGAATCCAGAAAACCCCGCGACAGAGTCAAAGAAAGAGAGAATCGCAAACACAATGACATAATGACTAAGGCACAGAGCCAGTATTTGTCCGAGCTCGAGAAGTTGCTGCTGCAGGATACGCCAGAGGATCTTGAAGATGACGACCTTACAGACTTTGTAGATGCCATGAGCATCTTTTTGCCGCAGACTGAGTCCCTCAACAGCAAGGACTTTTGTCTAGTGTGTGGCAGCTCGCCTAACAAAGAGGAGGTGCTTTACTGTCGTGACTGTGGCGACTGCTTTCATACTTACTGTGCGATCGACACGCGTGCGCGTAGAATTCCCAAGGAAAAACGGCACATGTGGCGCTGCCCTGCATGCCGCATCTGCGAAGTGTGTAATGGTGAGGAGAATTGGGAGAACATGCTGTGCTGTGATGGTTGTGACCGTGGGTTCCACACGTATTGCCTCAAGCCTGCTATGAAGGAGATTCCCAACGAAGGGTGGAAGTGCAACGACTGTGTACACTGTGTGAGCTGTGGTGCAAAACACAGTGGCATGCGCAAAGACATATGGAAGAAGGACTGCACGCTGTGTATCACATGCTTCCAGCTCTACGAAAAAAAGGCTTATTGTCCCATCTGCAAAGTGGTTTGGCGGAAGGAGGAAAAGGACGAGAAAGCAGTGTGCTGTGACACGTGTAACAAGTGGGTCCACCCCGTCTGTGGTGGTATCGACGACAACAAGTACAGGGCGATGCAAGACGAGGAGGAGCCGGGTGAATGGAATTGCCCCAAATGCACCGGAGACCTCGAGGCGTCAGACGAGGAAGAGATTGACAAGAAGTACTTGCTGCCCTCACAGACACGCATCATTGAGGCGCACTCACAGTTTGAGGACTTCTGCCATGATAGGCTGAAGCGCCTTCAGAGGACATGTGGCGCGATCGAACATGTATACCAGTCACACGGGGAACTCAGCAATGCTCTTGCTGGTGCTCACATGACTGTGTTGGCTGCGAATATTACTTGCGCACACGTCGACACCGAGGATCCCTTGGCTACCAAGTTTGAAGCGCTGAAATCGTTCGCAATAGAGCATGGACACACGCACGTTATGCAAGATGATGGGGATCTCGATGAATTTGTCAAACAGCTGCGTGTTGACAACAAATCAGGTACACTCTCGGAGGCTCGTCTAGAATTTTTGCAGGGGTTGGGCTTTTGTTACGATGTACATCGTGCTTCACATCTGCGAGCACACATAGAGGAGGAACGCGCCAGGGTCAGCGCCGGGGATTCGTCTGCCATCCACGCCTCTGCACATGTGCATCTCATATCCAACGACCCACAAAAAGCTGCCGCGCTTAGCAGCTCAGACAGTGTGTCCAATCAGTCTGCTGCTGAAGCAGGACAAAAAGAATCGCCTGTACACGCTGATGCTATGGCGACGTGCCTCGAAGCGGGCCTCCAGACCGGCGCTACCGAACCCCCGCCCAAGTCCGATGCTATGCCTTCGGATGCCTCCTCTGCTCAGGACAGCATCAACGTGCAAACTCAAGCAGGTGGCGCTCTTGCTCCGCAGTTCCCTGGTGCTGCGGAGAATTTGCAGCAATATGCTTCGGTGGAATCTCATTGTGCCATATCTGCAGATTCTCAGTCCGGTGCAAACGACGATGCCGCAGAGGTTGTGAGCAAGGAGAGTCATGAGGTGAATCACGAGATGAGTCATGAGGTGAATCACGAAATGCCCGAGAGCAGCGAGGGGACAAATGAAAAGGACATTGAACCAAGCCATCAGAATCTGACAGCTGAAGAGCTAAGTAGTAGTGCTGTTGAGCCGCATGCACCGTCAGCGACAGATGAGGTGATGACAGAGGCCTCTGCGTCAGAACCCCCGGCGCTCTTTGGGGGGGGGGGGCATTCGAGCGAGCAGCTACAAGAATCACGTGCTGACATGCCGTCAGAAGCGGCGCCACAGGTGGCTGTCGGGTTTGCGGTGGAAGCCAAAGAAGCAGCAGCAGTCAAGCAAGCAGCAGAGAAGGTGGAGGATGTAGTCAAGTCAATCTCAGAAGCAAGCACGCTAGACACGATTCAAGTTTCGGAGTTTGAAGCAGCGTCGAAAAAAATGAGTGCCGAGGAGAGAGCAGAGAGGTTGTCAGGGCTTTTGAGCCTCAAAAAGAATCTGGTCAAACTGGAAAAGGTGATCGACAAGCACAAGTTCAAAGACTTTGTACCCTTTTTCGATGACGTGATCCAAATTTTAAACGATCCAGATATGGTCAGCGTCATCCCGAAGGAATTGCAGCGCGTGCGTGCACAAGCTCTCGAGGATATGCCGGATGCTGCAAGGCGCTCTTTGATCACAGGGCAGCGCGTGCGCGAGCCGCAGATAGTGACCTCGGAACGGCACTGGTCAAAGCCACAACTCGCTGCTACTGGCTCTAGCTCCAGCTTTTTGCAACAGATGCTGCCTCACGTGGACCAGTTCAATCTCGAGCATGATTTGCACGCGCACCATCAGAAGACTGGACGCGCTGCGGCGCCTTACAAAAAGAAACACATGGTGCCTAAGAACATGGCGTCTGGTGCCAGAGGTGGCTTCAGCGCGGGAGGTGTGGGTGGCACGGCGCAAGGTCGCGTGGCGCTGCACGGCAGCGAGGTCTTGAGTCTCATGTCACAGTTTTATGCGAAGATTAATCCCTTTGTGCGGCAGGACCCCGAAACGCATAGCAGGTTATGCAAGCACTTTTTTGAATCCGACTGGCGCGCACTGACGATGGAGCAGCTGACGCACTTTGTGGAGACGACGTTTCGCCAGACCCCGTTCATCGTGCAATGCTTTTACGATGTCTTTCGCGACTATCTAGAGAGCGGAGACGAAGAGATGGTTGAAGAGACGCCGCCCGTAGCTGCTAAGCCGGCCAAGCCTCAGCAGGAGCATGCGGCCTGGTTCTGCGGCGAGGTGCGCCGCATCTATGGCGTGGCCTCTCCAACCTACAGAGGCTTCATTCAGACCATGAATCATTATGCGCACAAGGACAAGGACACGCGCGGGACCATACGGGCCATCAAGTCACTTTTCATTGACAACCCCACGCTGATAGTGGAATTTGCGCATTTTGTGCCCGAGACTTTCAAAGGGTTCTGCACCGTCGACAAGCCCAAGACTGTTGTCGACTCTAGGCCTGCAGGCAGCGGTAGCTTGTCACATGTGCTAGCTGCATCGTCGTCATCCTCGGCCTTCTCGCCTACGTCTGCTGCCGTCCAGGCGCCCGTGTGGTCAAGTGGAGGGCAGCAGCAAGCAGGACGCACGGTATCCGGAGCAAGTCCCTTCAATTTTGATCGTCTTCTTCTCGAGCAGCGCTTGAAGAAGCAGCAGCAGCAGCAGCAGCAGCAGGTATATGATAATGTAATGTATATACATAACGTATATACAGATCATACGTAATAGATATATATAGCAGCAGACATCAAATTATTTGTAGGCACATCATACATGTACGTATTTGTGCGCCTGGTGGCGAGGCCTCGAGCTGCCGCACGTCATCAGGGTAGGTTCAAACGAGGGGGGTGGCAAATTGGATGAATTTATTCCTGGGCGCGCGGCGGCGAGGTGCGCCGCGCCGAAGCGGCCGCGCGATTCTGAGATTCGGGTTGTGACGTGCCCTGATAGCCAATACGGATGCTGAAGGAACCTGTGGGTGGAAAAAAATTTCGGGGTTTTCCGAATCTCAATACCTGGAGACATTCCTTTGTTATTTTTTGGCCTCGTTACTAATCTTTCTCCCCCTTGGGTCAACAAAACCAAACAACACACATCCCTGAGGGTTATCGATACTGAGATTCGTGTTTGGGCCTACCCTGGTGCGCGGCTGCCTTGCCGCCGCGCGTCCCAGATATTTGCTTAGAGCGATCAAAGTCGACTGTTTGCCGCATGTTTGTCATTCCTCGAGAAACCCGCAAAAACGCCCCAAAAATATTTTTTGAGATTTGAGCCCCGAGGAGCCCAGAGGAGGCTTAAGTCGGAAAAAGTCATGGGAAAGTTTTCTTTTGGTTGTTTTGGCGTTTCCTCGACGTGGTCCGGCATTTGGCAACCTGGGCAAAAAATGACTGTCAAAATCTCAAAATTGTGTGACGATTGTCGAATGAAACTGATTGGGTGTCATTCAAGAATGTCTGAAGATTGTTTTGAGCATTCGTTATTTGGATGTGTCTTGAGGTGTCTTCAGTGCATGTTGCAGTGTGTTGCTGTATGTCGCTGTGTGTTGCTGTTGTGTTGCAATGTGCTGCAGTGTGATAGGAGACCCCTCAAGACCTTGATACCTCCGAAAGGGTCTGCTACTGCACTCTCCTTTGCATTTGTTTGTGTTGTGTTGGCGTCTTGAGTGCCTTAAGGTGTCTTATTGTGTGTGTCTTAGGATGTCTTAGGGTGTCTGAGGGTGTTTGAAGGTGTCTCGAGGCGTCCCAAGGTGTCTAAATTCGTTTCCAGTGTATCCTTGGCGTCTCAAGTATTCAGTCGCTTCCAGGCGAGTGAAGTCGTCTTAAGGCGTCTTGAGTGTAACGCATATATATAGATATATGTATAGATATTCTATATGTATGCGCGCGTGTGTGTATTTCTTTGTGAATGTGTGGCAGGGACAGGCGTATTAAGGCGCTTTGAAGCGTATGTGTAAATATATATATATGTATATACATATACATATATATATATATAAATAGATAGACATATGTATATACATATATATATGCATATATATATATATGTATGTATGTATCTGTACATATACGCTTCAAGACGACTTAATACGCCCGTCCACTGCTACATATTCACAAAGAAATATACACACGCGCGCGTGCGCTCTCTCCCTTATGCTTACACACCAATATATATATATACATGTACCCTCATTGCACACAAACATTATATATACATATACCCCCAGCAGCAGCAGCAGCAGCAGCAGCAACAGCAACAACAACGGCAAAAACAGGCGGAAGAGTCACAGAAGCACTATGCCAAAATGCAGCAGATGCAGCACACAGTTCCCGAGGCCAAGAAGAGGAAAGTCGCCGATGCTGAAGGCATTGCAGCAAGCGACCCTGCACATGGTCACAGTCTGGCAGCCATGAGTCACCAGTACCAACAGCAGAAACAGCAGCAGCAGCAGCAGCATCAGCAACAGCAGGTGTAAGATTATGTATCTATGCATCATATGAATTGGGAAAAATATAGCAGCTGAAATCAAAACCAAATAGGTACATCGAGTCTCGAGAATGTTCCGCAATTGTGTCATATATCTGCTAGGTTATCGACCTGAGATTCATGTTTGGAAATTTGTTTTCCGTTGTTTCATCTCAAATTGGACGTCTTAAACGTCCGGTCTCAGGAAAAGGCATTAGAATTTACGGGGTATCGAGTTCTGATTCGAGAGTGTGTATCCGCCACAGGAGTTGGACTCCCGTTCGAACAGCAGTCCGAATCCTGTGGTTTCATTAGAATTTACGGGGTTTCGAGTTCTGATTCGAGAGTGTGTATCCGCCACAGGAGTTGGACTCCCGTTCGAACAGCAGTCCGAATCCTGTGGTTTGAACGGGATTCCAACTCTTGTGGCGCGCAGCAGCGTAGGGGCTGAAGCCCTGACGCCGCCGCGTGCCCCAGACTCCTCCCTGACTCCACCCTCCTTCCAGTGAAGCACGATGATGTAATAAAGCACTTGCTTATCAAAGTCAAGTATTACGTTCTGACCTGGAAACTGCAGTAAGTCATGTATTATGATACACGTACATGTTATAGGTGTAGTTTCAATAATATAATTCATACATGTATAGAAACATAACATGCGATGAATATCACCTTTTGACACCTTGAGACAGCAGGGGGGAGCTGGTTCTGCCCTCTCTCTTGACGTGTTTGATTTTCTCGCAGATCTTGTCAGATTGTCTGAAGGTTGTCATACATATTGGATGTGTCCTGCCACATGGAGTGTGTGTGTGAGTGTGCGTGTGTGTTGGGACACCCTGAGTGCAGATTGTCTTAAGATTGTCTTTCGAGTGGCTATGAGAATCGGGTCTTTGTCGAGAATGTCTCGAGAATGACTTGAAAATGCCTCGAGACGTGGATCTTTTGAGAGATGATCTATATCCGCATCTACATACACATACGTGTATATACATATATATGTGTTCATATACATATATATACATATATTTATATATATATATATATACATACATGTGTATTTACAGGTATGTGTACATAAATATGGATGTAGATACACGATGCAGATACACAATATAAGCTATGCATATTTATATATGTATATATATATGCACTTATATGTATTTGTATGTGTATGTATATGTATGTATGTGTGCGTATGTGTAAACGTATATAATATATGCTGACACATAATATTTCGTATAAGCACATATACACATGTATGTATATGTATATGTATACACATATATGATACATGTACATATACATATATATATATATATACATATATATATATACATATACATATATGTACATATATATACATATTTGCACGCATATGTATTGAGAGAGATATACATATATATAGATATGTATATGTACATACATATATGTATATAAATATATGTATATATACATATATATATACATCTATATATATATATATAAATATGTGTATATATACATATATATATGCATCTATATATATATATATTTATTATACATATATATATGTATATGTGTATTACATATATATGTATGTATTTATATATATGTATATATATTTATGTGTATATATGTATGGATAGATACAGATATGAATGTAGACATTTTATTAACTCATATATTTGTATATGTGTTCATAGCAGCAGCGGCAGCAGATGAACAGCATGCAGCAACAACAGCAGCAGCAGCAGCAGCAGCAGCAAATCCTGCAGCAGCTCATGGCGGATCCAATTATTATGGCCAAGGTCATTGCGTCGCAACTTGAACAACAGCAGCAGCAGCAACAACAGCAGACAAGCCAGCCACAGGTAGCGCGTGTGTGTATGTGAATGAGAGTGCATGTGTGTAAAAATGCGACGTGTCTACTGCTGCTGCTATAAATATACATACACATATGTCTGTATTTATATCTAAATGTGCGTGTGTATATACACATGTATATATATGTGTATGCATATTCATATGTATGTATGTGTTTATACGTATATAAATACAAACACAGCATGTGCAGGTACAAATTCTCATAAGGTCCGTGAGCTGCTAGATTTGCGACAATGAATGACTATAGATATGACATGTATATACACATATATATATATATATGTATATACACATATATATATGTGTATATACATATATATATATATATGTAGATACACATATACATATTAAAGCGTCTGAATGCGTCTTGGGACGTCTTCGGTCGTTTAAAAGCGTCTCTAGACATGAAAAGACTTCTGGATTATGTCTTAGGACAGCTTAAGATGGCTTTAGACGGCTTAATTCATCCTCCAATGTCTTAAAGACGCACTTTCAAAGACGTAAGACGTCTCAAGACGCAAAAAAAACGTGTCGAGACATCAAGAAATCTGCAGACATGTTATAAGACCTCTTGATATGTCTCTAGACGTCTCTAGACATCTTATGACTGCACCACAAGCTTCGTGGAGGCGGGTTTTAGACCCCGTGACCCCTTTTGTTTTGATTTCTACCATTATCTCGAACAAAGTGGGGCATTTGGATTGGTACCAGAACACGCCCCAGGTCCGGGGCGCGCGGCGACAAAGCGCTCTCGGTTGCCGCGCGCCCACTGGAGCGGACCAGAGCAATGAGGATGTGTCGGAGGGGAGTGTATTGTCCCTATACATAGGTGAGCCCTATACATAGGGGAGCCCTATACATGGGGACAATACACTCCCCTCTACATAGGGACAATAGGGGCAATACACTCCCCTCTGGCACGTCCTCTTTGCTCTGGTCCGCTCCAGTGGGCGCGCGGCAACTGCGCGCTGAAGCGCTCCGTCGCCGCGCGCCCCGCAGCCAAGTCCTTCCTGTCACCGGGTTCGACACCCGCTAGATTCCAAGAAGGTTTTAGTGCGGTGTGTTAAAATGTTGAGACATCAAGACGTCTTGAAATCTCTTGAGACATCTCCAGACACGTTGAGACATTTTCAGACGCCTTGAAACATCTTCAGACGTCTTCAGATATCTGACGACATCGTTTTAAGACGTCTCGACGTCTCGAGACATCTTAATACGTCGTCTTAGGATGCTATAAGGCATCTTCAGATATGTCTTGAGACATCTGAAGACATCGTATTAAATCGTCTTCAGCTTAATACATCGTTTAAGGACGTCGTCAGTCAGTTTAATACATTGTCTGAAAACGTCTTAACGTCTAAAATGATGTCTTAGTATGAATTAAGACGTCTCAATAGAGCTTAAGATGGCTTAAGACGGTATAAGACTGCTCAAGATGGCTTAAGACTGCCCAAGATGACTCAAACGGTTTAAAATGGGTTAACAGACTGAAGACGGTTTAAGATGGCTTAGGATGGCTTAACATGTGTTAACATGACTTGACATGGCTCAAGACTGCCCAAGACAGCTTAAGACGGCTTAAGATGGTTCAAGATGGCCTCATATCTAAGTGATTAGTCGGGTGCCCGCCACGCGCCTAGTCCAGTGATTAAGTTGGATGTTCGTCGCCCAAGAAAGAAAGAAAGATGGCTTAAGATGGCTGTAGATGGCTTAAGATGGCTTAAGACAGCTTCAGACTGTTCACGACTGCTTAAGACTGCCCATCATGGCTTAAGACGACTCAGAACGACTTGAGACGACTTAAGACGGCTTAAGATGGCTTGAGACTTTTCAAGACGGCTGAAGACGGCTGAAGACGCCTCACGATGATTCAAGACACCCTGAGATGCCTGTCCACCGCTGTGCGTTGATACAGAACTGCACACAAGCGCGTGCGCGCTCTCACTCTGATGTTTACAGACAAACATATATATACATGTATATATGTTTTTTTGGTTCCACACATACTCACACACACGCATGCACATATATATATGTATGTATATATATATATACATATGTATATATACATATATATACATGTATATATATATATATATATATATATATATGTGAATATATTTATATATATTTATATATATATGTATGTGTATATATATTATTATACAACAGTACACAGAGGCAGAAACCCGAGAATGGAAGTGGAAGCAGCAGCAGCAGCAGCAGAAGCAGCAGCAAAATGTATGTATTGTGAATTAATTCATACATGCATATACAATATATAAACAAGTGAATATATATATGTATAGCAGCAGCAGCAGCATACAAAAATTCTTAAATTACGCGTACGTACATACACATATATACATATGAATATACATGCCAATTAAATTATATATATATATAGCAGCAGCAGTAGCACAGTAGCAAAAATAAAAGAGCAGCAGAGAAACGTAGCATATTCTCACTCTAATCAGTCCTGTGCACAATCGAAAAAGCCCAATATACACTATACAGAAATCGCTACTCATTGTCGTGTGCCGCATGTTTCATCACTTACATTTGTATGCCACTTATATCTTGCAAAAATTGATAACACGCGCACAATCATACACATAAACTGCATGCAGCCTCCCCAAAAAGCATACACACATACACACCCATTACCGCGAGCAAAATTGCTGGCTGAAAGCTGATATATACATAAAAATGTTCGCATTTCCACTCTCTCTCACTCTCTCTCTCTCGAGCTTAAGCTCGAGCTCGCTCGCTCGGTTTCTCTCTCTCTCGCTTGCTCGCTCTTTCTTTCTCTCTCCCTCGTTCTCCCTTTCTCACACACACACACACACTCTCTCCTTCTCCCTTTTTCTCTTTCTCTCTCTCTCTTTCTTTTTCTCTCTCTCTCTCTCTCTCGCTCTCGCGCACGCGCGCTGTCTCTCTCTCCCTCCCTCTCCTTCCCTCTCCTTTTCTCTCTCCCCCTCTCCCTTTCTCTCTCTCTTTCTCTCTCTCTTTCTCTCTCTCTCTCTCTTTCTCTCTCTCTCCCTCTCGCTCTCTGTCTCTGTCTCTCTCTCTCTCTCTCTCTCTCTCTCTCTCTCTCTCTCTTTC
>Ga0105055_10008644_pt1 | contig 13204 bp, 11 predicted proteins | sample BON03_FD_78090 | JGI IMG/M metagenome (GOLD analysis project Ga0105055, IMG submission 78090) | Freshwater microbial communities from Lake Bonney liftoff mats and glacier meltwater in Antarctica - BON-03 | ecosystem: Environmental > Aquatic > Freshwater > Ice > Glacier meltwater | place: Lake...
ACCGTTAAATGGGTTTACGGAATGGAATTCTGATAAGAATAAGGAAAAAGCATATCAGAATCGGGAATAAATTTGATTGTGTGGAGGGGGTTACTCCTTAATAAACACTCTTAAATTAAAAAAAGAGAAAAGAAATTCAGAAAAGCAAAAACAAACAAAATCGAGAACAAAACCGCGCAAGCAAAAACATGCTCGAAGAAGCAAGGGCTGGCCATGCCTTTTCAAAATGTGCAATCAATGCAGAAGACGCCAGGGACAGGCAAAGCAAAAGAACTCCTGGCTGTGTGGAATCGGTGCAATATGGTGTCATGTAATGTTGTGTATGCATGTGGCATACAGGAGGCGCTGCCGAGTGCATGGCATGCATCAAAACATCGTTGTTGAATGATGCATCAAAGCCAATGTGCGAACAGAAGGGCAGAGCAGGTGCAGGGAAATGGGCAAATCTGGTGTCGCCGCGTTGTGTCACGTTGGTTCTACCAGCGAATCACGTCGAGCTCCTTGCCACCGTGTTGCATGCCCGCATGCGACGCCTCCTCCAACCGTGCCATTGTTTTCAAGCTCCGACCGATCCGAGGGCAATGATGAAAGCGCTTGCGTTCAGTAGGCCAGGTGCCCGGAGAAAGGTGTGGTGTGCATCACACCTTCATGTAGAGAGCGCTCGCAGGCACTCCCAACGCGTGGCGGCCAGTCCAGCTATTCGAAGTGCTGCCATTTCCATCGTCCACAAAAGAAGGTCGCAGGAAACACCGGAAAACGGGGCGCATGATCGCACCGGCGCCGACACCAGGGTAAGCGTCCACGAGCGCAGGCAGGCCGGAGACACGGTTCCGCCCGTGCATCCAGAATGGCGGTGGGCCTGCGCAGTCATCGGGACGGCGCTTCAAAGTGCCGCGACATCCTCGTGCATTTTTTTTTTGGTTTTGAATCCACACAGCTAGCGAGACGAGTACAGCCGAAACGCACACAGATGGAGGTGCAGTAATAAGGAAGCCCGGAAGCGCCTGGCTTGAAGGCACCCCTGCAAGTAGTAATATTTTGTTTTATTTCATGATTGTTATTTTTAAGTAGACATTCGCATACGCAGATATACAAACAAACGATGAATACAACAAAACACACATGGATAGAACAAAACACACATAAAAAATAACAGATTATTCCAAATTGTAATAAGTTTATTGTTTGATTTTGACATTTCATTGTTTATGTTAAACATGTGGATGACTATTACAAGTTATTTGGATAGGGGAGACCAGGAATACTACAAACGGTTTGAAAAATGTTGTTTTTTAGGTCTTTCGTGATATGTCACAAAAGGGCTACTGCGTGACTATTTCACGTAGGAGCGCGTCAAAACTATTGCGTGAGTCACTTGAGTTCACGTAGGAGCGACGGTGGACTAACGACAAGTATCTTGTTTGGAAGACGAACCTAACATGAGGGACGGTGTAAAGGGACACACACCTGAGGTCGTCGGTCGGCACCGCAGTAGTATACGTATTTATGCACAGTAAACGTCAATCAAACGCTGTCGTGTACTCAACCTAACAAACTTGCGGAGAAAGGGGTAGGGGTGCCGCACCTTGTGGTTGCAGGTCGCCGCGCGTGGCCGAGGACTTTAAAGGTCCTTTCACGTTTCAAATTTTCTACGCTAAACAATGAGACAAAGCAACACCAGCTCGGGTAGGGAAGAATACGTGCGAACGTCCGATGGTGGCCTCGATGATTAATAGGTCTAAAACACAACACGCATTCATGTCACAGGCCCGCCGAATTTAAATCAAGATGTAACAAGTCCCCAGAGAGTACCGTCGTACAACATCTGGTCGCTCGTTGCGGTGGGTACTACCGATCGGCACTCCAACTAGGCGTGAGCCTTGTCGGTGGCTCTGCCAGTTGTACCAAGCCCAAAATTTAGGACTTTAGGACTAAGTCCTATTGCTTGATTAAATACTGGTGCACGCCCTACCCTGGCGAGCCACAACTGTCTATGGGGTTGGGCAACTCATTACAATTGAGGATGTCGACCAAGTGCAGACAAAGCACCCGTGCAGGCACAGGGAAGGCACGTGCAAACAAGTACAGGGCATTCGTGCACAGGGGGCCCGCGCCAGCACCACACGCTCTCTCAGGCATGCAGTGTCTGCAAACACAAGCAGGCTGGCAAACACATAAACGAAGGCAAGGCACGCACAGACAGGTGCAGAGTACGCGCAAACAGGAAGGACATGAAGTGCAAGCACCCGGGCCAGCCGAAATGCGACCCACGAGCATGGTGGATGATGGACCGATCGAGCGCGGTGTGGGCATCAAGTCGAGGCTCGTGGCCGAAGACTTGGAGTTGTTCTCGAACCTGCCAGGCGCACAACCGGTTTCTGCATTCTGACCTGCATCCAGTCAGGTCCCCCGGAAGCAACGACCCGAGGGCATGTGACTCGAATTATAGTTTTTTTTTTTATGGGGGCCGATGCGCCAGCGAAATTCCTTATGATGCAGGCTGGAGTGCGCAAGCACAGGACAACATTCGGGACTACACCACCAGGCTTGAGCAAAAGCATGAACCCAAGGCGATGTACATACGGACTGTTATTAACCGCGTTTGCTTGCTGTTGCCGTCCAGCGCTTGCTATTTCGACACAGTTGCCAACATATTTTGCGCAGCGACGAGCTACGCCAGCTTTCATCAGTACCGTGCTCGTGGGCTGTCAAACAAACAATCGGCGAGCTGCATGTCCCACATTGGTGTCCCAACTCTCGTGCCAGCTGCCAAGCTTCGGAATTCTCGAGCATGGATCTGTGAGTGTTGGGACAAAGGCGTCTGCACGTGTGGGGTTGAAGGGCGTACGACACGCAGCACTCCGCACTGTACTGGCAGTTGCCCCAGGCAGCAGCAGCGCCCCTCCATTGGGACGATCTGTGGGGATTGATCTAGGCACGACCAACTCTGCAGTCGCAGCGCTGGTAGATGGCAAGCCTATCATCATCAGGTATTGATCACACCCTGTCTCGCATCTGCATGCTGTTGTATCAAACGTGAAAATCGCTGACGGAGTTGAGAGATGGCAGGAACAAAATGGGTGCATCCACCACGCCATCTGTCGTGTCATTTGAGCGTGTCGAGGGGGGTGCAGAGGGCGAGGTGCGCATAGAGGTGGGCCATGCGGCGTGCGAGCAGGCCGAGCGCAACCCAAACAACACCTTTGCGTCGGTCAAACGTCTCATTGGTCGTGCGCGTAAGGAAGCTTCTGAGGCTGTAGCTGATGCGTCGCTGCTAAATCTGCTGGTGGAAGGAGGTGATGGCAGTCTGCATCTCGAATGCGAGGCACTCGGGCGCAGCCTGCTACCTGAGGAAATCTCGTGCCATATTATTCGTACACTGCTCGAGGATGTCGAGCGCGAGCTAGGTGGAGAAAAAGTTACGCGCGCTGTCATCACAGTGCCTGCCTATTTCACAGACCAGCAGCGGCGTGCCACAGAAGCTGCAGGGCTGCTAGCAGGGCTGGAGCGCGTGAAACTCCTGCGCGAACCCGAAGCCGCTGCTCTTGCTTATGGCCTTGATAAACTGGATGATGAACTTATCCTTGTGTTTGATCTTGGGGGCGGTACGTTTGATGTCTCGGTGCTGGAGGTAGGCGGCGGCATCATCGAGGTGCTCTGGACGGGCGGCGACGCGTTCCTGGGTGGCGACGACTTTGACAAGTCCTTGGCCCACTCGCTTCTCAAAGACTTTCTTTCCTCGTCCTCCGTTTCGTCTGTTTCGGACGAGGATCTGAAGCGCATTCAGCGCAACAAAGAGCTCAAGCGGCAGTTGCTAAAGCAAGCGCGCATTGCCAAAATGCGCTTGTCCTCGGCGCGCTCTGCCAACGTTCTGCTCCAGCATGTGCTACCGGGACTCGATTTGAATATGACTCTCACGCAAAAACAATTCGAACAAACATGCAGCAAACTGCTTGATCAGCTTGCCGTGCCTGTGCGTCAGGTTGTGCGCCATGCGCTACCCCTCTTTCGCTCCTCGTTTGCCCTCTCGCTCCCCCTCGGCGCGTGCATGCCCTCGCACATCACTGCACTCGCACAAGGCAAAGCACATGTGTGCATGCCGGCTGCTTTGTGCACGGCAAAGCACATGTGTGGATGCCGGCTGCTTTGTGCACGGCATATGTTGCCCACGGCATACGTTGGTGCCCGGCATATGTTGCCCGGCATATGTTGCCCTGTGCCGTGCACGATGCAAGGTGTGTAGCAACAGGCCTCTACTCGTGGAGAAGCAACAGCCCGCTGCTGCTGTATGTTTCAAGGCTATGTGGTGTGTGTTTCGACAGGCAGTGCTGTGACTGGTGTGTCTTTCGAGTCGGTCACTCTGCTGTCTAGAGTTTGTCTGCTGTCTAGAGTTTGCCCACTCTCACTCCTTGTGCCCATTCAGGTGGCGTTAATGGCAGGTATCGAGCTGCAAGGTGACGACACCTCCTTCGAGGCCTCGCAGCCCTCGACAGGGCTTTTGGCAGGAGATACAGGCACTATGTCGCACGGTGACCTCAAGGCACTCAAGGCCCTCCAGTCGTCCGGTTGCCCTCCCCCCTCTCTGCCCCACCCCCCTCCCCTTTCCTGCCTATAGACATGACTTGAGTGCGTGTATGCGGCGTGGGGGTGTGAAGACGAGTTTGCCCAATGTGCCGCGTGACTCACGTGTCCATTGACTTGTCGATTCACATGCCACAATTTGCAAACAAGGCCTGGTAGTAGAGTTGCTTGTCATGCCGATTGACCATCACACGAATGGCAGGGCGTAAGAATTCGCGAAGCAAGGCTAAGGTCAAGGGTGAGGTGCATCGGGTGCAGAAACAGCTTGGCAACATCAAGCTCCGATCCTTTCCTGGTCTGCTCCTCCCTGCCCACTCCTATGTGTCTGCCTGACTGTCCGCGCGTCGAGCCTCGGTGTGTGGTGGAGATACCGAGATGCTTCCTTGCGAGATGCTTGCTTCCTTCATCACATTACACCTGTCATTGGTGTAGCACGACCTGTCATTGGTGTAGCACAAGGCACCTTACATGCAAGAGCGAGCCACAGATGTGTCATCTTGTCATACATGCAAGAGCGAGCCACAGATGTGTCATCTTGTCATACATGCAAGAGCGAGCCACAGATGTGTCATCTTGTCACCCTCCTCTCATTGCCACGTGCATCCAGCCTACTCCTCCAATTTCTTTCGCTTAACCCCTTCCCCAGTGCCTGCCCTCTGAAAGGCTGGCGCAAAAAGAAAAGTTGTGAAAGTCGGGTGGGGATGTGCAGGAGGACGAAAGCTGACGGAGGTGGTACTGGTGGGCGGCGGGACTCGTATGGCTGCCGTTCCCAGATTGTTGCGTGCTCTCACTGGTCCTGTTGCCCCCCCCCCCCCTTTTCGACCCGCCATACCACCTGCTGCCTGGACTCTGTGCATGCTACAGTCGCTGAGGACAAGTGGCACAGGTCTGTCTCTCGAAAGTAGTTTGGAGGTGAAGGTGGGAGTCGATAGCCATACGGATATTCACTAATTAGAGTGAGGTGCAATTGGAGTTGGGTGAGATGACTCGAATCTGAAGCAGACTGCCATTCCACGAGACCCCAATTACCATCTATTGGTATGGGTATGGACTGGGAGGTTGAGTTGTTTCGAGCGTATGGCTTGCTGCTCCTCCTGCCTGCCTGCCTCTCACTCGTTTGAAAGAGTGGGCACGGTGGGTTCAAATGAAATGTGTGTCCAGTGGTGTGTAGGTGGGTGTGAGGTGCCAGAGCTTTAAAGCCGCCCAACGATTGACCTCAAACAAATGCAACAACAAACAACGCATTGACGTGCAACGCATGCAACAATAAGGTTGAACAGGCATAGAGGCGCGGCGAACGATAGACCCCGACGAAGCTGTAGCCCTCGGTGCTGCCATTCAGGTCCTTCGCCCCTCTCTCGCACCCCGCTCGTGGCTCACTCCCCACGTTGCTGGGCCTCGCCTCTGCTCGTTCGTGTTGCCGGCGAGTGTATGTAGGTGTGGCCCACAGCGAGGCAGGCACTGAACCGTTTGAGGTGAGCGCCCTCCTGCTTTTCGCAGGCTGGCATCATGGATGGTACGATACAAGGCTTGGAGGTCCTGTCGCCAATGCAGGCAGCACTCCTGCGCGGCTTTGCTCGAAAACGTCTTGCTGAGCAAGAGGGTACCTATAAACCGCTCATGGGTGATCCTGAGGAGATTCTTGATGACGCTGATGAATGGTCTGCCCCCCCCCACATCTGCCTCCACTTGACATATTCTCCACTCTCTCTCTCTTCCCGTTCCATTGCCACCATCCCTGCGCACCCCCTGTGTACGCCCCCTGTCCAGTGTGCGCACTTAATTCTCGCGCACTCCCTGTGCCACGATGCAAGCGCATGAGGGGCAGCTGAAGCGCGCGATTCTGTTTGTGCACTCAGAACTCATCATCATGGATGATGAGGTCTGCCTCGGCACTCATGGCTGAGGTTGATAGCTATGAGGCTACTTGTTTTGACACACACCACACACCATGTGACATGCGCCATCAAAGAGTTGCAGCAGTAAAGGAATCTTTTGCCGCCATCTTGTCTTGTGACATCGCAGCCCCTTGACACTGGCGCCTGTGACGATACCTATCACATGAATTGGCAGGAGCGAGGAGGACGAGGACTGGTTTGACGCAGAAGAGTCAGACGACTTCTCACCGGTTGCCCTTGACTGACAGTCGAACCTACCCTCATCAATCAACAAAAGTGATCACTGGCACTATTGTGAAGACAAAGTTCTTCAAGTTCCAGTCGCTCTTGACTTGACGAGTCACGCTCTTAAAACATCGTAATAAATGAATTGGTTCTCGTTGGTGCCACGTGAGCGCAGGGCCATGTAGCAGCTACGTATATGTATATACATAGAGCAGAGGCATGTCACTGGCATGCTGATTGATACATTGCACTCCTCTTTCCCACTCTCGGTTTGGTAACATGACTGACGCACCAAGGTTTGTGGTTGTGTATCAAATATTGCGTATCAAAGGTTGCCTATCAAATGTTACGCTTGACAAGACATGGGAGATAAGTCTCCAGAATGCACCGCCCATGAGGATGTGTGCACACAACATTGTGGGGACTTTTGAATCTTTTTGGGGGTGAAGGACCCTCCCGTAGGGGAGGGTACAGGACCAACACGGGGGTTGACGGGACCCTCCCGTAAGTGTGTCACGAGACCAAGTGTCTTACGAGACCATTCAGTAGCATTGTTGGGGAAGGTTTCTCTCCTATTTTGGGACCCTACGGGACCCTACTCTCGACGGATCGTAAGCTTATTCTGTGGACCGTCGAGAGAAGAGGGCTGCAGGACAAGAAAATTGAGAAGTATGGGATCCAGATGACACACGTCCTGATGGGCGGGGTATTCTGGAGACTAGGCTGTTGTAACCTAAGCCTGCCGGTACAAGGAGTGCCCGTGAGGTTGCGTGCAGGTTGGTGAATCGGCCAATGCTTCTGTCCCCTTTCAATTGTCGTGTCGGGGCAATGCGTGCAATGAAACGATTTCTCATAACCTAATTTCTAGCGCCACGGATTAGAGTCAGTTTGAACAAGGACATTAGTCCACATGGGGACTTGCATGCCGCATCTCATGGCGCAATGCGATGCAAGACATCTGTGTCACGGTCCAGTTGGTGCAGAGACAGCGGTTGAGGTAGCGGTAGAAGTCGAGACTCTGTCACAGCCGGGGGACAAGGGCACACACTTGAGGTTTATTAGTAACATGCCTTATTTATATAAAACACGCTGAGGCTATCTATGTACTTTGTCCACGACAGTCTTGTGACATGTTGGCATGGCAAGCATTGAGCACCACTCCGTGTTGCCCTAGTCTTGACTGGTTGGTGTGCATATCTGATTGAAGTGCACGTCTTCATTCATTCTTTGCTTCTGTGGAGTTGGTGACGTCGGGAGCCATAAGATAGATGGGTCCAGTCTCGTGCATGCTGCTACCTCCCTTGTCGCGCATTGCCGTCATCTCGTTCTGAATCTGGCATTGAGAACACGGGAATCACCACATAACACAGCAGCACCTGTCGGACAAGAGGTGATCATACCGTGTCAGTGCAGCACGCTCCGCCACGCTCATGAACAATCTGTCATACACGCGCCTACATACAATTAGTGCGAGCAGCAGGCAGCGAAGAGAAGGCAAGACAGAGGTGGCGAACTTATGAGTCGACGCCTGTAGAACAGGCGTTGCAGCAGCAGGTGTCGAGCTTCTTCTCAATCAGTAGTTTGTTCCTCGTCATGCACTGTGCAGTCCAAATGTTTCATGTCAGCACTCACCTGACGCCGTACAGTGACCTCATCAAAGACCCTAAATCCTAAATCCCAAAGACAGGCGCACTGTGTCTTTATACTGTGAGCTAAGGTCTTTAGACTGCGACCAAACAACGAGCAAGGATCCTCCCAGCATCTACGTCAGGCATTGAGGTTGGTGGTGCCATGATGATATGTTACACTGGGTTGTACATGCGTTGCACCTGCTGGCCGCAAGAAGCAATTATACAGCCGACACCCAAGAAAGCAACCGTACCAGCTCCAACAGCTGCCGCGATCGCGCCCATCACTGCTGCCTCAGCCCCGGGACATGGGGCGGTGGCGGACACGGTGGCAATGGCGGACATGGTGGCAGAGGCGGAGGAGGGAGCAGCTCTCCTCTCCCTCTCCTCCTTTCCCTTTTGGACGTCTTACACTGCTGACCCCGCGTGGTGGGAATGTCTCTAGAGCCAGCCCTCAATCTTGTCAGTTTCACAGGTCCTTGTGGGGCCCGTGCTATTCACTTTGCTGTGCTCTGAGTAATGATCACTTGCTTTATTTTTTAAGTGATAAAGCTGAGGATTCTATTGCGAAAAATGACGGCGACTTGAATATTGACATATCAAATCCCGTACGCACCTGGGACGAAGCTGTCAAAAGCAGAATTCCTATATGGCAGGAACGGTTGAGTTTGAGCAAGTTGTACGTTGAAAAAAAACAATAAGGTTCGATGATTATGGGCAAATTTTGCGAACAAAAAATGAAAACGCTCAAACCCTCGAAACAGATTTTTAACGAAGCAATAACAAAGGGTCGACAAGACTCCTGGTATATTATTGTATATACAGAACAAAAGGACAGCACTTTGGTTGTGCCAGCAGGAGGCGCCAGTACAGGTGCTACGTCAGCGCGTGTATCTGAACCTCCAGAATGAAAGATCGTGTTGATGGTTCTTTCTATATTTATCCTAGATTCTATCGGTCTGACTTTCTGTCTCTCGGTCCATCTTGTGCCATCAATCTGATCAGGTGGCGGCGGCGGCGATCGTGACCTGCGTGGCTTCATCACCAAGGGCCGCCCAGTGAACCCCAGCGAAGCGGACGCCACGGACATGTTCCCCGGACGGCTCGCCGTCGTGGTGGTGGGGATTTGCGGCACGCTGCCGCTGCTCTACGCCCAGACGAGCTCAACGCCAGGGAGTCACGATAAACTCAGCCTAGAAGAGGGTGCGTTGACAGAGGCAAATCATCTTACCTTCTCCTTGGGAAAGAGGGAGGAGGTGAGATGCATGCAATAGAATCATCAGCTCTATCACTTAAAAAATAAAGCAAGTGATCATTACTCAGAGCACAGCAAAGTGAGTAGCACGGGCCCCACAAGGACCTGTGAAACTGACAAGATTGAGGGCTGGCTCGAGAGGCATTCCCATCGCGCAGGGTCAGCAGTGTAAGACGTCCAAAAGGGAAAGGAGGAGAGCAAGAGGAGAGCCGGCGCCGGCAGCCGCTGCCACCTCAATAATGGCAATAACAACGGCCAAGGCCGTGCCGCCACCTGCACAATCAGACCCCGTCTCATCAAATTACTGCATTTGAATGATGTTCAAGTCCTGACAAAGTGTTCAACGCCAATGATGAACTTACGGTGAGATAAAGGAAAGATAGACATGAGAGAGTCAAAATGTAAGTTCCACATCATTTCTCTGAATACAATATTGCAAGCAATCTCCATCATTATTGATACATGAGCGTGCCCACTGACCTTTTAATCAAGAGCAAGTAGCAATAGATGTCAATCACGTTGTAATTTAAACGAGTGACTTCTCATCCTTACTATGGCACTCGAGTGACTGTGAACAAATAACTCAATTTGAACACTCACTTGCAAAAGTAGCTCTTGCACATTCGAGGCTTCCCAAGGACGGCACGGCCACACTGCAGCCAAGATCATTCCAGAAGTTCTTCTTGCCCTCGAGCACAGCGTAGCTCTGAGTTTACATACACACTCACTGGGCGCACACACACATGTTGCGGCATACACACACACACACACACACTCGCCACAGTACACACAAACCCACACAGTGTCACACGCACACACTGTGTCACGCAATGATACATATAAGTCAATAGTATTCAGTACACATATACACTGTACGTGTAGCCCAGACATGTGTATATCTAAAGAATGTCAGGAAAACCCGATATTCACGAATCTAAACAAAAAAGGATTCGAGCACATACAGCTTCCAGCAAAGCTACTAGACCATTTTTTACGAACTAACAAACACAACATCAATCAATGGCAGCTCCTGTGCGCGCGAAGCAGCAAGCAAGCCAATCTGTCAAACTTTGATGCAAAGCTCGCTTGAGCACACTGACAAAGACAAGCAAACGAAACAAGACGCTGCTAATTTCAATGCCACAATCAGTACTGATGTTAGAAACAAGGTTCTCGTACGTTTTGTTCTTGGACGCCCTGGTTGAGCACAGAGCAGTCTCTGACTCAGCAGAGCACAATACTCACTGTGCAGAGAGCAAAACATCTGACTAAGCAGTCGGACTGAGCAGACAGCAAAATGTTTTAAGAAGACAAAGCCTGACCTAGGCGAGATAAAAGAAGCCAATGCACGGCGTGATGGCCACAACACACATACTGACAATATCTGCAGTCAGTATCCTTCCCTCAAACATCAGCGTCAGCCTCGGTCCACGACCATAGCACCAGGATTGAATGATATGTCAGGATTATGGTTATGATGCATATTCCGATTAGATAGTCGGGTGTAACAATAGAGGCGGAGGTGGAAACTTTTCAAAAGTAAAGTGGTTAGTTACAAAGTGGACAGGAACACAGAATCGGTTATTCTCTGTTTTTTTCTCAGCAACGTGTGGATTCTTTAAATGCAAGAACGTTCCCCAAGAATTTTTTCCCAATAGCATATTTTATTCATAAACCCATATATGCATATTTGCCCTGTTCATGGGCTCTTGGAATATGGATTGAATGGTATGCCAGGATTAAAAATCCCACACGTTGCGCAGAAAAAAACAGAGAATAACCGATTCCGTGTTCCTATCCACCTTACAACTAACCGCTTTATTTTTACAAAGTTTCCCCCTCCGTCTCCATTGTTACACCCTACTATCTAATCGGCAGGTAAGGATTATCGGGTTTCATAACAACAAACATATAAACAAAGGCCCAGCGACATAGTCAACTTTGAAAGTGAAGAGTTTAATCCAAAAAGTTGTAGGCAACTGCTGCAGGCCTCGTTTTAACCTTCCTCCACCTTTGGGCCAATAAAACACTTTCATTTCTCCCCATCCTTATTTCCCCCAAGAACCTCCAAATTCACCCTCCCTCAGATTCCCCCTCACGGTAACAGGCCACCGAGGGGAATCTGGGAAGTGACAAATTGGGCTGCTTGGGGAGGTGGTGTCAAAGTGCTTGAGGGAAAATCCAAAAAATCATGTTCCGCCCATTTAACCCGCCCATGTGCCGCACATTCACACCGCCCCTCAGTTGTAGACTAACTCAGATATGGGGAGAAATTTTGACAATTGCGAAAATAGTAATGAATTTTGGTTGTACGATATTAAGAAATTCATTGGAACTTTCCGGCCACTGGGACCGGTATAGCCAGCGACGGAGTTAAGGTGGAGGGTGAGGATCCGGCACGGCGGCCACCGGGCCACTAGGTTGTCTGAAGTCTGTCGATACGAGGAAACCCCAGGACAGTAACGATTCCCCAATATCGGTTTGATAAAACAAAGTAACACACACACTACACATTATGTAGATTGTTGTTGTGTCGTGATATACACTGTTAGTGCGCGCCACTGTCATGCTCATCTTTTTCTCCGGACAGTTTCAACAAGACAGCCTCTATAAAGTGTAGTAGGATTGTTTAGATTCTGTCTTGACTGGCGTTCACTGACAACTCTGTTGACAGAAAGCACTGCTATTTACTTCAACACTGCGCAACTGTGAATACAGTGTTGGTTACACGGTCTTTTCGTTTCCTTAAGGTGGGGTTGGGTATTTCTCGAACGAACGCAGATTCTCAGTGGGATCCACTTTACAACGCATTTCATCACATTTTTTGTTGTGGAAACGAAATGATTCAACAGTAGTTTTGTAAACGTGATCTTGACGCGGCAAACCTGCGGCCATCACTCGAGCAGGGCTGCGGAAAGCAGACGCCGAGCGCTGGGAAAACGTTTTTCCGAGCGAATTTGCCATATGTTTCAAAATCAAAATGTAGCGGATGCTGAGATCTAGGTCTGTGCACTTTTTGGGTGCTTGCAAAAAGAATACCGCTGCGCAATGCCAAATTCCGATTTTTTCTGCGGGCGAAACACGTTTTTTTTCGGAAGTCGCCATTGCGCAGCGGTTCTCTCTTCGGAAGTACACAAAAAGTGCACAGACCTAGATGTTGACCTCTACATTTTGATTTTAGGAACATATAGCAAATTCAGTGGTGAAAAAAATTTCCTAGCGCTCGGCGTCTGCTTTCCGCAGCCCTGCTCGAGCGCTGACCACAGGTTTGCCGCGTCAAGATCACGTTTACAAAACTACCGACGAATTGTTTCGTTTCCACAACAAAAAATTCGAAGAAATGCGTTGTAAAGTGGATCCCACTGAGAATCTGCGTTCGTTCAAGAAATACCTAACCCCACCTTAAATACTCATTTAAGCCGTTTTTAATACGCGTGACCCCTTTCAACTCAGCATCGTGTAGTCAAGCCTATGGGTGCGAACGCCTTCAAAGCTGACCTCACGTGCAAGCGTGGCTCAGTTGGTCAGAGCGAGGGACTGTCAATCCCTAGGTCGTCGGTTCGATTCCGTCTAAAACCCGACAACTCAAATTCCCATGAATTTGAACTTCATAGACC
>Ga0105055_10008645_pt1 | contig 13201 bp, 7 predicted proteins | sample BON03_FD_78090 | JGI IMG/M metagenome (GOLD analysis project Ga0105055, IMG submission 78090) | Freshwater microbial communities from Lake Bonney liftoff mats and glacier meltwater in Antarctica - BON-03 | ecosystem: Environmental > Aquatic > Freshwater > Ice > Glacier meltwater | place: Lake...
AGCTGTTTTATCAAAGGCCTCACCGGCGGCATCATCTGTTGTCTGCCCAACAATTTCCATATCAAAATAGTCCCTAACCAACACAATCTGCGTATGTCCTCCGGAAACGGTCAGACATAAAAAAGGAAATTCAGGCTTATTTTCCTCAATAAAATGTGCGAGAATATGTGCCTGCATATGATTTACTTCAATCAGTGGCAGGCCATTTGCCAGTGCAAATGCCTTTGCAAATGAAGTCCCAACCAGAAGCGACCCTAATAATCCAGGACCTCGGGTAAAAGCTACGGCATCGATGTCATTTTTATGTATTTTTGCAACAGAGATGGCCTCATGTACAGCAGGTATTATATTTTGCTGATGAACTCTTGAAGCCAGTTCAGGGATCACTCCTCCATAATTTTGGTGGACAAGCTGTCCGGCGATTATATTGGAACAGATTTTGCCATCAATACAGATTGATGCGGATGTGTCGTCGCAGGAAGATTCTATGCCGAGGATGATTGCCAAAACGTATATTAAAATTAAACTTAATAATTAAAATACAAATTTATCAAAAAAGCGCTAAAAATAACCCTTTGGATACTGGCAACTTTTATTTTGCTTCTTACGCTATTTGTATTTTCACTACAGTTTAAGACTGTACAAACTTACTTTGCTAAAAAGGCTGCAAACTATCTATCAAAGGAGTTGGACACTCGGGTTGAGGTCGGATCTCTATTCATTAAGCCATTTAAATCATTGGTTCTGGATAGCCTGTATATTCAAGATCTTGAAAAAGACACGCTCTTATTTTCACCAAAATTCACTGTAGATCTAGACTATTTTTCATTGAAAGAACGCAAGATTACCGTTAAGCTCTTACAAATGGAAAACGCAAAGTTCTTTGTAAAGAAATATAAAGACCAGTCAACAAACCTGACTTTTATCCTGAACTATTTCAGCAGTGGTAAAACCACAAAAAAAAAGGTATCAAAACCATATGATATTACCCTCGGTAAAGTTGTTTTAAATAATATTGCATTTAAATATAAAAACTTCAATAATACCAACCCTGTGAAAGGGATTAACTTCAATGATATTCAACTAAGCGGGCTGAGTACAACGATTCTAGATCTCGATACAAAATCTTATTTATTGAAAGCCGGGCTGAGAAATATGACCTTCAGAGAGAAAAGCGGTTTTTATATAAAGAATCTCACTACTGATGCGGCGATCGACACGAACCAGATGGAGTTTAAAAAACTTCTACTCGAAACTCCGGATAGTAGAATAAGTGATTATCTCTTATTCAAGTATTCAAGCTTTAAAGATTTCAATAATTTTATCAGCAAAGTTTTTCTCAATTCAAACTTTCAAAACTCCAGGATCAATAGTTCAGACATTGCGTATTTTTCTCCTAAGCTCGCTGAATCATCTATAATTCTTCAGGTTAACGGACAGGTTACAGGATATATAAATGACCTGAAAGCCAAAAGTCTGATTATACAAAGTGGGCAGGCGACTTATGTTAAAGGAGACTTCAGGATTAAGGGACTTCCCAGCATAAAACAAACTATGCTCGACCTGAACTTTGATCAGATATCAACGAACAAGAAAGATCTTGATCTCATTATTGGGAAAGCTACCGGGAAAAAGAATTCGATGATTCCTGAAATAATCGAAAAATTCGGAACTGTTAATTTCAAAGGCAGATTCACAGGTTTAATGAATGATTTTATAGCCTATGGAGAATTTAAAACGCGATTAGGACGTGTGGTAACAGATCTGAACATGAAGATCAATAATGCTTCAGTACCAACATACAGCGGGAATATTAAGGCTTACGACTTCAATTTGGGCGAATTGCTTGACAAAAAAGATTTGGGAAGAACCACTTTGACAGCCGATATCAATGGTAAAGGCATCAAAACAAACAGCTTACAGGAACAAATAAAGGCAAACATAAACTATTTTGATTTTAAGGATTACAGATATAAGAACATAAAAGTTGACAGTCGGTTTGTAAACAAAGTGTTCAATGGAAAGATCATCGTGGATGATCCGAATTTGAAGCTGGATTTTGACGGAAAAGTAGATTTAAATAAAAATCTTCCTGTTTTCAATTTCAATGCTTCGATAAAAGGTGCAAACCTGCATAATCTCAAACTAATCAAAGACAGCGTTCAATTCGACGCGGAACTAAAGACCAATTTTACAGGTTCTAATCTGGAAAATATTGAAGGACTTGTTGAGCTAACAAAAATTCATCTGACTAATCCTGAGAACTCTTTTGATATTGATTCAGTGAATCTGAAGGCAATTGGAATCGGACTTAGCCGTTCACTGAATATTGAATCTGATATATTTGATGCGAGTATAAAAGGCCAATACGATCTTAAAACGTTGCCATCATACTTTAAATCTGTTGCCGATAAATACATTCCTTCGCTTGGTCTGACTTATGTTCAACCCGGAAAACAGAATTTTGAATTTAATCTTAAAATCAAATATTTTGAGCCACTGAGTATCCTTTTTGCCCCTAAATTAAAAATCCCGGAGCAGGCTAACTTTAACGGAAAATTTGTGTCAGATTCGAATACTGCGAATCTGAATGGATTCGTCAAGCTTATTCAATACAATAAAATTAAAGTCAACAATTTGATTATTGACGAAAGTACCTCAAAAGATGCGATGAACGTATTCATTACATCCGACAGGGTTGATATTACTGATAGTCTGTACATCAAAAATGTCAATATTGCGAATATTTTAAAGAATGACAGCCTGAGCCTCAACATTAAACTATCGGATAAAGATGCAATAAACCAGCTCGATTTAAACTCCTTGGTAGAATTTACATCCAATGGAGATCAGCGAATACAGCTAAGCATTCTGCCTTCGGATGTGATCATTAATAACCAGACCTGGAAAATTCAGGAGAAAGTTAATTTCAGCTTTGATGATGGACGTACAAAAGACCAAGAATTTAGCCTTTTAAGGCGCACAAAAATTACCGGCTTTGAATTATTCAGAGATAATCAGATGCTGACCATCAACGGCTATATTTCTAAAGATCCTGCCGATGAACTCCTAATTGGTTTCAATAACTTTAAGCTGACCACCTTTAATCCACTGACCACTCCCCTGGGAATTACTTTGAATGGTACGCTTAACGGCAATGCCAAACTTGCCGGACTTGGACCAAGCCCGAATATAGAAGCAGAGATTAAGATAGACAGTCTGAATTATAATAAACTGGCTGTCGGTAATATGACGATGAGTGCCGGGCTTGACAATTCGACCAAGTTGATCAATGTTAAAATGAATGTTGAGAATAATGGCGAAACCACCATGGATATTGTGGGAACCTATAACGCAAACGATGATCAGAACAACCTAGACATGAAGCTCATCATGCGAGACAATGAAGTGGCTCTTTTTCAACCTTTTCTGAAGAATCTGGTTTCGAATATGAATGGTAAAGTTTCTGCCGATCTCACTGTGACCGGGAAGCTGAAAAAACCTCAAATTAATGGCAATTTAACTTTGATTGATGCAGGTATGACCGTTAATTATTTAAAAACCCCATACCGCATATCGGATAAAGTTGAGGTTGAGAATACAGTAGTTAAGTTAAATAATCTTAAACTGAAAGACAATAGAGACAATATAGCGATTGCAAATGGCACAGTAGACATGGCCAATATCAATAATCCTGAGATCCATATAAATATTGTAGCCACCAACTTCATGGCATTAAATACCACTGCAAAAGACAATCCGCTTTACTATGGTGTAGCCTATGGAACCGGTGTTTTCAGCTTTAACGGACCTACAAATGACATGCGGATTATTATTGATGCAAAAACAGAAGCCGGTACTGTATTTAATATTCCTTTAAATTCATCCGCAACAGTAAGTAAAACCGACTTCATAACCTTTGTATCAAAAGATACTTCGTTAAATAAGCCCCAATTTACCTCCTTCAAAGGGCTTACCATGGATTTCGAATTGCAGATTGACGAGAATACAGAGGTTAATATATTCACTGAACTTGGTAAGTTAACAGGCCGGGGCGATTCCCAGTTAAGTTTGAACATTAACAGCCTTGGTGATTTCGAGATGTATGGAGATTACAATATTTCTACAGGAAAATTTGAATTTACCGCGCAGGATTTTATCAATAAGATCTTTAAGATCAGTGAAGGAGGTTCTATTCGCTGGACAGGAAATCCAGTTGAAGCGGCAATTAACCTGAAAGCACTCTATGAAGTACGGACAAGTTTAGGTCCACTATATGCTGCTGCAGGCAGACCGCCAATAGACCAACGGGTTTTAGCAGAAGCAGTGATGAACCTGAGCGGCCCACTTTTAAACCCTAATATTTCATTTGATATTAATTTTCCTGCCGATGCCTATATCAAAGACGAGCTTCAGTCATATCTCAGTGATGTTAACAATACCAATCAGCAGGCTTTAAGTTTGATTGTCAGACGCTCATTTGCCGCAGGTAAAGCTGCAGATCTAGGCTTTGCCACTTCTACTTTCATCAGTGCAGGAACAGAATTGTTTTTTAACCAGTTAAATACGATACTGACTCAATCGCTGAACCTGAATTTTGTGGATCTGAATATTCGTTCCTTAAATGATGCCAGTGCCTCTTTCCGCTTTTTGAACGACAGACTTATTCTTACCGGTGGTATTTCCGATCGTGCTAATAGAAGCGGTAATTTCTCTGAATTCAATGTAATTGGGGGTGGCAACGCTGTAGCACGTGATGTTGAAGCCATTTACCTGCTTAAAAAGAACGGCGATCTCGTTATAAGAGCCTCAAATAAAATTAATAATCGAAATTTCCTTAATAACCTGAGCAATGATGAATATGTAAGCGCTATTGGATTGGTTTACAGGAAAGACTTCGATAACTTTAACGAGCTTCTGGGTTTCCTTTTGGGTAAACAAAGAAAAGAGGATCGAAATAAAGAATATCAGAAAGCTTTACCGGATAGCACCGAAGCACTTAAACCGGAAGAAAAGGAAATTAAATAGCAATCTTAACTGTTCTTCATAATGGTATGACCCATCTTATCACGTTTGGTTTTAAGATACAATTCATTATGAATATTGGATTGAATCTCAATTGGAACGTTAGAAATAACCTCCAAACCATAACCAATCAGTCCTGAGCGCTTAGTAGGATTATTTGACATCAACTTCATTTTCTTTATCCCCAGGCTCCTTAATATCTGTGCTCCAATCCCGTAATCCCGCTGATCCATGGGAAAGCCCAGTTGCAGATTGGCATCCACAGTATCGAGTCCGTTTTCCTGAAGATTATAGGCATGAAGTTTATTAATCAGTCCTATTCCCCGGCCTTCTTGATTCATATAAATGATTACTCCCTTACCTTCCATTTCGATCATTTCCATCGCCTTATGAAGCTGAGAACCGCAATCGCAGCGACATGATCCAAAGATATCTCCGGTGATACAAGAGCTATGAACTCTTACCAAAATTGGTTCATCCTCTTCCCAACTACCTTTAACTAAGGCCAGATGTTGCTCACCTGTAGTGATTTGGGTATATGCAACCATCTCAAAATCACCCCATAGTGTAGGCAACTTTACAGAGACTTCTTTTTTGATTAAAGATTCAGTTTTGAGCCTATAGGATATCAGGTCTTTGATGCTAATAATTTTTAGATCAAACTGTTTTGCGATGATCAGTAGATCGGGTAAGCGTGCCATTTCTCCATCCTCTTTCAGGATCTCAACTAATACTCCCGCAGGTTCAAGCCCTGCCATTGTAGCCAGATCAACAGCAGCCTCGGTATGTCCGGCTCTACGTAAAACACCACCATGTTTTGCAATAAGTGGGAAAATATGCCCCGGTCGACCCAATTCCTCGAATTTTGTATCCGGATCAATTAGTGCCAATATCGTTTTGGAACGATCAGAAGCTGAAATACCTGTAGTACAACCATGTCCAATAAGATCGACAGATACTGTAAAATTGGTTTCAAAAGCAGCGGTATTGTTCCCAACCATAAGTTCGAGCCTCAATTCTTTACAGCGCTCCTCGGTTAAAGGCGCGCAGATCAAGCCCCGGCCATGGGTAGCCATAAAATTGATTATTTCGGGACTGGCATTGGATGCTGCAGTAAGAAAGTCACCCTCATTTTCACGATCCTCATCATCCACAACAATAATAACTTTACCTTCTTTTATATCGCCTATCGCTTCTTCGATGGTATTAAACATAATTTATGAGCTTGTTTGGAAAACGGTTTCAGAAAGGATAAGAAATTAATTCAAAATATAATTAATGATCCCGTTTATAATAAAATGCAAATTTAAGTATTTTTTTGGCAGATAGGATTTCGAACAATTCTATATGGGTCAGGCTAGTGCAATAATTCAAAACATCTTTAGGGAGTCTATTCTTCGTTCTTAGAAAATATCCGTTTAAACCAGCGTTTATAACTATCCAGATCGAATAGAACTGAATCTACGGTTGCTTTATAGGTTAAGAATATCCCAAGGGGTGAAAGACAAATAATTGCAATCCACATCCCCAAAAAAGGAGATAAGGAACCTTCTTTAACTGATTTTTCGCCTATTGTTGAAATGATATGGTATACAAGGAAGAACAATACAGACATTACCACAGGCAATCCCAACCCACCTTTCCTGATAATCGCACCTAAAGGGGCGCCAATAAAGAACAGAACAAGGCATGAAACTGCCATAGTAAATTTCCTGTTGAGCTCGATTAGAAATCCCCTCAGCCTCGCCTCATTATCTTTTTCAAACAACTCTTTCCGGTTTAATACGTCCTTTACCGACCTGATCTGATCTTTAGCAGTTTGAAGTGATTGAATTTTCCTTTCCTGAGGAATGATATCCAGAACATCCTTATAAGCTTTCATGGGTTTAGCGGGAATCTTTTTATTAAGTGTATCCAGACGATAAACACGTGCTATTTGTGCAAGATCAGTATAGCCAGAGCGAAGATTACTGTCTCCCTTAACGTTGAAGGAATCGAGATAAAATTTAAGCTGCCTGATATTCATCATGGCATAATTCGATTTAAATAGTTCTTCATCTGTACGTTTCATCTGAAATCCGGAAAGATCAAACCGCTGCTCTGTCTCTTTGAATTCAGTTCGCATCAAACGCTGCCGGGGATTGTAAATAGAGGCTGACCCGGGGGTTTCTTCGTAACGCTTACCGTTTTTAAGTTTCAAAACCAGGAGCTGATCATCATCGGTTGTATACATCTTGCCTTCCTTAGCCATCAAAACATTGATATTACCACTGCTGGTATTTCGCTCATAGATAAGGACATCATGGAGGGTTTGATCGGGATCCTTTTTCTGAACCCGGATAGCATAACCGGGAATACTGATATTGAAAATGCCTTCATTGATCAAAAAAGCAGCCTTTTGATTTCGAACGTCATATAATAATGAACCCATCTTCAGATTAGCCTTGGGAAGCCAGTAATCAGAAAAAAGGAATGCAGCGAGACTGAGTGTGCATACTACAAGGATAAGAGGCATCATTGCCTTTTGCAAAGAAATTCCGGCTGATTTGATTGCAACCAGTTCATAGTTTTCGCCAAGGCTGCCGAAGGTCATAATGGAAGAAAGGAGGATAGCTAGAGGCAAAGCCATGGCCACATTGGTTGCTGATGCGTACACTAGCAATTCAAGAATTACATACCATTCAAAACCTTTCCCAATCAGATCATCGATGTATTTAAATAAAAATAACATCAACAAAATGAACATAACAATGAAAAAGGTAACAATAAAAGGCCTCAAAAAGGCCTTAAATACCAACAAGTGTACTTTCTTCACATTGTAAAAATAGAGAAAATTAATCTCTATGCACCCAATACACTGACCAAATATTGTATCTGATTATCCCATATCAGTTTTCGATCCTGCATAGTATCCTCAGTGGCGAAGTCGGTTATTGATAAAGCAACGTCATTGGTTAGTTCGTCCTGAACAATTTCCATTTCGAAATAACAATGAGGCTCATCATCGATCCACTTAAATTTAACAAGTTTATTTTCCTTAATGGAAAGCAATTTCGCTTTTTGCTGTTCGCCATCCCAGGTAAAGGTATAGACCTGATCTCTATAAGTAACATCATCTGCAAACCACTGAGCAAGGCCATTGGGTTCATTCAGAAATCCGAACAATATTTTGGGAGATGATTTTACTTCATACTCTATATTAAACTTTATCTTTTCTGCCATTCCATTGCTTTTATTATCCTTAGCGAATTATTTTCACCAATTTTTCTAAAGGAAAGTAATTTCCTCTATATTTGCAACTCTGTTTTGAACGGGGTTGTAATATGTTTTATTTTACAAGAAACCATTCAGATTTATTTTTGGTTTTGACACAAGATAAAGTATTTATTAGCAAAGAAAAAACAAATTCGGCGGGGTATCCGCCCGATGGCGGAGCAGGATTCATATCCGCCAGCTGGCGGACGGCAGTTCGTGAGACAGATTAAAAGACCATTGAAATAAAATGGCGGGGTAGCCGCCCGATGGCGGAGCAGGATTCATATCCGCCAGCTGGCGGACGGCAGTTCGTGAGACAGATTAAAAGACCATTGAAATAAAATGGCGGGGTAGCTCAGATGGTTAGAGCGCAGGATTCATAACCCTGAGGTCGGCAGTTCGATCCTGCTCCCCGCTACTGGTAAAGCCACTTTCGGGTGGCTTTTTTGGTTTTTAATCTTATTGTACTTCAAACCAGATAGTTAAAGTGCAGGATTCATATCCGCCAGCTGGCGGACGGCTTTCTCCCGATAGCTATCGGGACTGCTCCCCGCTACTGGTAAAGCCACTTTCGGGTGGCTTTTTTTATACCTATACTTTTTTGAAGGATCGGCTTTCTCCCGATAACTATCGTGAAGCACCCCTCAAAATGATACCTCGCTACAATTTAATTATAGTATGCAGTATTAGATTTAATAGATGTTTAATGTTTATGTCCTATACTCTCCATCCTACAATAAAATTTATATAGGATTTACCTCTGACCTCGAGAACAGGTTAAGATCACACAACATGTTTGCATCAAAAGGTTGGACAATTAAATTCAGGCCATGGGAAATCCTATTTACCGAAAACTTTGAAACTAAGACTGAGGCCATGAAACGTGAAAAGCAACTAAAGTCAGCAAAAGGACGAAATTATATCTGGCAGGTGGTAAAAAATAGATTGAATATCTAGAGCGAAGAATACATATCCGCCAGCTGACGGACGGCTTTCTCCCGATAGCTATTGGGACTGCTCCCCGCTACTAATTAAGTCACTTAGGTGGCTTTTTTTGTTTTGTGGGCGTTCCACTTTACCTTCCTGTAGATACACATTCTTAATTCACAATCCTTGGTACGAGTCAGGCTTTACGATACAATCCTTTTAAGCCAAAGGTACGTGGACCCTACTTAAAAAAGGATTTCCACTCCAATCCTTAATGCGAAATACTACGAATCGGATGTGTACAATGACAACACCGACCACAGATTAAATTATAATGATACTCAAAATAATAAAGTATATAAAAGATTTCAAAAATGTTATATTTAATAAATTCAAGTTTAAGTCTTAGCATTTAATGTAAACAATTTGAGCTGATGAATACCCACGAGGACAAAACTCAACAAAATAACAGTAAAGCAATCGCTAACAGCTTACATAAACAGCAAAGTGAGGGTGAACCTGCATTGGGGTTTGAGGACAATCATCCTGAAGAACTTCAAATGAAAAGTCTGCAGGAGATGGCTAATAATAGCCCTCAGGTGAAGCAATTGAGGTCTTATCAGGAAATGGCAGATCAATCCCAAGCTCAGGTTGCACAGCTAGCAAAAAATTCAACTCCACAAGCATCCGGCCCAGTTCAGCAAAATAACAGAACAGGATTACCAGATCATCTAAAATCGGGCATAGAAAGTCTTTCAGGGTATTCTATGGATGATGTTAAGGTCCATTATAATTCAGACCAACCTGCTCAGCTGAAAGCCCATGCATTTGCACAGGGTTCGGATATTCATCTATCAACAGGCCAGGAAAAACATCTGCCTCATGAAGCATGGCATGTGGTTCAGCAAAAACAGAAAAGGGTTCAGCCAACAACTCAACTGAAAGGTAAAGCCAATTTGAATGATGATCATGAACTTGAGAAAGAGGCAGATATGATGGGCTTCAAAGCCGATAACACTCCCGTTCAGGCTAAGACAAACTTAATTGAAGGGAAGATATCTACGGGTATAGTTCAGGCAAAACTAATAGTTGGTGATAGCAAGCAAGCTGAGACCATGGAGTCTCTGGGTTCATTTGCAACTGAACAGGGCTTGGAAATGACAATAGCTATTAATAAAATGATAAATTCCGAAGCAGAAATCAAAGTACAGGATTTAGTAGGAGTATTTTATTATGCAAAAGATAATTATGGAATTTATGATATCAACCTATTTAAGGATACTGGTGGTGTCGTGCAGGAATTTGTGACGGAAGAACACAAAGAGGCGATATCCTCTTATTGCCAGTCAAAAAATATGGTCTTATCGGTAAGAGATACCGGAAAACTATCGCTCGATCGTGTGAAACAAGGAGCTAAACCAAAACCTCATACCATTCTGGAAAAATCAATTAAAGAAAGCTCTCTAGAAAATGCCCATCCCGAAGCGGCAGCAGCTTTAAAATCAGGCAGATTATTGGAGGTTCCACCCATGATCGAAGGAGTCAGTTTAAATGATTTAAAAGGCTTTGTCGGACATTGGGATGAAGCCGGTAAACTACTCGGGTTGAGAGTGGACAGGCGTGATTTGCGTGGGCAGGATTATGAAGCTCCAGTGAATGCATCACCTCATGAAACAGGAATTACCCGGTTACAGGCCTTTTTAGCTCCCGATCAGGACAATCCATATATACCGCTTTTGAATTTTGCGGCTTATAAAGACGATTTTGAATCAACATGGCAACAGTTCCTTTATACTGGTGATTATGATCTGCACGAGGTTTATATACATAATAAAACATTACTTGAGGGTTCACCTGAGAAGGCCAGGGCACTATCCGGAATAAACGACCAAATTGCCAGAGACCAACCTGCCAGCAGATTGCCTATAAGGTCTGGCCAAATCGAAGCCCATCGCAAAACTGTTGAAATTGGTGAAGGAAGTTCAAGAAGGCGCGTTCCGGCAGACACCCTTCATGCCGGTAAAGGTTCAGAATATGCAATGATACAGCATGGGGATCAGGCCGGATATATAACCAATCAAATCCATGAAGGTAGACTTAAACTAGAGACGGCTAATTTAAAAGCCCAGTTGGTCGGCGCAGTGGCAGCGGAAGCACCCGGGCCTTTAGCATGGTGTGTGCGTGGAACATGGTATATTACCAATAATACAGATCAGCACCAAAAATTCCGTGCTGGCTTACACTTAACTCCAACTTCAGGCTGGGCAGAAGGCTTTCAAGCGGCGGTAAGGCAAGGTCAATCGAGAATTGTGGAATTCGGGCGCCGTAAGGATGATACTCAGCCTCCTGTGAACACAGCTGGGGGACACGAGAACCCTGCTGGTAATACTCAGGATCCTGCGAACTCAGTTGTGAAACACGGGCGCCGGAGTGGGACACAATAATAGGATGAGTCCTCAATTTATTTGTGTCACTCAGTTTAAATGTTCTGAAGAATTAATAAATCTTTTGCTGAAAATGCAGGACTCCGCGTTCAGTAAATTAGCACAATTCCTCAATTGGTATCAACCCAGCCTCATTTAAAGTCTTTATAAGTGACTATTTTCTTTATGTGTGAAATCAATTCCAAATTCGCTATATAGTTCAAGATATCAACGATTCCCACTACGTTAAAAGCTACCGAAAGGTGCCTTTTTCGTTTCTAACCTTCTTCTACCTAAATCACACTATAAAAGTATTGTTTAGTATTGCAAGGTGAATTACCTGTTGTACAGTTCAGATCAAACCTTCAGGTATTTACCTCTTGAAAACTAAATGCCAATCCCGAAGGGATGTTATAGTAATAACCAATAAGTTTAAAAAATACCCCTTAAAGGGTGACATTAAAGGAATTGGCGACCATACAATTCCTTTATAATTAGGCAAATTTTAAAAAATCGCTTACATTAACCGATTATACAGACACATGATCACCGGAGAATTAAAATCACAAATAGATAAAGTATGGGATGCCTTTTGGACAGGTGGGCTCAGCAATCCCATTACCGTCATTGAGCAAATGACCTATCTACTGTTTATTCGCAGGCTGGATGAATTGCAAACCCAAAAAGAGCAGAAAGCCAATTTGCTTAAACAAGTTATAGAAGAACCGATTTATAGTGCAGATGAAGAACAATTACGCTGGAGCAGGTTCAAAAACATGGATCCGGAAGTTATGCATAAACTTTTTACTCAGCAGGATGGCGTGTTCGACTTCCTGAAAAACGTAGGCTCAAAGAGTGCGGCTTTCTCTAAGTTTATGAAAGGTGCTACGTTTATGATTCCAACGCCGAGGTTATTGGCACAAGTGGTAGAAATGCTGTCGAACATCGACATGGCCGACCGCGACACCAAAGGCGATGTGTATGAATATTTATTGAGTAAAATTGCTTCGGCAGGGCAAAACGGACAGTTTCGTACGCCACGCCATATCATTCGCATGATGGTAGATATGGTACAACCACTCTGGAAGATACCATTTGCGATCCAAGCTCAGGCACTTGTGGTTTCTTAACCGTTTCCGGCGAATACATCCGTGAGCATTTTGAAAAAGAACTTTACCAAACCGGGGTACAGCAACATTTCCAAAATGAGATGTTCTTGGGTATGGAGTTTGACCCTACCATGATCCGCATCGGTGCCATGAACATGATTTTGCATGGCATAGAAAACCCGCAATTGCAGGATGTGGATGCCCTCAGCGAAGCCAATACCGGTTTTACCGCCAAAGCCTCATTGGTTTTAGCTAACCCACCATTTAAAGGCAGCCTCGATAGGGAAGCTGTTGACGGGAAAATTTTAGCAGTTGTAGATAGCAAGAAAACCGAACTTCTTTTTCTAGCCCTTATCTTAAAAGGTTTAAAGCTAGGTGGCAGAGCAGCCGTAATTGTACCCGATGGCGTTTTATTTGGCAGCAGCAATGCACACATGCAAATACGCAAAGAACTGATTGATA
>Ga0105055_10008647_pt1 | contig 13196 bp, 11 predicted proteins | sample BON03_FD_78090 | JGI IMG/M metagenome (GOLD analysis project Ga0105055, IMG submission 78090) | Freshwater microbial communities from Lake Bonney liftoff mats and glacier meltwater in Antarctica - BON-03 | ecosystem: Environmental > Aquatic > Freshwater > Ice > Glacier meltwater | place: Lake...
GATGGCAAAGCCGTAGGCGCCGACAGCCATAAAGCCTGCGATACCAAAGTTCAGCAGACCGACAAAGCCAAAGTGCATGGCAAGCCCGAGTGCAGCGAGGGCGAAAGCCATGGTGGCAGGACTGAAGAACGCCGCGGCCGTGTTGGTGAAGATTGAACCCCAGTCCATGGTCTGGTCCCCTAACCTATTCGTTCTTTCCGGCCCAAGATTCCTTGGGGCCGGAACAGCAAAATGACAATCATGACAACAAGTGCGCCGACGTACTTCAAATCCGAAGGGATGAACAATGCGGACGTTTCGATGAGCACACCCACGATCATCGCTCCAATAAGTGCGCCGAATGCGGTTCCTAAACCGCCGAGGACGCCGGCAGCAAAGATGAAGAGCAAAATCTGTGTTCCCATGTCCCACTTAATACCTGGGCGGAAGTAGGCCCACATCACTCCGGCGAGAGCGGCCATTCCGGACGCGGCGATCCACACCACGCGAATGACACGGTCCACGTCGATACCGGAGGCGGAGGCGAGAGCTGCGTTATCGGACACAGCCCTGGTCGCCTTACCAATCTTCGTGTTGAGTAACCACCAGGCAAAAGCGAGAATGACAACCAGGCTGATGCCCATGCTGATCAGGTCAACAACGCCTAACGACACCGTTCTAAAGAGAGTAATTTCGCCGGTGCCGCTGGAGAAGGGAAGCTGCTGGGTGTCGCCGCCAATGAAGAACTGGAAAAGGTAGCGAACGGTCAGAGAAAGCCCGATACTGACAATCATCAGTTGGACAATTCCCATCCGCCGATCACGCAACGGTTTCCACAACCCCGCATCCATCATCCAGCCGGATAGCGCTCCCAACACAACGGCCCCGGGAATAGACAGCCAGATGGGCGCTCCGAAGCTCGTCAACAGCAGCGCCATGATCGCACCGAAGGTGACCATCTCACCGTGGGCAAAGTTCGGCAGCGCTGTTGTCCCAAAGACCAGGGACAATCCGATTGCAGCTAGCCCCAATAGTAAGCCGAAGTTCAATCCATCAAACAGTCTCATCAAGAACTGGTCGAGAAGGCTGATGGTGTTACGTTCCCCCGCGCCGATAAAAAAGTTTTGGACAACGGTGCCGCTGGCACCGAAGGTTACTTCCTGCTCGGCTCCACCCTCAAGAACGGCGATGCCTTCGGGAAGGGTGTCTTCATCCAGGATGACCGAATAGGTACCTCTTTCGGGAACACCAATGGACCATTTACCTTCGGCGTCGGTCACGACCTGCGCAGAGTAGTCATTGCCTTCTACGACGATGCGAACGCCAGCGAGAGCCGTGCCTTCGTTTTTCACATTACCGACGATTTTGTCCGAGTACTGCTCGCCGACTTCATCGGCCAGGGCGGGAGAGGCGATCATCGCGCCGAGAAAAGATAAGACAATAACGAGGAGCGTCATCACGCTGCGCTTCGCCACGGGTTTGGGGCTCGGGTTGGTCACGGTGCCTCCGGGTAGTGGGGAAAGGGAAATGTCCACTCGGTTCTCCCCTGCGTCTTCATCGACGCGTTTTCTATTTTTCAAGTGCATTCCATCGGTGTAATTAAACAGTGAACCTATTATGCCCAGGTAACAGGCACAGGTCTAACCCGTTACGATGAAAAGCAATAAAAATGTAATAGTCGACTCGCCTTTTTTGGCGGAATCTGGGGGATTTTTATGTCTGAAGAAAATCCTTTTGGGTTTATTGGTCTCACCTATGACGATGTGATGTTGCTTCCGGGACACACGGATGTTATTCCCAGCGCTGCTGACACTTCCACCCAGCTAACCAAACGCATTCGGGTTTCCGCGCCGCTGGTGTCCTCAGCTATGGACACGGTGACCGAAGAGAGGATGGCTATTGCCATGGCCCGCCAAGGCGGCCTCGGCATTCTCCACCGCAACCTCTCCATCGAGGATCAGGCGAGCGCCGTGGACAAGGTGAAGCGCAGTGAGTCGGGCATGATCACGAACCCGGTCACGATTACTCCCGATGCGACCGTTGCCGATGTTGACGAGCTCTGCGCGCGTTTTCGTGTTTCGGGTGTTCCTGTGGTGGAAGGCGACGGGGTGTTGGTGGGCATCATCACCAACCGAGACATGCGCTTTGTCCCCCGGGAGAAAACCCACACCACGCTGGTGAAAGATGTGATGACCAAGGGCGAGCTCATCACCGGCTACGAAGGAATGCCGGGGGAAGAGGCTTTCGCCATTTTCGCAAAACACAAGATTGAAAAGCTTCCCCTCGTGGATAGGCAGGGTCGACTCACAGGGCTCATCACCGTCAAAGACTTTGATAAAAGCGAGAAGTACCCGAACTCCACGAAAGATTCCGAGGGCCGACTTCGTGTCGGTGCCGCGATGGGGTTCTTTGGAGACGCCTTGGATCGGGCTGGCGCGCTGCGCGACGCCGGCGTCGATGTCTTGGTGGTGGATACCGCTAATGGTGACTCCCAGGGCGTTCTCGACATTATTCGGGCTTTGAAAAAAGACCCAGCTTTTGCCGCCATCGATGTGATCGGTGGCAACATCGCCACCCAAGAGGGCGCGCAAGCCATCATCGATGCCGGTGCTGACGCTGTGAAGGTGGGTGTGGGGCCAGGCTCGATTTGCACCACTCGCATCGTCGCTGGTGTGGGAGTTCCCCAAATCACTGCCGTGTATGAGGCATCCCGTGCTGCCCGCGCAGCAGGTGTTCCGCTCATTGCCGATGGTGGATTGCAATACTCCGGTGACATTGCCAAAGCCCTCGTGGCGGGCGCAGACACCGTCATGCTCGGGTCCCTCCTCGCCGGCACCGACGAAAGCCCCGGCGACCTCGTCTTTGTGAATGGTAAACAGTTCAAGAACTACCGCGGGATGGGATCGCTCGGAGCACTGCAAACGAGGGGAAGCAAGACTTCCTACTCCAGGGATCGTTACTTCCAGGCCGACGTGCCAAGCGACGAACAACTGATCGCTGAGGGCATTGAAGGCCAGGTCCCCTACCGGGGCCCGTTGGCCTCGGTGGTCTATCAGCTCTTAGGTGGGCTCCGCCAGTCCATGTTCTATACCGGTGCTGCCACCATCGAAGAGTTGAAAAAGCGCGGCAAGTTTGTGCGCATTACCCCCGCAGGCCTCAAAGAGTCGCATCCCCACGACATCCAGATGGTCGTGGAAGCCCCCAACTACCGCCGCTGAGTGCCCGGGTAGGCTACTGGCTGTGAATGAAGTTGATATTGGTCTGACCAAACGCGCTACCCGCGGTTACTCGCTTGACGATATTGCGGTTGTGCCTTCCCGTCGCACCCGCGATCCCGAAGATGTGTCGCTGGCGTGGAGCATCGATGCTTTCACTTTCGACACACCCGTTATTGCTGCCCCCATGGATTCCGTCATGTCCCCGCAGTCGGCGATTGCGTTGGGAAAACAGGGCGGTCTGGGTGTCATGAACCTTGAAGGTTTGTGGACGAGATACGTGGACCCCCACGCGGTTTATGAGGAGATTGCGTCGCTTCCCGCAGACGAGGTCACCGCGGGACTTCAAAGGATTTATGCCGAGCCCATCAAAGCTGAGCTCATTTTTGAGCGGCTTCAAGAGATTCGTGACGCCGGAGTTCCGGTGGCCGGAGCGCTCAGTCCCCAGCGCACCAAAGAGTTTTGCGACACGGTGGTCAAAGCGGGCGTTGATCTTTTTGTGATTCGTGGCACCACGGTGAGCGCGGAACACGTCAGCCAGAATCGTGAACCGTTGAACCTCAAAGACTTCATTTACGAACTCGATGTCCCCGTCATTGTGGGGGGTGCCGCCACCTATACGGCCGCCCTTCACCTGATGCGCACCGGCGCAGCCGGTGTTCTTGTCGGCTTTGGCGGAGGCGCGGCATCCAGCACCCGCGCGACGCTCGGCATTTATGCGCCCATGGCGACTGCTATTTCTGATGTTGCCAGTGCCCGCAGGGATTACCTCGATGAGTCCGGCGGTCGCTATGTCCACGTCATTGCGGATGGAGGATTGGGCCGAAGCGGCGATATTGTTGCAGCGATTGCTACGGGAGCAGATGCGGTGATGTTGGGCTCCACTTTGGCTCGAGCTTCTGAAGCTCCCGGCCGTGGCTGGCATTGGGGCCCGGAAGCTCACCATCCCACGATGCCTCGCGGATACCGCGCCTGGGTGGGGGAGGGTGGAAATTTGGAGGAGGTTCTCCACGGGCCCGCCCACTCCGCTGACGGGCGCACCAACCTTATGGGTGCACTGCGCCACTCGATGGCGACCTGTGGATATTCTGATGTGAAGGAATTCCAGCGGGTTGACGTCGTCATCCAGCGCTGAATTCCCGGGTTTTCCCCAAGTCTCGACCTCTACTCTTGAGGTGATATGACGATCCCGGGTGACCCATGTGGCGCATAGCGTTGCGACCGCGGTGGATTGCGGCATTCTTTTTTGCCTTGTTTGTCGCCGGAGTGTTCGCAGCGCTTGGACAGTGGCAAATTGATCGCAGCATCATTCAGGCGACCGTTATCGAACGCGACACCGAAACGGTTGTGCCTCTGGCGAGTGTGGAGACCCCGCAGTCAACGGCAACCTCCCAAGCGAGTGGCCACATGGTCAGTATTGAGTGCGCATTTGTGCCTCAGGATGACTTGGTGATGACAAACCGTCAATCGGCAGATCGTGAAGGTTCGTGGCTGGTTCGCCACTGTGTCACGCCAGAGGGTGACTCGGTTGCTGTTGCAGCGGGATGGATTGGCGAGGGAGTCGTTCTCGAGGATGTTGAGCCCGGCACGGGGACCGTCGTGGGTCGCTATGTGCCCACGGAATCGCCGCAGCAATCGGATTTTCAAGCGGGTGCTCGTGAAGCTGTTGCTGTGGCTGAACTTCTGAACTTGTGGGCAGAACCCGGGCCGGTGTATGGCGGGTATGTGGTGTTGGAGAGCGCACCCGAGCCCTTGGACACCATCGTTGCGTTGCCACCGGTCATTGACCGAGACCTGAACATCCTGAACCTCTTTTACGCGGCGCAGTGGGCAATTTTTGCTCTCTTCGCTTTGTATTTCTGGTTTCGACTGGTGAAAGACGTCTGGGAGCGTGAGCTTGAAGAGGCTGCCGCGGCGTCCCCTAAACTTGTGACATGACCCTGGATACCGCTCAGAGAGCCGATGTGCCAGACCGCCTTCAGGGGGCACTCAAGTGGTATCGCATTGCCGCCTACATCACCGGCATTTTGCTGATCCTGCTCACCGTCGAAATGGTGGCTAAATATGGCTACGGTTCGGAGCTGGAAATGGCTGGCCCGCAAGGTTTCCTGGCTTTCGTGCCGGATGGAACAACGACGGCACTCAACCTTTCTCAGTTGATTCTTATCGTTCACGGCTGGTTCTATGTGGTCTACCTGTTTACGTGTTTTCGGGTGTGGTCAATTTTGCGCTGGCCTTTCTGGCGTTTTTTGTGGCTCGCATCGGGTGGTCTAATTCCTTTCCTCTCCTTCTTCATTGAGCACAGTGCGACCCGTATTGTTCGCGGTCTTATTGAAGAACTCAGAGGGGAGTCGTGACCAATATCGGCCATACCCCCAGACCAGTCCTCGTCGTGGACTTTGGCGCCCAGTACGCCCAGCTCATTGCTCGCAGGGTTCGCGAAGCAGGCGTCTATTCCGAAATCATTTCTCATCGCGCCACCGCGGAAGAAATTGCGGCCAAGGATCCGGTAGCGATCGTGCTGAGCGGTGGACCTGCAAGCGTTTATGAGGAGGGTTCGCCAGTTCTGCAGCCGGGTATCCTTGAGCTCGGCCTTCCGGTGTTGGGAATTTGCTACGGCTTCCAGGTGATGGCCAGAGACTTGGGTGGCACGGTAGGCAATACCGGGTTGCGAGAATACGGTGCCACAATGGCCAGCATCCATCCAGACGCGGGGCCATTCTTCGCAGGCCAACCGGCTGAGCAAACGACCTGGATGTCTCACGGGGACCAGGTGGAAGAAGCGCCACCAGGCTTTGAGGTCTTAGCCTCTACCGCTGCCACCCAGGTGGCTGCGTTTGGTTCGCGTGCAAAAAAGATGTTTGGTGTTCAGTGGCATCCCGAGGTTAAGCATTCTCCCTATGGCCAAGCGGTGATAGAAAATTTCCTCCACGACATTGCCGGTCTTGCGCCCGACTGGAACAGTGGCAATGTTATTGCCCAACAAATTAATCTTATTCGCGACCAGGTCGGGGCAGACCAGGTGATTTGTGGCTTGTCTGGTGGGGTCGACTCTTCTGTTGCCGCGGCGCTTGTGCACCAGGCAATTGGCAATCAGCTCACCTGCGTCTTTGTCGATCACGGCTTGTTGCGAAGCGGTGAGCGCGCTCAGGTAGAAAAAGATTTTGTCGCAGCCACCGGTGTTCGACTCGTGACGGTGGATGCAACGCAACAGTTCCTGGGGGCTCTTGCGGGGGTCATCGACCCGGAGCAGAAGCGCAAGATTATCGGCCGTGAGTTTATTCGCAGTTTTGAAAAGGCTTCCGCCGATTTGGTTTCCGAAGCCCAGCACACCGGTGGCGAGGTGAAATTCTTGGTGCAGGGGACCCTGTATCCCGACGTGGTCGAAAGTGGGGGTGGTGCTGGCACGGCCGTCATCAAGAGCCACCACAACGTGGGGGGATTGCCCGATGACCTTGAATTTGGTCTGGTGGAACCCCTGCGAAGTTTGTTCAAAGATGAGGTTCGAGCCATGGGTCGGGAGTTGGGTTTGCCTGAAGCCATCGTGGGTCGCCATCCTTTCCCCGGGCCAGGGTTGGGTATTCGCATTGTGGGGGAGATCACAGCGGAGCGCCTCGATATTTTGCGCGCCGCTGATGCCATCGTGCGAGAAGAAATAACGAAGGCTGGCTTGGACGAAGAAATTTGGCAGTGCCCCGTAGTGCTGTTGGCCGATGTGAGATCTGTCGGGGTCCAGGGGGACGGTCGAACGTATGGTCACCCCATTGTGTTGCGGCCGGTGTCGAGCGAAGATGCGATGACTGCCGACTGGACCAGGCTCCCCTATGACTTGCTTGCCGTGATCTCCAACCGCATCACTAACGAGGTGCCCGAAGTGAATCGGGTGGTTCTTGATGTCACCTCAAAACCACCGGGAACCATTGAGTGGGAGTAGTAAGCGGAGCATGTCCGACCCGAAGCTCTGCAGATTTTTTCTCCGGCGCGCAGGGGATTAACGCAGTGAGGGCCAAGCACTGCTTGGCCCTCACCGATTACCTCTAGAGCTATTCGCCCCGCAGGATGGCGAGCAGTCGAAGGATTTCTACATACAGCCACACGACGGTGACCAGAATGCCAAACGCACCCTGCCACCCGAAGATCCTGGGTGCCCCCTGTTCGACACCGGCTTTGATCGACTCAAAGTCCATCACGAGGGAGTAGGCAGCAAGGAAGACCACAAGAATTCCCAGGGGAATACCGAGGGGAATTCCGAAGATTTCGTAGCTGCGAAGACCGAACATTCCCTCGGTCGCCCCGAACGCCATCAGACCAAAGTTTGCCAAGGAGAACACGAGGTAGCCGACCATCGCCACAACGACGATGCGGTTCATCCGCGGTGAAGTGCGGAACTTTCCGCTGAGGAACAAAAACAGTGTCACACCGATGACGGCGAGGGTGCCAAAGACTGCCTGGGTGACGATGCCATCCCACTGGGTGTTGAAGAAATTAGAAATCCCTCCCACAAAAAGACCCTGGAAAGCTGCGAAGGCGAGGATGAGGCCGCGCGAAGGCTTCTTCTTGAAAATGTTTACCAGAGCCAACACCAGGCCAATAACCATGCCGGGGATGGCAAGAGCGGGGATCACCCAGCCCACGACGGCCCCTACCAAGAGAACACCAAACGCAATTAGCGTTTTCATGATGGTGTCTTCATAGGTCATCCGACCAGTCTCAACACCCGTGGCGGAGGGACGGTCATACAGCTCGTCGAGCTCCTGTGCACCGGGGGTGGTGAGAGCCCGCCCCCCAAACGCGAGCGAGCGAGTGAATGCGGGGTTCGAGTTAGCCATGATTTCCTTTTTTCAACATCACAAGTGGAGCCTTCATTCTAGAGAAGCTACGGAACAATTGCTGGGGAATTCCCCTAGGTCAGCTGAAACCATGTCGCTGCCAGAACGGCACCGACAATGACATACCCGATGGTCCACAACCATCCCAGACCCACGGCCAACCAGGCCATGGCTTCCCCTTTTTGGTGGGCTCTTCGCACCTGGCCAACAGCGATGTACCCAAAGAGTGTGGCGAGCGGGCTCAGTGCCACCGCAAGGACCAGAGCGATTATGGCCAAGAGGTTGACCCTTCGATGCGCCGCGGCAGGAGTGGGCTCGGTGTCGTGATCCGCCGGCGCATCAACAGTCTCGCTTGCACCGTCAACGCTTGCCCCCACAGACTGGTCGTGCTCGGGTTCGACCGGGGCGTGCTCATCTCTCGTGGAGTGCGGCAGGGCGGCGGTGTCTTGCAGGATGCGATCCGTGTCCATCTCGCCAAGCGTGCTGGCACCCGTCGGTGGCTCTGGTTCGATCAGGGGGGCCCCGCGGGGCTCTTTGTCGTTGGTGTCGGGGGTACTCACGAGCTAAGGCTAGCGAAGCAATCAGCGGTGGGCTTTAGACTGGACCGTCATGTCAGATATTCCCTCCTCCCTGCTCGAGGGGTTAAACCCCCGCCAGGCTGAGGCGGTGGCCTATCGCGGTGAGGCACTGCTCATTGTGGCCGGGGCGGGGTCAGGAAAAACGAGTGTTCTGACCAGGCGCATTGCCGGGTTGCTCGCATCACACGATGCGTGGCCGAGCCAAATTCTTGCGATCACCTTCACCAATAAGGCTGCCGCGGAAATGCGCGGGCGCATCACCGCGCTGATTGGTGAAGCGGCCTCGGGAATGTGGATCTCCACTTTTCATTCTGCGTGTGTGCGGATTTTGCGCAAAGAACACGACCGTTTTGGTTACTCCAGCTCTTTTACTATTTACGATTCGGCCGATCAGAAGTCGTTGATCAAAAGAATTTTGAAAGAGCTCGACGGCGGTGACATGGGCCTCACCCCGGGGGCCGTGATTGGGAAAATGTCGAGGCTTAAAAATGAGCTCGCTGACGTCGACTCCTACCGGAGAAGTTCAGACTCCCAAGACCCGACAGACGCGCTGTTTATCGACGTGTGGGATCGATACCAACGGGAACTTTCCCGTTCACAAGCGTTCGATTTTGATGATCTCATTGGGCAGACCGTGTATCTCTTTCGCGCTTTCCCGGACGTGGCAGCGAAATACCAAACACGGTTCCGCCATGTTTTGGTTGATGAGTATCAAGACACCAACCATGCCCAATATGCGCTGATACGTGAGTTCACCAGAGAGGTGCCACCCGAGTTGGTGCCCGAGCAGTCTTCCCTCATTCGCCGCGATGATGGCTCCTTGGCAGGAGCGTCTCTGACGGTGGTGGGCGACTCTGACCAGTCCATTTACGCTTTTCGCGGAGCCGATATTCGCAACATCACCGAGTTCGAGCGGGACTTCCCGGGTGCGTCTGTGGTGTTGCTGGAGCAGAACTATCGCTCAACCCAAAACATTTTGGATGCTGCTAACGCCGTGATTGGCAACAACTTTGATCGCAAAGCCAAAAATTTGTTCACCGATTTTGGCGCCGGTGACGAAATTATTGGCTTTACCGGTTACAGCGCCCACGATGAGGCGCAGTTTGTGGCCGACCAGATTGTTTCCCTGTCTGGCGAAGGCACGGCCTACTCGGAAATGGCGATTTTTTATCGCACGAACGCGCAAACCAGGGCGTTGGAGGACATTCTGATTCGCTCCGCCATTCCGTATCGCGTGATCGGCGGCACCAAATTTTATGAGCGGGCCGAGATTAGAGATGTGATGGCGTATCTCACGGTCATTGCCAACCCGGCGGACTCCCTTGCTCTGCGTCGGATACTCAACACCCCGCGCCGCGGTATTGGCCCGGCAACGGAGACCGCACTGGTGTCACTGGCGGACAAAGAGGGCATCACCCTTCGGGAAGCCCTCGGGCGCAGCGAAGAGTTGGGGCTCGGCCCGAAGGTCACGCAGGCGATGTTGGCGCTCGGGAAAGCACTCGATAGCGCGCAAGCCACCATCGAGGCTGACCCACCGGTAAAGACGGTGGAAATGATTTTGCAGACCACCGGCTACCTCCTGCTGTTGCAATCCAGTGTTGACCCGCAAGATGACACTCGGGCGGAAAACGTCCAGGAGCTTGTCTCGGTGACCCGGGAATTTGGTCGCAACAATCCCGATGGCACCCTGATTGATTTCCTTACCGAAGTGTCGTTGGTCGCAGCGGCTGACGAGCTGAGTGATGAGTCGGGGAGCGTGTCATTGATGACACTGCACACCGCGAAAGGCCTGGAGTTTGATGTGGTGTTCCTCACCGGGGTGGAGGAAAACCTGCTTCCCCACCGGATGAGTGCGAACGAGCCTGGAGGCCTTCAGGAGGAGCGCCGTCTGCTCTATGTGGGAATTACTCGGGCTAGGAAGAAACTCCACCTGTCGTTGGCCATGACGCGAAGCACGTTTGGCGATACCGCGATCGCCACTCCCAGTCGTTTCCTGACCGAAATTCCTGCCTCATTAATTGCGTGGCGTGAATCGAAGGCGGCAACCGGCGGCGCCGGCCACATTCTTGGTTCCTCCGTGCGAAGCTCAGGGTGGCAGGGCTCGGGTGGTTCGTCGTCCCGCGGTCTGACGATGGCGGATGAGCTTCCCCAAGCGCCCAAGAATACGCAGTGGGCGAACCGCGTGACCTCGAGTGTTCGCGATAACGGGGACCTCACGCTTGTGCCCGGTGATCGAATTGAACACCATGACTTTGGTCAAGGCAGTGTGAAAACGGTGTCGGGCGAAGGGCCCAAACGTGTGGCCGAAATTGTTTTTGACACTGCGGGAACAAAACGTCTGCTCATCAAAATTGCCCCAATCACCAAACTGTAGCCGGGCACAAGGCTGTGCGCCAAGCGGGTAGGCTTATTTCGATTCCCCGCTTTCGCTGGTGAGAGTACCCAGGGAAAAATGTTCGGCTGTGTTTTTTGCCGACGAACCGGAAGGACTCCCTCGTGGATCTCTACGAATACCAAGCTCGTGACATGTTTGAAAGTCACGGCGTTCCCGTGTTAGCAGGCATCATCGCAGACAGCGCGAAAGAGGCCAAAGCTGCCGCTGTCGCTATCGGTGGTGTCACTGTTGTCAAAGCCCAGGTTAAAACGGGTGGGCGAGGTAAAGCGGGTGGCGTGAAAGTTGCCCGCACACCAGACGATGCTTTCCAGGCGGCAGAAGACATCTTGGGTTTGGATATCAAAGGCCATGTTGTTCGCCGCGTGATGGTGACCGCGGGTGCCGCAATTGATAAAGAGTTTTACTTTTCTGTTCTGCTCGATCGCGCCAACCGCAACTATTTGGCGCTGTGCAGCTACGAGGGCGGCATGGACATCGAGCAGCTTGCCGAAGAGCGTCCCGATGCTCTCGCACGCGTCGCTATTGATCCCTCCGTGGGGATTGATCTCGCCAGCGCTAAAGACATTGCCCGTCAGGGCGGTTTCCCCGATGACCTGATTGACGTGGTTGCCCCGGTGTTTGTCTCGCTCTACGGTGTATTCACCGCGGAGGACGCAACACTGGTGGAGGTCAACCCCCTGGTGCTTACAGAATCCGGTGAGGTCATTGCCCTTGATGGCAAAGTCACCCTGGATGAAAACGCGGGGTTCCGCCACCCCCACCACGCGGACCTTGCCGACTCTGCAGCTGCTGACCCACTCGAGGAAAAAGCGAAAGCCCACGACCTCAACTACGTCAAGCTTGACGGTGAGGTGGGGGTCATCGGCAACGGTGCAGGTTTGGTCATGTCCACCCTCGATGTGGTGGCCTACGCCGGAGAAAAGTACGGCGGTGTGAAGCCCGCGAACTTCCTTGACATTGGTGGGGGAGCCTCGGCCGAAGTGATGGCGGCAGGCCTTGATGTCATCCTCGGTGACGAACAAGTGAAAAGCGTCTTTGTCAACGTCTTTGGCGGCATCACGTCGTGTGATGCGGTGGCCACGGGCATCGTTCACGCGTTGGCGATTATTGGCGAGGGCGCGACGAAGCCGCTCGTTGTGCGACTGGATGGCAACAGCGTGGACAAGGGTCGAGAGATTTTGGCGGCAGCGAACCACCCGTTGGTGACGCTAGCCGAAACAATGGACGAAGGCGCCGACAAAGCTGCCGCACTTGCGGCACGGTAAGGAACACTGCAGATGTCAATTTTTTTGAACAAGGATTCGATCGTCATCGTGCAGGGCATCACGGGTGGGGAAGGCTCAAAGCACACCTCCCTGATGTTGGCTGCTGGAACCCAGGTGGCCGGCGGTGTGAACGCGAGAAAAGCGGGAACCACGGTGACTCACGGTGAGGTGACCTTGCCCGTATTTGCTACGGTCGCGGAGGCAATGGAGAAGACGGGCGCCACCGTATCGGTGGCGTTTGTGCCCCCCGCATTTGCCAAAGATGCCGCCATTGAAGCGATTGACGCTCATATCCCGCTGTTGGTGATCATCACCGAGGGCATTCCGGTGCAAGATACGGCGGAATTGTGGGCGCACGCGCAAAGTGTCGGTCACACACGGATTGTTGGGCCTAACTGCCCCGGCATCATCACTCCCGGCGAAGCGCTTGCCGGCATCACTCCGGCATCCATCACCGGGAAAGGCCCCATCGGTTTGGTTTCTAAGTCGGGAACCCTGACCTACCAGATGATGTTTGAACTGCGCGATATTGGTTTTTCCACAGCTATTGGTATTGGTGGTGACCCCATTGTGGGGACCACCCACATCGATGCGTTAGAAGCATTCCAAAATGATCCCGAGACGAAAGCCATTGTGATGATTGGTGAAATCGGTGGCGACGCAGAAGAGCGCGCCGCAGAGTTCATCAAAGCTCACGTGACCAAACCTGTTGTGGGCTATGTCGCGGGTTTCACCGCGCCAGAGGGCAAAACAATGGGCCACGCGGGCGCCATTGTGTCAGGGTCGTTGGGAACGGCGCAGGCGAAGAAGGAAGCCCTTGAGGCAGCCGGTGTGAAGGTCGGGAAAACCCCGAGTGAAGCAGCGGAGTTGATGCGCGAGATTATCGGCACTCTAGAGCCCTAACGTCCGTGCCCGGCGATAAGCTCAAGGCGCCA
>Ga0105055_10008652_pt1 | contig 13193 bp, 11 predicted proteins | sample BON03_FD_78090 | JGI IMG/M metagenome (GOLD analysis project Ga0105055, IMG submission 78090) | Freshwater microbial communities from Lake Bonney liftoff mats and glacier meltwater in Antarctica - BON-03 | ecosystem: Environmental > Aquatic > Freshwater > Ice > Glacier meltwater | place: Lake...
CCCCGGTCAGCGCCCCGGTCAGCGCCCCGGTTGGCGGGCTTCCCTGGTGGGCGAGCTTCCTGGCTGGCGCGCCTACTGGCCGCGCCGGACCGCCGCCACCGCACCCTTCAGATCGCCCAGGCCCACCGCGCCCGGCACCAGTTGGTCGCCGATCACGTAGGCGGGCGTGCCCTGGATATCGAGTGCCCGGCCCAGCGCCAGGTTGGCGTTGATGCGTGCCTGCACGTCCGGGGCGTCCATGTCGCGCTGCAGCCGGGGCCAGTCGAGCCCGGCGCGCTGGGTGGCGGCGCGCAGCGCGGCTTCATCCAGGTTGGGCGCGCCGGTCATCAGGACGTTGTGCATCTTCACGTAGCCGCCCTGCTTGTGCGCCGCCAGCAGGGCGCGCGCGGCGGTGACGCTGGCCGGGCCGAGGATGGGGAAATCCTTGTAGACCACGCGCACCTTGGGGTCGCTGCGGATCAGTTCGGCGATCACCGGCACCATGCGCCGGCAATACGGGCAGCGCACGTCGTAGAACTCCACCACGGTCACGTCGCCGTCCGGGTTACCGGCCACCGGGTCGCCGGGGGTGCGGGTCAGCGCCTGGGCGTTGCCGACGATGGCGCCCTCGGCGGCGGCCATCTTCTGGCGGGCCTCGTCCTCCTGCAGGGCAGTGATGGCATCGCGCAGCAGGCTGGCGTCGCTGCGCAGCGCCTCGCGGACGATGTCCACGATCTCCTGGCGTTGCTGCGCGGTGAAGCTGCCCGCCGCGCCGCCTTGCGCCAGGGCAGGGGTGGCGGCGAGGGCGCCCAGCAGCAGAAACAGGACGGGCAGAAACAGGACGGGCAGCCAGCGTCGGGCCAGGCGGACGAACATGCTCAGAATCCTTCGCGGTTCTCTTTTTTCACGGCGTTGCCGACATCGACGGCGCGCAGCCGCGACGGGCCGGCTGGCAGTTGTTTCTCGGCGCGCCGTGCCAGGAAGCGGGCCGTGGGGATGTTTCCTAGCAGCAAAGCCTCCTCGGCCAAAGCCAGGTCGGCGTGGCCGAGATCGCCCAGCCGGCCCCAGGCGATGCCCAGGCTGCGCCAGGCGTCGGCGTCGTCCGGCTCGCGCGCCAGGGCGGATTGCAGGTGGCCGATGGCCGGGCGCAGCAGCGCCTTGTCGCCGGCCTCGATCATCGCGCGCGCCAGCCCGGCGCGGATCTGCGGCTGCTCGGGCGCCAGCCGGGCGGCCTCGCGGTAGGGCGGCACGGCGGCCGGGCCGCGCCCGCCCTCGAACAGCACCTGGCCCTTCAGCTCGTGCAGCCAGGGGCTGGCCGGCGTCTCGGCCAGCAGCCCGTCGATCAGCGCCAGCGCCGGGTCGATATGGCCCAGCCGATACAGCGCGATGGCGCGGGCATAGCGGGCGGGGCGGCTGGTGTCGGTGGCCGGCACCCGGCGCAGGGTGATGGAGCTGGGCTCCAGGAAGCCGCGCAGCTTGGCGCGCACCATCAGGAACGCCTCGTCGAACCCGGCTGGCAGCGGGGCGTCGGAATAGCGGCTGCGGGCGATGTGCTGGTTGACGAATGCGATGCGGTCGCGGGTCAGCGGATGGGTGCGCAGGTAGGGGTCCTGCAACTCCTCCACCAGCGCGTCCTGTTCCTGCATGCGGCCGAACAGGCTGGTCATGCCGCGCGCCGACCAGCCGACCTGCTCCAGCGCCTGCAGGGCCGCCTGGTCGGCCGCGTTCTCCATGCCGCGGGTGAAGCTGTACAGCGCGCGCTGCGCCAGGCTCTGTGCCCCCAGCACCGCGCCGATGCCGGCGCCGGCGCCGTCGCGCCCGCCCGCCACCCCGGCGGCGACCCCGATCAGCATGGCGGCGATCGCCTTGATCATCGCCTCGCGCATCAGTTCGGGCAGCCGGGCGATGTGGCCGCTGCGGATGTGGCCGGCCTCGTGGGCCAGCACGCCGACCAGTTCCAGCGCCGAGTCGGCCTTGGCGATGATGCCGGTGTGGATGAACATGCGGTTGCCGGTGCTGACGAAGGCGTTTAGAGCGTCATCGCGGATCAGGATGATGCGGACCAGCTTGGGCTCCACCCCTGCCGCACGAAACAAGGGGTTGGCGAAATTGCGCAGCAACGTTTCGGTCTCGGCGTCGCGGATCAGCATCAGGCGCGGGCCGCTGTTGGCGCCCGCCTGCGCCCAGGCCGGCGACGCGGCCGGGGCAAGTGCCGCCGCCAGCACCGATAGCGCCAGCCCGGCGCGCAGCTTCCAGCCGGTGATCAGGGATCGCAACATGCGCCGCAGCCTAGCAGCCCGCACGGGCTTCGTCGTGCTTGCCGTCTCGCTGGCCACCACCGGCTGCGCCACGTTGGACAGCCTGGGCGAGCGGCTGACCGGCCCGGCCCCCACCGTGGGGGCGGAAGGTTTCGTCGAAGGCTTCCTCGGCGCCGCGGTGGCCGACGAGCCGCAGGCGGCCCTGGCGGCGCGCAGCGTGCTGTCGCGCGGCGGCTCGGCGGCGGATGCGGCGGTGGCCGCCGGCTTCACCCTGGCCGTCACCCTGCCGTCGCGCGGCGGGCTGGGCAGCGGCGGGGCGTGCCTGGCCTATGCGCCGCGGGGCGCGGCCGAGGCGGTGGAAGCCTTCATGTTCCTGCCGCAGTCCGGCGGTTCCGTGGCGGGAACGCCGGGCACCGACCGCCCGGCGGCAGCGCCGATGACGCCGCGCGGCCTGTTCGCCCTGCATGCCCGCTACGGCCGCCTGCCGTTCGAGTCGCTGGTGGCGCCGGCCGAGCAGTTGGCCCGCTTCGGCGCCCCGGTCAGCCGCGCCTTCGCCACCGACATCGCCGTGGTGGCCGGCCCGCTTTCCGCCGACCCGGCCACCGCCGACATATTCCTGCCCGGCGGCCGCCCGCCCGCCGAGGGCACCATGCTGGTGCAGCCGGCGCTGGCCTCGACCATCGGCCAGTTGCGCAGCGCCGGGGTGGGCGACCTGTACCAGGGTGCCCTGGCGCGCCGGCTGGCCGAGGACAGCCTGCGCGCCGGCGGCGGGCTGAGCACCGTGGCCCTGCGCGCCGCCCTGCCGCAGGTGGCCGCGCCGCTGGTCCTGCCCGGCGACGGCAGCGACCGGGTGGCCTTCCTGCCGCCGCCGGCCGATGGCGGGCTGGCCGCGGCTGCCGCCTTCCGCCTGCTGCGCGCCGACCCCACCGCCCTGGCCGCCGCCGCCGCGCGCGCCGCCGGGGTGGCCACGCGCTGGCGCCAGGGCGGCTATGGCGGCAATGCCCAGGCCGCGATGCTGGCCGACGACACGCCGCCTGCCGGGCTGCCGAACCTGCCGGCCTCCACCAGCTTCACCACGGTGGACCGCGAGGGCAACGCGGTGGCCTGCGTGCTGACCATGAACAACCTGTTCGGCACCGGCCGCGTGGCGCCGCAGACCGGGGTTCTGCTGGCCGCCGACCCGGCCACGGTGCCCGCCCCGCTGCTGTCCGCGGCGATCGTGCACACCGCCCGCGCCTTCAAGGGCGCCATGGCCGCCACCGGCCAGCAGGGCGCCCCGCTGGCGTTGGCCACTTCCCTGCAACAATCGGTCGCCGCCGGCCGCCTGCCCGCCACGCCGGTTGCCGAACCGGGCCGGGTGAACGCGATCTACTGCCCCAGCTACCTGCCGCGCGGCCCGCGCAGCTGCACCTGGGCGGCCGACCCGCGCGAGCACGGGCTGGCGATCGGGAGCAACTGAGGCGATGGCCCTGAAGGTGGGCCGGGGCGCCACCGCCCCGCCGTTCATCGTGATGGACGTGATCACCGCGGCCAACGCGCGCCAGGCAGCCCTGGCCCCGGGCGCGCCGCACGTGATCCGCATGGAAGTGGGCCAGCCCGGCACCGGGGCGCCGGCGGGTGCCGTGGCCGCCGCCCAGCGCGCGCTCTCGGCCGGTGCGCCGATGGGATATACGGAGGCGTTCGGCCTGCCGTCGCTGCGCGCGCGCATCGCGACCCATGCGAAGGACTGGTATGGCGTGGACTTGCCGGTCCGGCGCATCGCGGTCACCGTGGGCGCCTCGGGCGCCTTCCCGCTGGCCTTCCTCGCCGCCTTCGACCCGGGCGACCGGGTGGCGATGGCAACCCCGTTCTACCCGCCCTACGTCAACATCCTCACCGCGCTGGGCATGGTGCCGGTGATGCTCGATACCGGGCCGAAAACCCGCTTCCAGCCGACCGTGGCGATGCTGGCCGCACTGGACCCGCGGCCCGACGGGCTGATCGTCGCCAGCCCCTGCAACCCGGCGGGCACCATGTTGGCGCCGGACGAACTGGCCGCCATCGCGCGCTGGTGCCATGCCAACGGGGTGCGCCTGATCAGCGACGAGATCTACCACGGCCTGGCCTACGACCAGCCGCAGGCCACCGCGGCGGCCTACAGCGACAGCGCCATCGTGGTGAACAGCTTCTCGAAATACTTCTCCATGACCGGCTGGCGCATCGGCTGGCTGGTGCTGCCCGACGACCTGGTGCGCCCGGTGGAATGCCTGGCGCAGAACCTGTTCATCAGCGCCCCGCACATCGCCCAGGTGGCCGCCGAGGCGGCGTTCGACTGCACCGAGGAACTCCAAGGCAACATCGCCCGTTACCGCCGCTCGCGCGACCTGCTGCTGGCCGCCCTGCCGCAGGCCGGCTTCCCGCGCATCAGCCCGGCCGAGGGTGCGTTCTACCTGTATGCCGACATCTCCGACCGGACCAACGATTCCGAACAATTCTGCGCGCGCATGCTCGCCGAGGCCGGGATTGCCGCCTCGCCGGGCGTGGATTTCGACCGGGTGCGCGGGCAGCATTTCCTGCGCTTCAGCTATTGCGGCCCCGAGGCCGACATGGCCGAGGCGGCGATGCGGCTCGCCGGCTGGCGCTGAAACAATCGGCCGCACCCGGGGCCCGGATGTTGTTGCCTTCGATATGACGAGCGCGTGAGACCTGCATCGGCAGCTTGCAGGACATTCGTTATGTGTGATCCTTATTGACGTTGTGGCGACACTTTTTTGACGACACCTCGCGACCGCGATGTGCATCCTGTCCTCTCACGGCACGAATGTTCATTTTCGCAACAATGCCGACTCTCGATTGCACTCGTACGACGACGGGCCTAAACCCCCGCGTCTGGTGGGCAACAGTATGAAGCTGTCGTCTGCGGCAGGGGACCACGCTGCATGTTCATTAGTGTTTTGCAATGGCTGTTCGATCCGGCAGGGCTGACCCCCCACGGCTTCTGCCTGTTGTGGCAGCCCGGGCTGATCGCCCTGCACGCCGGCGCCGACCTGGCCACCGGGATTGCCTATTTCTCCATTCCGCTGGCCATGGCGGTGTTCGCCGGCCGCCGACGCGACCTCGCCTATCCGCCGGTGGTCTGGCTGTTCATCGCCTTCATCCTGCTGTGCGGCGCCACCCACTTCATGGGCATGGTGACGCTGTGGGTGCCCGCCTATGCCTTCCAGGGCGTGCTCAAGGCGATGACGGCGCTGGTCTCGCTGGCCACGGCGGTGACGCTGTGGGTCCTGATGCCGCGGCTGCTCGCCCTGCCGTCCTCCGCGCAGTTGCAACAGGCCAACGAAGCGCTGCAGGCCGCCAACGCCGCGCTGCGCGAGAGCCAGGCCCATTACCGCGCCAGCTTCGAGCAGTCGCCGGTGGCGATGCACATGCTCGACAGCCGCGGCACCTGCACCGATGTCTCGAACAGCTGGATGGAGTTGTTCGGCTACAGCCGCGCCGAGATCGTCGGCCGCCACCTCGCCGACATCACGGCACCCGACGCCGAGTCCTGGGTGCCGGCCGATCGTGCGCGGCTGATGGAAACCGGCGAGGTGCGCGACATGGACCGCCGCTTCCTGCACCGCGACGGTCACGTGATCGAGGCGCTGGTGTCCGCGCGCACCCAGCGCCTCAACGGCCAGGTGGAACTGGTCTGCGTGGTCCAGGACGTGACCGAGCGGCGCCGTGCCGAAGCGGCCCTGCGCGACGCCGAGGAGCGGCTGCACCACTCGCAGAAGATGGAGGCGATCGGCCAGCTTACCGGCGGCGTGGCGCACGACTTCAACAACATGCTGCAGGGTGTCGGCGGCTGCCTGGACATGATGGAGCGCCGCGTGGCCCAGGGCCGCGCCGCGGATATCGCCCGCTACCTGCCGCCGGCCCGCCACGCCATCGACCGCGCCTCGCACCTGACCAACCGCATGCTCGCCTTCGCCCGCCGCCAGACGCTGCTGCCGCGCCTGGTCGATCCCGACGAGTTGATCCGTGGCATGGAGGAGCTGATCCGCCGCACCCTCGGCCCCTCCGTCGCCATCACGCTCGACCTCAACGACGGCGCCTGGCTGATCCTGTGCGATCCGCACCAGTTGGAATCGGCGCTGCTCAACGTGGCCATCAACGCCCGCGACGCCATGCCCGAGGGCGGCAGCCTGCGCATCGCCACCCACGATTTCATGCTCGGTCCCGACGACACTACCGGGTCGGAGGACGCCGCACCCGGCCCCTATGTGACCATCAGCCTGACCGATACCGGCACCGGCATGTCGCCGGCCATCAGGGAGCGGATATTCGACCCGTTCTTCACCACCAAGCCGATCGGCCAGGGCACCGGGCTGGGCCTGTCGCAGCTGTACGGCTTCGTGCGCCAGTCCGGCGGCTTCGTGCGGGCGGAGAGCGCACTGGGCCAGGGCACCACGATCACCATCCACCTGCCGCGCGAAGCGATGGCGGCCGCCAACCCGGCCGGAACGCTGGATGCCGAAGCCAGCCCGGCCACGCCGGACGCCAAGGCGGAAGGGGCGCGGGTGCTGCTGGTCGAGGACGACGCGCAGGTGCGCGCGGTCATCAGCGAGGTGCTGCACGATTTGGGCTGCACGGTGCTGGAGGCCAGTGACGGCACCGCGGGCTGGCAGATCGCCCAGTCCTCCGCGCGGATCGACCTGCTGGTGACCGATGTGGGCCTGCCCGGCATGAACGGCCGGCAACTGGCCGATGCGGCGCGCGGCCTGCGGCCCGACCTCAAGGTGCTGATCATCACCGGCTATGCCGGCACGGCGCTGGCCGACCTGGAACTGCCGGCGGGCATGATGCTGCTGCGCAAGCCATTCACCCTGGACGAGCTCAGCGCCGGCGTGGCGATGCTGCGCAAGGATGCGGTGCGGGCCGTTGCGTGAGCGCTGATTCAAGCGTTAAAACAGAAGACCTTCTTTTTCTGAAGAAAAAGAAGCAAAAAGACGTTCTGCTCTTTTTCGCGTAATCAAGACTGTTGGCACCCGACCAAACGATTGAAAGTTTTTTGGTTCTTTTTTTCAAAAAAGAACATTCTAACTTCCGTGCCTTTCCTTTGGGTTACTCGCCTCGGCTGCTGCACGCCGCCCCGCCCAGCACGCAGAAACGGGCGCAATGCGGGTGGTTCAGCGCCACATCTCGACTGGCCTCGGCCAGCGTGGCGCCCAGGTTGAACTGGTCCTCGTAGGGCAGCAGGGTGCAGGCGGCCACACTGGGGCGTGGCCGCGATGCTTCACCACCATGCGCGCGGTGGCGCACATCACGCTGTCCGGCGACTTGTCCAGGATGCCCCAGCACGCCGTGGTGATTTCCGGCACGTCGGCCGCCGGGTCCATTTCGGGGAACAGCACCAGGCGGGCCGGGTCGGCGGCATCCACCGCCACGCCCAGTTCGGCGAACAGGCGGGCGAAGGCGCCGCGCAGCGCGGCCTCGCCGCCCGCGTCGAAGCCGAGCCGTCCGGCCACGGTGACATCGAAGCCGTGTGCGGCGAGCCATTGCAGCCCGGCCACCGCCGGCGCCCAGCTGGCCCGGCCGCGCTCGGCCTCGTGCACCGCGCGGTCGGGGTGGTCGAGCGAGACGCGCATTTGCAGGCGGCGGCCGACGCGGGCGAGCGGGGCCAGGCGGTCGGCCATCTTGGCCATCGGGCGCATGGCGTTGGTCAGCACCAGCGCATCGAAGCCGCGCGCCAGCACCACCTCCAGCATGTCGGGCAGGTCGGGGTTCATGAACGGCTCGCCGCCGGTGAAGCCGATCAGCCGGGTGGGGTGGCCGTCGCGGGCGATCTCGTCGAGATAGGCGGCCACCTCGGCGGTGGTGAGATAGGCCAGCCGGTCGTTGGTGGGCGAGGATTCGATGTAGCAGTTGGCGCAGGCGAGGTTGCACAGCGTGCCGGTGTTGAACCACAGCGTCTCCAGCCCGCGCAGCGCCACGCTGGCCCGCGCCTCGCCGCGCGCCGTGGTGGCCGGGTCGCGGAACTTCGCCCGGTCAAGGCGGGGGCTGGGGTGGGGGGCGGCACGGGGCTCGGGCGGTGCGGGCACGGGACGGATAACGACATTCATCAGCAGGCCTTCACGAAAAAGGCGGCCACACGCCGACGGCCGCCCCTTCCTTGTTCGTTGGCAGGCGCGTGCGGGTTACAGCGCCGCGAGCACGGCCTCGGCGCGGCTCACGTCGAAGCCGCCGGCGGCTTCCACGGCCAGGTGGGTCACCTTCCCATCGTCGGCCACCAGGGCGAAGCGCTGGCTGCGCACGCCCATGTTGCGGGCCACCAGGTCGAGCTCCAGGCCCATCGCCTTGGTCAGCGCCGCCGAGCCGTCGGACAGCATGGTTACCTTGCCGTCGGTGCCCTGTTCGCGGCCCCAGGCGCCCATGACGAAGCCGTCATTGACCGCCATGCACACCACCTCGTCCACGCCCTTGGCCTTCAGCGCGTCGAAGTTCTGCACGAAGCCGGGCAGGTGCTTGACGCTGCAGGTGGGGGTGAAGGCCCCCGGCACGGCGAACATCACAACCTTGCGGCCCTTGAAGATCTCGTCGGTCGAGACCTCCTTGGGGCCGTCGGCCGTGGCCTTCATCAGCTTCATCGACGGGATCTGGTCGCCTATCTTGATCATCTGGCTCGTGCCTCATTCGTTTCAGGGTTGCCGCGGCGGACGGCCCGCCACGGCCACAGTCGGAGTCGACCATAGTCATGGCCGGAGTCGGCCACGGTCGGAGTCGACCATGGTCATGGCCGCAGTCGGCCATGGTCATGGCCGCATACGTAGGATGGGTGGGGCCACGAGTCACGGGGGGAGTGCCCCCGCCCCCACTTGCATTGCCCCGCTTGCATCGCCCCGCTTGCATGGCGGCCCAACCTGTCCAAGATAGGGAGCATGGCACCTAAATCCACCCCCGTTCCGAATCTGCCGCCCGACCGGCCGGCGCTGGCCCCCGGCGAGCCGTGGCTGACCGGCCAGGTGCTGATCGCCATGCCCAGTCTGGCCGGCAGCGATTTCGACCACGGCGTGATCTACATGTGCGCCCACACCGCCGACGGCGCGATGGGCATCATGCTGAACCAGCCGCTGGCCGCGCCCAGCTTCGCCGACCTGCTCAAGACGCTGGAGCTGGAGCCGGTGCCGCCGGCGCGCAGCATCCGGCTGTACAGCGGCGGGCCGGTGGACCACGGCCGCGGCTTCGTGCTGCACACCGCCGACTGGACCGGCGACGGCAGCCTGCGCGTGGATGACCGCCTGGCGCTGACCGCCAGCCTGGACGTGCTGAAGGCGATCGCCGCGGGCGGCGGGCCGGAACAGGGGCTGCTCGCACTTGGCTATGCCGGCTGGGGCCCCGGCCAGCTCGACCGCGAGGTGCAGGAGAACGCCTGGCTGTCGGTGCCGGTGACCGCGCCGGACGACATCGCCCTGCTGTTCGACGCCGACCACGAGACCAAGTGGCGCCGCGCGCTGGGCAAGCTGGGGGTGGACCCGATGCTGCTGTCGGGCACCGCCGGGCACGCCTGAGCGCCCGCCGCACATCTTCTTGTTCTTGCGTGCCCGGGCAGGCGATTCCGCTTGTCCGTTCCGCCGCCGCTGGCGCACGCTCCGGGGCATGCGCTGGGTCGGCCTCCTGTTCCTGCTCGTCGTGTTGCTGCTGCCGGCCCGGCCCGCCGCGGCCGAACGCCCGGTCGATCTCGCCCTGGTGCTGCTCACCGACATGTCGCGCAGCGTGGACGACGGCGAGTACCGCCTGATCAAGCAGGGCTACGCCACCGCGCTCACCGACCCCAAGGTGCTCGCCGCCATCCGCGGCGGCCCGATCGGCGCGATCGCCCTGATATACGTGGAATACGCCGGCGCGCATGAGGTCCGCACCCTGGTGGACTGGACGGTGGTGCACGACGACGCCTCCGCCCGCGCCTTCGCCGAGCGCGTGCAACAGGCTCCGCGCGCCTTCTGGGGCCGCACCGCCATCTCCGCGGGCATCGAGCACGCCATGGCCGCCCTCGGCCCGGGCCTGCGCGACGCCGGCATCGAGGCGTGGCGCCTGGTGATCGACGTGTGCGGCGACGGCACCAACAACAGCGGGCGCGAGGTGGCCGAGGTGCGCGACGAAGCCGTGGCCGCCGGCATGACGGTGAACGCCCTGGTCATCCATAGCGACCCGCTGAACACCTGGACCGCCGCGCACGTGCAGCCGCCGGGCGGGCTGACCAACTACTACCGCGAGAACGTGATCGGCGGCGTCGGCGCCTTCGTGCTGGAGGTGGAAAACTTCGCCAGCTTCGGCACCGGACTGATCCGCAAACTGATCACCGAAATCGCCGGCGCAGCGCCGGAGCGGGAATACGCGGCTGGCGAATAGAGCAATATCCGATCGAGCGGCTTGGCCCTTCATGTCACCGCGCCGGACAGGCGCCCGCGCGCCGCGGCGATGAGGCCCAGCACCTGGGCGGCTTGCGCCGGGTCGTCGGGGTTGAAGGGGTCGCCTGTCCAGTCCACCACCTTGGCCTGCATGCGGGGCGCGCGCGCCGGCGTGGCGCCGTAGGTGGCGGCGATATCGTCCAGCATCGCCACCAGGGCGGGCGGAGCGTAGGTGATGCGGGTATTGTCGCATGGCACCCGTTGGCCCAGCCGTTCCAGCGCGGCCACATGCACCATTTCGCCCACCGGACGGGCATGCCGGTCGCGGCTCACTGTCTTGGCGTATCCCGTGACCGGCACGGGCAGGTTGCCGATCGCGCGAAGTCCGCGCCGCAGCAGCTCATAGAACCCGCCGCGCGACTCGTGCTGCGGCGCCAGCGCGCTCTGCTGAGCTATGGCGGGCCAGGCATCCGCATCCCACGGGAAATCGGCGAACTGCTTCTTCACCCGGCGCATCATCCAGTCCAGGCTAAAATCGTCCAGTGCCGGCGACCCCGGCACCCGCGCCTCGCCATCGGCATAGCCGCCGCCGACATCGGCATGCACGCCGGGAAACCACACCTGCTCGGTCACGTTCTGCGCCGGCTTGAACTTGTGCCGCCGCCACACCGCCGCCGCGAACGGCAGGCGCTGCTCGTCCAGCGCGATGGCATGCAGGTTCAGCATCGTGTTCGACGGCAACTCCACATTGTGGAACTGGAAGCGCATCCGGTTGAACGCGCGCAGGATGCTGAGCGGCACGCCCAGCGCACCCACCGTGTCGAACACGCCGAGGCAGTTCACGCACGACTCCTCGCGCGGGTGAACGTGCTCGGCCAGGCGGTGCCAGATGCCGGGCGAGCGGTCATCCGGCCGGGTGCGGTAGTACGACCAGGCGAGATTCTCAAGCTCGGGCGTGCACGCCTCCGCCCGCAGCAGCCCCGCCGCCCCGATGAACCCGGCCAGCGAGCGTGCGGTGAAGGCGCCGCGCGAGAAGCCGAACAGGTGAACCTCGTCGCCCAGCCGGTAGTGGCGCGACAGGAACTTGTAGCCGCGGCGGATATTCTCATCCAGCCCGTAGCCCAGCGCGCCGCCGAGGAACCGGTCGAGCCTGGTGTCGGTGCCGACGCCGCGCAGATATAGTACCAGCGTCTTGGGGTCCGCCTGGCCGCGCTCCCCGCGCAGCGTCAGCGACCGGGCGATCACCTCGCGCATCCGCACGATATTGGTGTCGCGCTGGTTGAACTCCGAATCGTTCCAGGTGCCGTCGAGCAGCAGGATGAGGCGCTGCTTCTGGTTCGGGTCCGCGTCCATGGAACCTCCCTGCCGGCGCGCCGCCACGCCGGGCTGTTGCAACCGGACCAACGCTAGGCCGCCGCCCGCCCGGCAGCAAGCGTTGCGGCGCTTCGGAAGCCCAGCTTCGGCACCGCGTTCACCCGCAGCGACGGCGACCTCGCCGCCGCCCTGGTCCCGCCCCGTCAGTCGTCCTGCGGCGGCAGCGAACGCAGATAGGCGATGATGTCGGCCATGTCGTCCGGCCGGATCTGCGCCCAGACCGGCGAGCGCCCGCCCATCGGCGGCGCCAGCTTCCGCCCGTCCGCCGAGACGCCCCGCGTGATCGCGCCGCGGATCTGCTCGTCGGTCCAGGCGCCGATCCCCATTTCCCGGTGCGAACTGATGTTGCGCGCCACCACCACGCCCCATGGCCCTTCCAGCACCAGACCGCTGGCGCCGCGCCTGGCGGGATCGGCGCGGCCCTCGCCGAGCTGGCCGGAATGGCAGTCCATGCAGTGCGCGATGTTGACAGCGAGGTACTCGCCGCGCGCCACGCGGTCGCCAGCAGGCGGATCGGGCACATATGCGACCGGCGGCCCCGCCGGCGCCACCGCGAAAGGATAGCGCGACTTCTCCGCCACCGCATGGCGCACCGGCGGGGTGGTGCGCAGATAGGCGACCATGGCGGCCAGGTCGCGGTCGGAAATGCCACGGTAGGATTCCACCGGCATCGGCGGGCCGATCGGCGAACCGTCGGGCCGTACGCCGTCGCGGATGGCCGCGGCGATCTGCGCGTCGGTCCAGGCGCCGATGCCGGTCTCGCGGTCCTGGGAGATGTTGGAGGCGACGGCGCGGAAGCCGCGCTCCTCGAAGACCCGCCCGCCGGCCAGCGCCATGCCGGGCACCAGCGCGCCACCGGGCCCGCGCGTGGTGTGGCAGGCGCCGCAGAAGCCCACCACCTCCACCAGGTAGCGCCCGCGCGCCAGCAATGCGGGGTCGCCCGCCTGCGCCGCCGCACCGCGGGCAAGGCCCACCGCCATGAGCGCCGCCGCCAGCAGCAACGGCACGCGGCGCCAGGAAACCAATGCTGCTACGGCTGCGGCCATCGCGCTTCCCCCTCGTTGCCCCGCTGATTTGTTATCAAAAGGGACTGTTCCTGTTTTCGAACTTATACCAACCGCCGTCAAGAACGATCCTTCGTTAGGCAAGGCCAGGGCTTCGCCCTTGTGTCTGCGTGATCTGTCATTGTGATCGGGTTGCGGGGATGGATGGC